>Ga0208522_1002630_pt1 | contig 10680 bp, 12 predicted proteins | sample ETNtaG_25_FD_185763 | JGI IMG/M metagenome (GOLD analysis project Ga0208522, IMG submission 185763) | Marine microbial and viral communities from oxygen minimum zone, Eastern Pacific Ocean - ETNP201302SV86 (SPAdes) (version 2) | ecosystem: Environmental > Aquatic > Marine > Oceanic ... | reverse complement strand
GCCGCAGGATACGATGGAACGCCGCCAGAAGCCCTCGTCACCCGTGGTCTCATGCTAGAACTCGAGAGTGGTATGTGGCTGCATGAAGCGCTGCGCTCCCGTCTCTTGAGAGAAGTTGGAGCACCGCTCGAAGAGCGTGCTCGCAAACTCCGTGAATCTCCCGATTAACTCATGTGGCGGTTCAACCAGTGGTCGAACATCGGCTTAGGCATAGCACCAGTCTGCCGATCTACGAGCTCTCCGTTGTGGAATAGGAGAAGGGCTGGGATACCACGGATGCCGAACTGTCCAGCGGAAAGGGGGTTGACGTCAGTGTTGACCTTAGCTACGGTAACTTCGCGCTCCCCAGCGACCTGTTCGAGCATAGGCGCAATCATCTTGCACGGTCCGCACCAAGGGGCCCAGAAATCAACAATCACCCACTCATCACTCTTCGTCACAGCCTCGAAATCAGCATCGCCAGCGTTAATCACTCTACCCATTCTATCTCCTCAGGAATCCTTCGCTGCATCGGCGTCCTATGAATCCTATCACGAATGCTTGAGCCCAACTGTTGAGAACCTAATGCGAGTCGCAAGGTATGAGGGGGGCATTGTGGAGGTCGCACCGAGCATTCTGACAGCCGACTTCGCTCGGCTTGGCGAGACTCTCGAAGAGGCTGTCGAAGCCGGAATCAATTGGATGCACATGGATGTGATGGATGGCAATTGGGTTGTCAATAAGACGATCACATTCGGGCCAGCCCTGATTCGATCAGTGCGCGATCGGCTTGGCTCAGACGTCTTCATCGACTGCCATCTCATGGTCACTAATGCTGAGGATACTTGGTCTCAGTACGTCGATGCGGGAGTTGATTTGGTAATCGCCCACATCGAAGCAGTTGATGATCCGGCCGCACTAATCACTAATCTTCACGCGGCCGATTGCCAAGCGGGCTTAGTCCTCAATCCGGACACACCCGCGGAGGCAATCCTGCCATACCTCGCAGACCTCGACCTAGTCCTCGTGATGTCCGTAATCCCAGGTAAGGGGGGCCAGTCATTCATGCCCGAGGTCGAAAACACAACTCGCGCATTCCGCGCCGCCATCGATGCCCAAATCGCGGGCGGCGGCCGCCAAACCAAATTGATGATTGACGGCGGCATCAAAGACCACAACTCAGCCATGGTCGCCGAATGGGGAATCGATGTAGCAGTCGTCGGCAGTGGTCTCATTAACGACCGTGGAACAATAGCTGAGAATTTGGCAGCAATAAATTCAGCCCTTGGCCATTGAATTACGTCATTCATACACGCGCGAGCATTCAAATCACACCCACCCAACCCCCTCGTAATGGTCACGGAACAGTGGATGGTTGGGGAAGTCCTGAAGGTAGTCCCCGACGCGACCGTGGAGGCGAAGGATTTGCACGGTAGCGGCGATCATTTCCACGTTCGAGTCATCTCCGAGAGCTACGAAGGGGTACGGCCGTTGCAGCGACAACGCCCGATTCTGAGCCACTTCAAACATCATATGGCGCAGAACTTAGTCCACGCGCTTGACCTCAAGTGCATGACGCCAACTCAGGCACAGGAGGCGGGGGACACATCTTTTGACCCCCACGGCGGGGGCGAAATGGAGTTCTTCGGAGTGCACATCCGTAGACCGGAAAAGGAGTGAAGAAAATGACTTTCAATTGGACACCAGAAGAACTGCAACAAGTTGTTGAAGATAACCAAATTGTGATTTTTATGAAGGGTACGCCAGAGCAACCTCAGTGCGGATTCTCTGCAAGGGGAGCACAAGTCCTCAGCGCAATTACTGCTGAGCTAGGGATAGACACATTTGCTTGTGTCAATGTCCTCGCGGATCACAGGGCCAGACCCGCATTGAAGGAGTGGTCAGACTTCCCCACCATACCGCAGATTTTCATCAATGGAGAGTTGATTGGAGGTTCTGATCTTGCTCTTGAAATGTATCAATCAGGCGAGTTAAAACAGATGGTCGCCGATGGCGACACAGCCTCTGAGTGAGGCGATTACATGGCGACGGCCGAGGACCGTCGAACGATGTTGATAGCGCTGGCTGGAGCCACTGTGATCTCATTTGCCCCTCTTCTCTACATTCGCTCGGATACTACTCCACTGACCGGTGCTTTCTATCGCATGATGTACGCTTTACCTCTGCTTGGATTGTTGGCTTGGACATCGAGGCGCGAGGATGGACGCGACCCCCGCTCGCGCTGGATGGCCTTTGGTGCCGGCGTATTATTGGCGATTGATTTCGCCGGCTACCACAGCGCAATCGATTACATCGGCAGTGGCATTGCGACGATGATTGGAAATTCGCAGGTCATCATTGTCACTTTGGTAAGTTGGTGGATACTTGGAGAGCGACCGAATCGCTACATTCTATTCGCTCTTCCAATGGTGATGTTTGGATTGGTTTTGATTTCAGGAATTTGGGACGACGCTCCCTATGGCGATGACCCAGTCAAGGGTGTCATCGGAGGAATCGTAGCGGCCATATTCTATTCCTCCTTCTTGATCCTCTATCGCCAATCGAATCGAATCGGTGCGCCTGCATTCAATCCTCAATTCGATGCAACCGCTGGAGCTACTATCGGATTACTCGTTATTGGTTCGATGCCTCTGTCAGGCATCGGCATCGAGGCCATCGACCACACTATCACTTGGCCCGGACACGGCTGGTTGCTTCTGCTGGCCATCACCTGCCAAGTCGGCGGCTGGATCGCCATCACCTATGCGCTTCCTCGACTACCAGCCGCACACACATCATTCGCAGTACTGCTCCAGCCTGTTTTGACCATTGTCTGGGGCGTCCTGCTGCTTTCCGAATCCCCCTCGATGCAGCAGTCCGCGGGTATGATCCTCATCTTCGCTGCAATCATCGCAGTGACCCTCTTCGGAGCTGCTGAAGATAGTGCTCAATCTACCGATTAAATAGCCGACAGATTCTCCCGAATTGGCAGGATTTTTTCTTCTCAATACGGCACGGATAGCCTACCGGCCGCATCCAATAGGTGTACAGGGCGAGAGACACAGGCGAGGGGATGGGATGCACTCAGCGAGAACCTCAACGGCCCCGTACGGCCAAGGCTTGGAGCCCGCGATTGATAATCGTTGTGCGAAAAGCCGCTCCAAGACCATAGAACGATACACTGAGCGCCTGTTAAGTTTCAGAAACCGCACCACGTCGGCGATTCTGCTATACGAAAGCCATCAGAGCGAATCACTCGATGCTGAGCACTTCAGGCCCGCCCTCAGTTATCCAGACAGTATGCTCGAACTGACCAATCATTCCTCGATCTTCACATCGCAGAGCAGCATAAGTCTCGAGGAACCGAATCGAAATCAGTTTCTTCACAAGTGCATTCCACTTCTTTCGTAGTGTCTCTTCCTCTTCTCCTGGGAATGGCTTTTCGAGGAGCGGATATGCCCAGCGCTCAGCGAATGGCAAGGTGTGATAGCGCTCCTCGATATACCGTGCCATCGTCGCACCAAGCGGCTTCAATTTGCCCTTTGACATCGCCTTTCGAATGGTGATATCTCCTGTGACGCGAAAGATATTGCTCGAATGAGCAGGAGGGATATTCTCGACCATTCCGCTCTTTCCAGTTGTGTTGAATGGTTCGACCGCGTAGATGCTTCCAAGCTCGACTGAGCTCTTGAATCCGGGGCTTTCAGCCCCGCAAGCGTAGGATGGAATCGATGTACCAGCATGCAGATTCCATCGCTTCAATTCATGTCCACAAAGATTGCGAATTGGTTCGAATCCAGCGTCGGTGTGTACTTGTTCCGCAGCCGCACCGACTTCATGCCAAGGTGTCCCGGGATGCATCTTTTCGATCGAAGCGTCCCTAGCCTCTCGTGCCGCCTTGATCTGATCAGTGTGATTTCCACCGTTCCCGACCTCGATTGTCATCGCGTTGTCGGCTAGAGCTCCAGTGATGTGCACACCGACATCGAGTTTGACGAGGTCGCCATCCTGGAAGACCATCTCCCCCTCGAATCCTTCAGGTGGATTCTGACGAGAATCCGTTGTGTAATGAGCGGCTATGTCGTTGACCGAGATAGTGACTGGGAAAGCAGGAGTCCCACCGTGTCGGCGAATGAAGCGTTCAGCAGAATCAATTACTTCATCCCAAGCTTTGCCAGCGACGATCTCGCCTTTGATTCCTTCAAGCGTTCTTCGGGCTACATGCCCGGCGTCTCGCCACTGTTTGAGGTCCGATTCTTCCACCATGCGATAACCTCCTTAGCTGGAACAATTCCTTCTCTCAGCACCTCTATGCTTGCACAATCGGGTAAATCACAGACCGAATACCACGCTATCAACGTACTGGGTGCCCCTCCGAGCGTTTCTCCAGCCACTAAAGCCACCTCATGGCCTGCTTTGCGCAGAGTTTCAGCCGCTGCTTCACAAGTCGCTGCAGGTGGTGTGCCGCTGATGTTGGCGGAGGTGGCAGTAAGTGGCCCACACGCTCGCAGCAGGGCTTTTGCGGTGGGATGAGCGACGACTCTGATGGCGATTTTGTTTGTACCTATGCGCGCATCTAGGGGCTCCTTTGCGGGTAAGATGATGGTAAGGGAGCCCTCGGGAAATGAGGATAGAATCTCGGGAATTTCGTCGGTGAGCTCCACGAGGTTTTCTGCCTGTTCAAGGTCGACCACACCGACGCTCACCGGCATTTCACTGGGGCGTTTTTTGACGTTGTATAGATTATCGAGAGCAGCTGGCGTTAGTATGCAACCGAGAGCCGGCTGTGTCGAAGTTGGATAGATAATGCAGCCACCAGCGGAGACCAGAGCTAGAGCACTGTCAGAAATCGCTTGCTCCATTTTTCTCACTCAGCGGATATGCTTGCGGTTCGCCGGCGGTAGGGAATCCTTGTGCGCCACGATCGAGCCGACATGTAGATCGATATTGGACTGGTGAGTGTGGCGCTGAGATATTCGTAGTAGTTCGCGGATTCCCTGAACGATGTTGAGGATTGGAATCAGGAAGACCAACTTGCGTGCAGCGCGCTTGTCCCACATCTCACTGGTCATCTCCGAGCCGTCTTCGGCCAGTACTGCTATGCCGAACATGCGCTGACCTAGTGAGCGTGAAAGCCACAATCCAGTCCAGCGCCAGTAAAGCCAGTGGCTGACAAGTAGAATGGCGGCCATGGCGAGAGCGTGGTGGAAGGATGAGGAAGCCCAGAGTGTGAGGTTCCAAGCATTCATGATTTGCCAACGAGTTGCCACCATCAAGATGGTTGTGACGATGACTACATCGACGCTCAATGCAGCGGTTCTACGAACTCCAGATGCTAGAATTGTGCCTTCGGGAACAGGCCAGTGTCCACCCTCTTCTGCGCTCAATATCTGCTTTGCGAGAGTGCCGCCGCTCTGCAGTGAGATGGGTGAGTCGTGGTCAGCCATGTGCTTCCTCAAGCCATTCCGAGAATGTGCCACGCCTCAAGGTTACGACTGCGGATATGTGCCAGCCAGGCGCCCCAAGTCTCATCGTTGCGCAGAGTGTCTGGGTCGCCAATGACGATGAGGCCACGCCGTGCTCTAGTTAGGGCGACATTGAGCCGACGCGGGTCAGCGAGGAATCCGACATTTCCGTCGGGGTTCGAGCGCACGCAGGAGAATATGATGACCTCTTTCTCACGACCTTGGTAGCCGTCTACTGTGCGTACTTCAACGGCTTCGTTGCGTTCGGGAATGGCGTCACGAATGGCTCTGACCTGACCCGCGTAGGGAGTGATTATGCCAATGTCTGAGTGTTGTAGTTCGCCCGCTTCGAGCAGGCCTTCGAGAATGCGGGCGACCCATCCGGCCTCGGCTGGATTTTCCTTTGAAGCGCCGTCGGGTGAGAGGAGTTCGCCGCCATTGACGGGAAGGAAGGCGATCGGCACCTCCCAATCATTCCAGAGAAGTCCTGCCGGATTGGGTCGCTCAGTGGCTTCAACTCCGTCAATGAGACGGCCATCGTAGAAGGTCTGGTTGGGAAATTGAGAGATGGCCGGGTGCATTCGGTACTGGGTGTTGAGGAGAATTGGTTCGATGCCCATGGCGACGAGTCGCTCGAATATAGAGCGGCGCAACCCGCCGTTTTCAGCACGCCGGCTGATTACTGTAGGTGGTAATTGCCGATGATCTCCGACTAGGACAATTTGCCTTGCTCCACGGACTAAGGGGACGAGGCTCGCAGGCTCAGTGGCCTGGGTTGCCTCGTCTAGGAGAACTCGAGAAAAGCGGCGTCCGTCAAGCAATCGGTGGCCGACGCCGATGCAGGTGCAGCAGAGAACTTGTGCGCGTTCGAGAATATCGTCGCGCATCTGACGTTCGATACGGCGAACCTCTTTCCAACCACGATTCAAATCACGGTGAGCCAACCCCTTCTCTTTGCCTTTCATTCCAGAGATGCGCCGCGCCAATTTCTCATTGAGTTCGAGGTGTTCCTCGAGGTCACGGCGAAGTGGATGTCCTTCCATCTGCGCATCAACTGTGGCTTCGCGCAATGACTCGCGGACCTTAACCGGCTGTCCTAGCCTGACTGCACGAACTCCCAGACCGAGCAATCCCTCGAGCAGATTGTCTACTGCAACATTCGAATCAGCGACGGCGAGAATCGTTCCGACCTCTTGACTAGCCCAAGATTGTAAGATGCGGACAGCAGTGTAGGTTTTGCCAGTCCCCGGCGGTCCTTGGATGAGTGTCAAGCGTTGATTTATTGCGGCCTCACAAGCAGTTGTTTGAGACTCATTCAGATCTTCCGGTCGGCTCGCAGGACGTCGATTAGCACCTCCGAGTTCCGGCCTTAACCCAGCGGTGCCTACAGGGTCATGGACAGTTCCTAGAAGGAGGTCTCGAAGGGGCGCTCCTCCTTCCTCTTCAAAGAGTGAATTGAGGGCGTCTCGCATCCTATCGAATGCGACTTTATTCGCAGCACGATCCATCCTCCAGAATCCACTACGAAGACCGCTCGGCAACTCCGGCAAGACGATGCGAATTCGATTGCGCGAGCGGTCAGAAACAATCGCCTCGATGGGCTTCTCACCGACAGGATCACCTCGACTCAACATCACGATGTCACCCTGACGAAACCGATGCGAACCCATGTTGGCACGCCCATCGAGTTCCAGCTTGACGATTCGCTGCCCGAATAACCAGCCATCTGGTCGAGCCCTCAAATCGAAAAGCGCAAGTCCGTGGGCAGCGAGTTTGGCCCGCGACCAATTCCGTAAACGCTCCTCGGTCGCGTCTAATTCATCATCCAATTCCCATTGAATCAGCCGCATGTATGCTTCGTGATGATCCTGGCTGCGAGTGAACCTCGCTGGAAGCCCTCCATCCGAGTCCACACCTCACCCTGGGCGGCCGGCGCTACATCACGCTTCGCCGTGTTGGAGAAAATACCGAGTCTGAAGTTCGCCGTTTACAACGGCGGGTGAGGGTTATACGCGGAACACGGCCGAACGCCCTCGTCTGTAGAGGTCGTATCATGGTATTTGACAAGTTCAAGAACTGGCGTAAGGGTGCAGTCGGACCGACTGTTGAGTGCCCCCTGTGTCAAACATTGAATCCTGAGGGTACGGTTGAGTGCTCCCAATGCATGTATCAATTGGGCAAGGCTGCATTTGAGCAGGTTGCCTCGATTGACGACCAAGAAGCAGGTACTCTTTTCGACGAACTGCTCGCCGATTTTGATGAGGATGAAGAAGAGGAGGTCATCGATTGGTCGAAGGGCACCTTCACCATGGATGATGTCACAATCGATGTCGAACAATACGGCAAGGACGACGGCATCAAAGTCAGTGGAAACCCAACTTTCGCGATGACTGTGGATCATCCAGATCCTGACGAAGAAGACGAGGGAGACTACGAACTAACTGCGGCGGATGCTCCGGCCTTTGTAACCAAATTCGAGGTGCCGGAGAGCGAGCCTGAGCCGCTTGAAGAAATTCCATCTCAGCAGATTGAACTCGTTCAACCGACTGCTGAGTCGGCGGAGGCCGTCGAGATTGTCGCCGCCGATGCGATTCCTGATCGAAATGGAACTCTTTCCAATTCAAAGCAGGCAGCGATGAAGCCCACTCCGGCGGTTGAGGAATCGCCCGAAACAGAACCTGAAGTTGAGCCTGATCTGGAAACTGTCGAGGTGCAAGTTGAGGAAGAGTCCGAAGTTGAACCAGAGATGGTGGACGAGACACAGACCGAATCAACAGAAATTACCGAGAAATCATTACTCTTGTTGAAGAAGGTCGAATTGGTAGATATGGCCGAGGCAGAAGGTCTCTCCACATCCGGAACCAAGGCCGAACTCGTTGCGAGAATAATCGCCGGCCCTCAGGAAATTGAGGAGGCGGCAGAGCCAGAGGCAGAACCTGCGCCAAAACCTGCTCCGCAACCTCCGATTGTGGTTCCTGCTGCACCGGCGGGAATGCCTCCACCTCCACCGCCGACCGTCGCCAAACGTGTCGATCCAATGGATGCAGCCTTCGATGGTGGAGCAAGTCCACCACGAATCCCGCGAATACCGAAAATTCCGACCATGCCGCACATCGCTCAGGCCAACGAGGCTCTGGATATGCCGACGAACAATGGGTTTTGGCCGTGGCCACAACAGGAAGAATGGCCGAATAGAGAAGTTGCTCTGAAGATTAAGGAAGCGATGGAGGCGGCCAAGCGCAAAAATGTGGCACAAGTGACAGTCCTTCTCGACGAGGTTGGCCCCCACTTGGGTGACCGGACAAAATTACTCTATCCAATTGGCGCGTTATTGCAGAGAGTTGGACGGGCTTCGGCCGTTGACCGGATGATTGCTGCAGCTGTCGAGGCCGAGCCCGATGACAAACACGTGCAGACGGCGAAGGCCAAATTGCGGCCCTGAAATTGCTCGAATCCTGTTGATTCGTTTAGCCGCAGTCGTAATGCGGGTGCGCGCCAGCGCAGTCGATATGCAACGGCGCGCGACGACGACCATCATGGTCGACGATGAGCTCGTAATGCGCCCGGCGAACACCACTTACACCCGCGATCTACTCGAGGCTTTCGAGGAGACTTGGCCTGAGGTTAGCAGGGCGATGCCGTGGATTCTCCCTGAGCATGAAATCGAGCCACAGATAGCCGATTTTCTCGATGAAACCGAGCGCACTGGACGTGTTGGTCGAATGCATCACTGGGTATTAATTCGGCCGTGGGATGAAGCGGTCTTGGGCTTGCTTGGATTCGACCGCATCACTCGCTCGGCCGAGGCCGAGTGGAATCTCGGATATTGGGTCAGATCGTCTGAGCAGCGCAGGGGCGTGGCTGGTCGTGCAATCGAAGCCGCCCTGCGCTGGCTTGGCGACCTTGAGACGGTTGCTGTTGAACTCAAGGTCGACCCGAATAATGCGCCTGGAAAGAGAACCGTTGAGCGCACTGTGAGACAATGGGGAGGCAGTCGCTGCGTCTCGGGAGACTCGGCGATAACCGTCGCCGGAGTCCGAACTCCTCACGAGTGCCATCTCATCTCAATCGGTCCCGATACCGGCCCTCTATGAGGGCCGTTCAAGACGCGACCATTCAAAACAGGCCGTAAGTTCGGCTGACCTGCCCATAGGGCAGGTGACCGTGATGTCGGTAAATCACAGGCAACGTCTTCCTGACCTCGACCCGGAGGAGACTGACGAGTGGTTGGAAGCCCTTCGTTCGGTAGTCGATGCTCATGGAATCGAGCGAGCTCGTATGTTACTTCACGAGGTGATGGCGGAGTCAATCGACCTCGATGTTGAGATCGCTCCAGTCGCCCAGACGCCTTACGTCAACACCATCTCTTGGGATCAACAAGCCCCTTACCCTGGAGACCTAAAGACCGAGAGAGAAATCCAGAATTCGATCCTTTGGAACTCCGCAGTCATCGTCTCTGATGCCAATCGCCGCACCGACGGACTCGGCGGACACATCTCGACTTACGCTTCGTCAGCAACTCTCTACGAGGTCGGTTTCAATCACGTTTTCCGCGGTAAGGATAGCAATGGAATCGGCGACGCTCTCTACATTCAAGGTCATGGTAGTCCGGGTATTTACGCTCGAGCATTTATCGAGGGACGCCTTAGCAGAGAGCAATTGGCAAACTTCCGTCAGGAAGCCTTCGCAGACGGGCTCTCATCTTACCCACACCCTCGATTGATGTCCGAGTTCTGGGAGTATCCAACAGTCTCGATGGGACTCGGCCCACTCTCTGCAGTGATGCACGCACGCTTCTGGAAGTACCTGCACAACCGTGGACTTGCAGACACCTCCGAATCCACAGTCTTCAGCTTCCTAGGCGATGGCGAGATGGATGAGCCAGAAGCAATCGCATCGATAGCCGTCGCCGGCCGTGAGAAACTCGACAATCTAATCACCATCGTCAATTGCAATCTGCAAAGGCTCGATGGCCCCGTTCGTGGAAATGCAAAGATTGTGCAAGAGCTTGAAGGACTCTATCGCGGAGCCGGCTGGGACGTTTTCAAGGTTCTATGGGATTCGAATTGGGACCGACTCCTAGCCCAAGATGCAACAGGAGCATTGCTCGCTCGCTTCGAATCGATTACTGATGGCGACTTCCAGCGCATGAGTATACTCGAACCAGCCGAATTCCGCGCAGAATTCTTCACCGGCAACCCCGAACTGGATGCCCTCGGAGCATCTCTTACCGATG
>Ga0208522_1002629_pt1 | contig 10684 bp, 9 predicted proteins | sample ETNtaG_25_FD_185763 | JGI IMG/M metagenome (GOLD analysis project Ga0208522, IMG submission 185763) | Marine microbial and viral communities from oxygen minimum zone, Eastern Pacific Ocean - ETNP201302SV86 (SPAdes) (version 2) | ecosystem: Environmental > Aquatic > Marine > Oceanic ... | reverse complement strand
TCAGTGTCTAAAACCTCATCCGCTTTTTCTTGTGTTGATTTGATGAAAGCCTCTTCAAAAAACTTCAATGATGGCATTACCTGATCCATCTGAAAGGCAATCCTTGCTTTCTGGTTACGTAAGTCGATGATCTGTGAATGAAAATATTTTTGAGAGTAAAATTTCAATGCAAACCATGAATTCGCTATATTTCAGGCTTCTCTGGCTCTAAACTCCCGATAGGAAGTTGCTCCTTTAAAAGGGGGTTTTAAATAAATAAGATAAATGGTACATTGAAGTCAATAGCTTGAAATTTTGAGCTTATACTCAACTCTGACTAGGGGATGACGGCTATGAAAAAAGTTTTTTCTGTTCTGGTAGTTTTAGCATTACTTATGATTCCTGTAACAGCTTTCGCTGGCGAAGGTCCTTTGGCTCTGCCCGATGGAGCTAACCCTGAAGCCAATATGCACAATAATGAAGGCATCAAACATTGGGGTAAAGGTCATTTTGATGTAGCTTTGGGTCATTTTCAGGAAGCCTCCGCTATTGACGCTTCTTCGGGAGAGGTTCATTTCAACGAAGCAATTTCACTCGACAAAGTGGGAAAACATGGGGATGCTACCATGCACTTTAAGGCGGCTTTCAAGAGAGCTGGCGGTAACAAGAAGATTTTAGAGTCACCTATTCTGAAGGCGCATATCGGGCATTAAGAGAAGCTCGATAAATCAGGCAGTTTCACTTAGAGGTGGGCTTAAGTTTTTTGCAGTTAAGTAATCCCTCCAAAGGATTCCTAATCCGATGAATTGGATAGGGGCCGGTTGTTACCGGCCCCTTTTCTTTTGCCTTTAACCCATTGAAAAATAATATGAATTTAGCTTTTTCAGGTATGTAGTGCCTCAAACTATGAATCTACAACCCTGGGGGAGTCATCTAAATAAGTAGGAAGGTGAATAACTTGAGTTGAATGAAGGCTAGAATATTGAAAATATAAAATAGTTTTAATTAATTTGAAAGGTGTATCAGCCTGTCATTCGACCCGAGTGTCAGGCTTTTTTTATGAAGCATGTGTTGAAAGGAGTGTGAGTCCTATGGAAACTTCGACAATATTTGAGGGACCAGGGCGAGTACTGCTATGGGACCCTTGGGTGATCAACCTGGCCGCGCATTTTCCGTGAACTAGTGTGCCGCCTACGTCTGGTCGAAGGAGGTGAGCACAATGAAATACTTCAAGACATGTATTACCATTATAGTATTCTTAATATTTTTGATTCCAACTGCCTGGAGCAGTCCTTACCTTACTCCAGAGCCTCCATTAGCCTCGCAGATGAACTGGGACCTTTCGCCCAGTGGAATGTTGCGCATCAGCTACGATTTGGATTTTAATGGGAAAGCAGATTTTCACACCCTGCGAGTTGTGGTCACATCCTTTTATTCAGACCAAACGGTTATGGAAATAGGGGCAAATTTTCCAAATCTACCTGTTTTTTACACACCTTATGAATCACAAGGTTTTTATTATGTGGCTACGGCCCAGCCCCTTTTTTATTCTTTTGATGTGGATGAAGATGGGACTTGGGACATTATGTATAAGGACATTTCTAAGGACAGTGTGAACGGAAATGAATTTTTTTACGAAAGCCCTTCAGGGATGTTCACAAATGATTTTAATAATTTCTAAGCTGGCGCACCAGACTGACCGCAGGGTAGGAAACTTTTGGCTTTTGGGCATTTATCTGATAAAATCCTATACACTAGCAACTTCATTTTAGGAGAATGTTCTTATGATGGGCATTGGTTTTCCAGAGTTGATGATTATCTTAGTCATCATCATGATAATTTTTGGAGCCGGAAAGCTTCCGGAAATAGGATCTGCTTTCGGACGGAGTATCAAGAACTTTAAGAAATCTATGAAGGACGCTGAAGCCGAGGAACTTGAGTCTGGAGCATCAGAAGGCGAGCCAGCATTGTCAGACGCAGGAGCGGCGGAGGAGGGGGCCAAAAAAGTATTGACACCCGAAGAAGCTGCCGCAAAAAAAGAAGCGGAAATGATAGATGAAGTGGCCGATGAGATTCTGAAAAACAGGATCGATCCTATAAAATCAGCTCACGATGGACTGGTTCAGCAAAATGATGTGTTCACCAATTCGCTGAGAAGAACCCCCGGTGGAAGAGGGAGAGAAAAAGGAGTCAGCCGCGACGTGCTCTAAAATTAAAGACAAGTATTTTAAAGTCGATGTGAAAATTAGACCCGCTTTGCGACAGGTGAGAAATCATCGGCAAAGCGGTTTTTTTTAGCTCTCTTCTGTTTGAACCTGGACCGGGCGAAATGCAAGTAACCAACTAATAGCAAGTCCCACACCGACCCATACCAGGTCCTTGATGCGCCGGATGAATGAAACTGTCAACCCAAGGTCGGCAGGCATCCCCATAACGGTGAAAATGAGGATGAGTCCTCCCTCCTGCGCTCCAATACTCAGCGGAATGAAAAAACTTCCGGTGCGCACTAGCTGAGCCAAAGCTTCGATGACCCACAAATCGATCAGAGTGGGTTCGTATCCAAGAAAATATAAAGTTACATACAACTCAGCAAGCCCAACAGCCCATCCGGCGAAGGCATACAGCACGGACGTAATCGCTCGTGAAGTGTGTTTTTTGTAATAAGAAGATATTCCATGGTCAACTATCTTTAGTTTGTCCAGGAAGACGCCCTTGTTTTTTCCTATAGGCAAACGCGAAAACCATGTTGCCAGTACACCAAGAGTTCCCGTGACCTGAAATAGGAGAAATAGGAAAATTAATGTAGAGAAGACGCCCATGCCAGCAAGGCAAGCCATTTGAAACTTTTCGGATATGATACTGGACTGAAGAGTGAAGAATGTGCCCGGAATAATGAACAGGATGAGAGCAATCATGAACGTTGTACGTGCTATTACCTGGGATACCATGCTTTGCTTGAGAGAAAGCCCGTGTCTTTCTTTTAAAAGCTGGGCTTTCACCGGTTCTCCCCCGAGGGTTCCAAGTGGAGTGATGGCGTTATAAGCTTCACCTATTTGCCGAATACGCCATAAATCCCATAGACTGAATTGATGTGCTTCATCCGACCTGAAAGTTTTTTGCCAGGCGACTGTGTCTAGCCATGTGACGTTGAGATATATCAGGAAAATTATTAAGAAACCATAACCCAGTTTGATTATCAGATTCCCAACCACCGTCAAGTCGACGGTCGAAACAGCCCAGCCGAAAAGTAAAATACCGGCAAAAAGAAAAACTAATTTTATAAGGCTTAACATCTAACACAAGGCATCCGAAGTCGGACTTTAGGTTGAGCTAATAACCGTTTTAATTGATCTAAGGACCATAGTACAAGTTGGAGTGTAGATTGAAAAATACTTTGGACTCGGGATAATGTGCGGTGATCGGATAAATTGACGGGGGTGGCACTCTACCTGTCGCACTCGCCGCCGATCATATTGATCATATCGAAGGTGGGAACGATGTCAGCCAGCATACTGCCCTTGCAAAGGTCTGGTAGTGCGGCAGTCATTGTAAAACAAGGGGGTCTGACACGGCATTTCCAGGGTTTGCCTGTTCCGTCACTGACAAGATAAAATCCCAGTTCACCATTCGCCGCTTCAGTAGGGAAATACACCTCACCAACAGGAGGTTTCAGGCCATCGATAACCATTTTGAAATGAGCGATCATTTCTTCCATTCGCGTGTAGACATCCTGTTTGGATGGAACTCGAAGGTAAGGATTATTGACATTGATCGGTCCTTCAGGCATATCCTTCATTGCCTGTTTAATAATTTTTAAGCTCTGTTTAATTTCTTCCATTCTAACCAGATAGCGGTCAAAATTATCACCCGTTGTACCCAGGGGAATATCAAAATCCAAACGGTCATAAACAAGATATGGGTGCTGTTTACGGACATCGTAATCAATGCCACAGGCTCGGAGGCATGGTCCGGTAAAGCCCCAGGAGATGGCATTTTCTTTGGAGATGCCTCCTGTGTCCCGCATTCGGTCGAGAAAGATGCGGTTTTTAGTAAGCAACTTGTCCACATCGTCAAACAGACTATCAAGTTTAGGGTAGGTGGCTTCCAGGTCATCGTTAAACCCTGGCGGAAGGTCACACATCAGCCCACCAATGCGGATGTAATTGGAGGTCAGTCTCGCCCCGCAAACTTTTTCAAGAAGGTCCCATGCAATTTCCCGGGCTTCAACAAAGTAGATAAAAGCGGTCAGCGCTCCCAGCTCCAATGCCGCCGCCGCGATGTTCGTGTAGTGATCGGAAATGCGGGCGAGTTCATTGGTAACCACGCGAATGTATTTACAGCGGTCAGTAATTTCTATGTCGCAAAGTTTTTCTACAGCCAGCGCGTATCCAATGTTGTTCATGATTGCTGAACAATAATTCAAGCGATCTGTATATGGAAACACATTAGAGTAGGTCACGCTCTCGCACATTTTTTCAAATCCGCGATGCAGATAGCCGATTTCTACAACCATATCGACCACGGTTTCTCCATCCAGCGTCAGGAGGAATTTTACGGTACCGTGGGTCGCCGGGTGCGATGGTCCCATGTTAAGGACCATGTGATCAGTATGTAGATTTTCTTTTAAGTCGGCCATAGTTTGTCAGTAGTGAATTAGTTTACGTTAAAAGATTGCCTCTAGAGTCAGCCTACCTTGGATATTTTGATGGAAACAGGTCCTTCTTCACCATTCCTTAGCAGGTTGAGCTGGACCGCCACCCAGTTTTTAGGGACATAAACCATGCCCTTGGCCGTGACAGTGCTTAATGCGACCGGGACTTCTACCTTGTGCATGTCAGATTCAATCACAATTTTGTCGCCATCTTCAACATTCAACGCTCGCGCGTCATCCGGGTTCAATTCGGCAATACAATCTGGTCCGATATCGGTCAATGCCTTGGCATAACGAGTGTAACTTCCAATATGGAACATATGGTTGTTGGATACCAGTTTGAAATTAAATCCTTCCTTCTGGCTGGTTTCTTGCGGTGCACCCGTTATTTGAAAACCAGGGTTTTGTTTAAATCCATCAGGAGTCCACTGCAAAGATTTTTTTCCAGGAAGTGTGCCATTATAAATCGGAACGTCTTTTGAAATCTCACCTTGTACTTCAGACACAGTGGAATTGGAAAATGGTTTACCAAAAGCATTTGCCAGTTGAATGAAGATATCGTGGTCCGTGCGGGACTGACCCTGCGGTAACGTTGCAGGGGCCACTCTTTGAACATGACGAGTCATACTGGTGAATGAGCCTTCTTTCTCCGCATACGTTGTTGCAGGAAGAATAATATCTGCCATTTTAGCGGTGTCCGTCATGTAGACATCCTGCACTACGAGAAATGGAACGGTATTAAGCGCGTCTTTGACCTTCGCCCCTTTGTAGTAGGAATGAACAGGGTCTTCTCCCGCAATGTGCAGAAACTTTATAGTCCCATTGGCGCAGTTCCCAAGTAAGTCATTTGCCGGATGGTTTTTACCAAACTGATCTGGAACAGGTTGGTATCCAGGCAGAAAGTCCGGGGTGCAACCCATATCATTAACGCCCTGAGAGTTGCAATGTTCCCTTGGGGGGAAGATGCTGACATTGCCCTCTGCGCCATGATGGACCAGAATAGACAAATTAAGAAGAGCGTTCAAAACATCTTCACCCCGTCCCGAATCGAAAATGTCATTACCGATCAGGATATATCGGTCCGCAGTTCGCCCGAATCTTTTTGCCGCTCGTGTCAGAACTTCATCTGAAAGTCCGGTCGCTTGTTGCGTGGCTTCAGCAGTGTACGGGGCGAGAGACTGAACCAGTTCATCATAATTTGGTATAGCCGACTTGATTTTCGCAGTGTCCACGATGCCCTGATCTATCAGAATGCGGGAGACTCGATTGGCTACAGTTGCATCCGATCCCAGAGAATAATTCAGGCGGATGTCTATTTTAGTTTCGCTTTTGAAAACGACCTTGCGCGGATTGGCGACGATAATATCTGTTCCAGAGAATATCGCCCCTTTACGAACCGAGTTGCCGCCGACAGGATACTCTGAAGGTAAGTCGGAGTTGAAAATAAGGACGACATCAGATTTTTCTAGTTCAGTCACCGGTTTCGAGTTGATGCCATTTTCAAAACACCGGACCATGAACTGGTTAACGTAGGGCGTTCTCATGTTGGCCAGATTAGTGATCTGATTAGAGCCGTAAAGACTGCGGAACAGTTTCTGAAACAGGTAGTTTTCTTCGTTAGTCAGTTTTTCACCGCCAATACCGGCTACCGTTTCTGGACCGCTGCGATTGATCGTTGCCTGAACCCGGTCAATGATTGTTTTGATCGCTTCGTCCCAACTGACTTCCTTGAAAGTTCCTCCGAAATTCATGAGGGGGGACTTGATACGGTTTTCATTATGAATGATGCCGTGACCAAACCGTCCTTTGGAGCACAGGTTTCCTTCGTTAATGCCTTCACCCGGCGCTTCATCGCCAACAAACCGGACCACTCTATTTTTCTTGGTTTCCATTTGGACCGTACAGCCCCAGGAACAGTATCCGCAGATGCTATTGTTCGCTTTAAACAACGCGGCCAAACCACGTTCCTGAGAAGACATATCCATCAGCGCACCGGTCGGGCAGACGGTGATGCATTGTCCGCAGAACTCGCAGTCCAGTGGCTCCTGATTGGCGGTACCGATCATGGACTTCATGCCTCTCTGATGGAAGTCCAAAGCTTGAACACCCTGGATCTCGTCACAGGCTCTGACGCACAGGCCACATAAGATACATCGGTTGAGATAAAATTCTATGAGTGGATTTGATTTGTCACTGGGTTCATTGCGACGCTGAATTTCAAACCGGCCATTGGACATTTGTAGCGCTTCAGTGTTGTCCTGTAGCGGACATACACCGGATTTATCGCAAATGGGGCAGTCCAAGGGATGTTCAACGAGAAGCATCTCGAGACACGCACCATTGTAGCGGTCTGTCTCTTTAGTATCGGTGAAAACTTCTATGCCTTCTGCCACGGGTTGGGTGCAGGAATAAACCAGTTCTTTTTTTCCTTCAGCAGTGCGGACATCCACCATGCAGGTACGGCAGGCGGCGAACGGTTTGAGTTTTCTGTTATAGCAGAGGTTGGTGACCTCAACGCCGTGTTGTTTCGCGGCTTCTATTATAACGGTACCTTCTGGTGCGGAAGCGTCTTCACCGTTGATTTTAAAGTTAACAGTTTTCCTAACGACAGTGCTCATTCGCTGGTTGTCTCCTCAGCCTGTTCTTCAGACTCGTCTTCCAATTTATATGCGCCAAGTAATTCCAAAGTGGCTTCCGGATCAATCGTTCCATGAGTATCATCACCAATGAGAGCCATAGGTGCGGCACCACAGTTCCCTAAACAGGAAGCGGTTTGCAGAGTGAACAGCTTGGTTTCGTCTGTTCCTCCCGGACGTATGTGGTAATGTTCATGAATTTTGTCTTCGATGATATTTGCGCCCTTAACGAAACAAGCGGTTCCGAAGCAGAGTTTGATAATATATTTTCCCGGCTCGGTCGTGAGCAATTGCGGGTAAAAAGAAATCACCCCATACACCTCTGCCCGAGTGACCTCCAGCGCTTCCATCAAAAGTCGAACCGCCTTATCAGGCAGATATCGATAGACCCCTTGGATTTTTTGTAACATGGGAATCATGTACCGTCGGCTTTTGCTGGGAAAATTATCCAGTATTTCGTGCACCGGCGCCAGATCTATTTCTTCTTCCTCGGCAGTTTCCTGATCCATGACTTCGGCTTCTTTAGTTTCCATAATCAATAAAGCTCCTTGATTAAAAGGATATCTCAACCATCTTCGATTATATTTTACCCGTCTCGGGAGGTGAACCAGAGAACTCTATAATCCCTTAACTATCGAAAACTTAAACCCTCGGCGGTACTTTGGGAAGGTTGGAGGTCGAAGTATATAAGCTAGATCGTTTTACTGTCAACTGATTTGTTCGCACCCAGTTGTTATCCAGTAAAATCTGTGTAAACCATTGTTAATTAAAGCACCTCTCGTCATGTATTTTAGGCCGGGTTGACCGGGTTCCAGATAAGGTTGTCGGGAGGGTGGCTTGTAAGGATTTTTGGATAGAGGAATAGACAGGGATACTCAAAATGCGGTCTGATAGTCACCGCGAGGTTGGGGGATTTTCGTGTGAAAAGGGGAGGTTGACTATAAAATAGAGTTATTGTCCAGAGCCGTTTTAAAAATTCAAATCCCCCCCCATATTAGTTGTGGGGATAATGGAAAATCATGTGAAAAAATTATTTAGGTTCATGACTAGTTAAGTGGTCTTTTTTTAATAATTTTTTTTAATAATTTATAGAGGTTTTGGCCTCTATGGTTGAACCTAAACTCGCACTCCTTCATGAGTGTGCGATTGGTTCGTTGAGTTGCGGAGGCTTGAACGGTGACTGATTCACCCGGTGAGGATGAGCGACGGGGAAAAATCAATAGGCGGCTGGTGATTTTTGGGTTCCTGGTGGTTCTTCTGTCTTTTGTGTGGCACGTGGGTTCCGCGTTTATTTCAGAGACCAAATGAATATGAGTCTCTTGTGAAATTAAGGCGGGTAACGGCAACTGCTGGGTTCCGCCGTGATTGGTTCAGTGGTTATGAGCGCTTCCGTCGCCATGAGAGTGACCATGCGCAAGTTCTTCAGGTTTTGCGTCCCTGATCCCCATGATTTCCACAGAGAAGTAAAGGATTTGTCCCGCCAGAGGGTGGTTGCCATCTATATTGATCTTGTCATCGTTAATTCCCATAACGTTGAACGGATGCTTTCTTCCATCACCAAGTTCTGCCATGAACTGCATTCCTACCGCAATCTTCTGGTCTGCGGGAAACATTTTTCGTTCAACCTCCATTTTGAGGTCAGCTAATACTTCGCCGTATCCTTCTTCGGGCTTTACCGTAACTTCTTTTTTGTCTCCAATCTTCATGCCGTCGAGTGCGTTTTCCAATCCTGGAACAAGTTCTCCCTTACCATGAAGATATTCCAGTGGTTTTTCTGTGTCTGTCCGGTCCAGTTCTTCACCTTGTGCGTTTTTTAAATAATAGCTTAAGCTGATAACTTTATTTTTTTCGACCATGAAGAGTCCTTATTTTGTGTGCTTGGGTAATTAAATTTGTTCCTGAGGGACCTTTTGAGTCTGGCCTACAGGGTTTATTTGCGGAGTTTGATTATGGTGATCTCTATAAGTTGCTAGGTAAACAAAAACCATGCAATTTGAATTAAAATATACAGCAGAACCAGATATTTAACTCTATCAAATGCAGCACTGGCACTTTCTTTAGTTAATCCAGCAATGTCCTGTATTGTTTGTTTTGCCAAGTCAATCGACTGCCGTTTTGCCTTATTTATCCAATTCTTTAGGATATCATCCTGAATATCGTAATTTGAATCAGCGCCTTCATTGTCTGAAAATCTCTGTTTGAATAAGGTGTATTCGTCGTCATTCCTATCTCGGCTATCTCAGCCCAGAGGAGTATGGAAAAAAGAATGTGGCTTAATTAATTGTCCACTGAACCGTGGGAGGATCAAGCTTCATTTCCTTAAAAAATTATTAAAATCAAGGCCTTCCATTTGGCAAATTCAATTCGTTAGAACTTTGCCTTGGGTCAAATAATTGTGTAGTCAAAAGGTCAGACATTCTACCATTAGAGACTTGGAAAATGAGAACTCTTTTAACGGTAGGACCTTCCCTACAAGATGCGGGCTTAGATCGACCACATTATGGCTATTTGATGAGGGGTTGGAATCTCTGGCATATTTATTGGCTAAGCCAGTGTTTCCAGGCGGGATTTTATATCGTCTTTCTGATGATGCCCGAGATAGAGAAGTCCGTCGGACAATGAATAATTATCGGGAAAGGTCATGACTTCGCGGTTAATTTTTTCTTGCAACTCATGATACAGCTTTTCAGCTTCATCAAAGCTGAGACCGATACTCCCTTTATAGGAATATCCCAGGCTGAGATCATGCCCCGGCGGAATCTGCAACTCGCTTATTCCCCATTCTGATGGGTTACTTTCGATAGGGGTTCCTTTCTCCAGATCAAATTGGGAAATGATGCAGGAGAATCCCGGAGAATCGAGCAACCTACGGTTGTTGATCACGAACTCAACCGACTCTCTGGCTTCCGTTTCGGTCTCAGTAGGGAATCCGGTAATGAGGTAAAAATGCATGGCGATGCCGATACGAAGACACTCCTCAACGGTTTTGTCGATCACCTCCACTTCAACCCCTTTTTTCATGGCGTCCAGCACTCGCTGGCTGTAGGACTCTAGACCGAATATCAACTTTCTCAACCCTGACTGATACAAAAGCTCCATCCGGTTTTCAGTGAGCAGGCTTTTCTCAAACTTCAACTCACCTGTCCATTGAATATCAAGTTCTGCTTCGACAATTTTAGATGCAAAAGTGCGCATGAAATTGATCGGAAGGGCTTCGTCAGTAAAGAAAAAATAATTGCAATCATATTTTTCTTTCAGGTTCCGTACGTCGTCAACCACATTCTCCGCGTATCGCACGTGGAAATCCATGTGATCGAAAGGAATGGAGCAAAACGCGCATCTTTCCCAGTAACATCCTCGCGAGCCCATGAGCGGTAGACATCGCTCTGGTGAAAGATACAAATCGAAAGGCATACCA
>Ga0208522_1002627_pt1 | contig 10690 bp, 10 predicted proteins | sample ETNtaG_25_FD_185763 | JGI IMG/M metagenome (GOLD analysis project Ga0208522, IMG submission 185763) | Marine microbial and viral communities from oxygen minimum zone, Eastern Pacific Ocean - ETNP201302SV86 (SPAdes) (version 2) | ecosystem: Environmental > Aquatic > Marine > Oceanic ... | reverse complement strand
CGCAAGCTGAACCTGAACAACCTCACCTTCCACCTACCGTTCGACAAGGTCGAGTACGAGCCAGAGCAGTTTCCAGGGCTAATCTACAGACTTGACTACCCCAAGGTTGTCTGCCTGATATTCGGCAGCGGCAAGATGGTGATTACCGGCGCCCGCGCCAAGGCCGAGATTCTCGAGGCGGTCCAGTTCATCCAGGACGAATTGGCGGATCTGCTGTAGATTTGAGGCCCGCAGGGGTGATATTGATGCGTTCCTCGCCGTTCCGGCGAGGCATGCGCCCACGCGAGAGGCTGTCTCTCGGACTCGTTCTTCTGATAGTGATATCCGCTCAGTCCGGCGTTTTAATGGACGTGAAAGCACCCTCCGAGGAACTCTCAGACTTGCGAATAATGGAATCTTCAGTTAGGTCGGTAAATCTGGTAGATGTGCCTGCTTGGAAGATAAACGATGCTTGGGCCTATGATGGCTACCTCGATGTGGGGGCCTTCGTTGCCAGTTCGGGAGTCAGCTCGAATATTCAGCATCTTGAAGGAACTCTGACGCAGACAGTATCTGACATTACGTGGTGTGATGTGAATAACGATGGTGTGATAGATTGGGATCTGGACTTAATGTGTTACAAAATTATTGGAGATGCCTTCTATGAGGCCGAGGACGTAAACCTAGACGGTAACACTGGCGACTTGCGTGTATACATGGATACCGAAGAATGGATCAGTGTTTCGGATTTGTCTGTGTTTCGCGAAGTGGCTACTTTCGACATCGATTTCATCGTTACAATCTGGATCATTACAGTCACTGAGCACATAGCAGACTTGACCGTTACAAACGACTACGTTCCATCATTGGAGGGCTACGACTTCCCACTCAGTGTGGGCGAGGTCTGGGAAACCGACTACACCGTAGAGACCGACTATAGCGGCACGAGCGATTACGTGACAATCCCCTCTGACAGCACTAGTAGCAATACCACCAGTTGGGAAGTCGTTAGCCAAGGCTACCCAGGCACGTACTACAGTGGTTGCGCGCAATCTTACAACATAACGAACTATGACGACAATGGGGATGAGACCGGATACAAGTGGTACTGTCCGGCAATCAGAGGAGATATCCGGACCTCGTATTCAGTCGCTGGCCTTGGAATTCAAGCCGAGCACGAACTCACCACATACCAAGCGGCCAGCAGGGCGAAGCAAATCACTGTCGAAGTTAAGCATCCGCTATCGCCTCTGGATTTCGAGATGTCGGCTTGGATTAATGTGACCAGCCAAGGCCAGCCCGTGGCTGATGAATATGTCAGATTTCGATACGAGATTGGAGCGTATGACAGATGGATAAACGGAGGTAGCGGCACTGCATTCCAACACAACCTTACTACCGCATCAAATGGTTCTGCCTTCCTTACATTCAACACAGGTCACCTTCCCGATGGCACAACCACTCAGGGAGAGATAGGGAGTCATGGAATCATTGTATGGGCCAGTGGAACAAATCCTTCAAACTTAATCTTAGGCACTTCTACAGTGACAATTGACCCCGAAGTTCACGCAATCGATCTTGTCTCACGTGCTGAAGGCGTCACCGTTGAGAGGACCAGGGGCAACAGGACGGTCACACTGGACAGCAACATAGGCTTCGATGCGATACCTGATGACCAGCTGACTTTCAGCGTCCCTGTTCTCAACAGGGGACTCTCAAATTCACCAGCAACCACTTTGGTAGTCAATGCCCCTGACGGCTCGACTTCCTCAACTGAGATTCCAAGTCTATCGAGCCTCGAGGAGGTGCGGGTCGACGTTGTTTGGACTGTTCCTGGGAACCAACCGTCCGGTGATATCAGCCTGACTTTCACAGTCGACCCTAACGAGGAAGTAGTCGCTGACGGTAATCGATCAAACAACGAGGGTTCGTTCACCCTTTTCATCGGCCGGCTGCCTACCGCATCTCTCTCAATTGCCTCGGATTCACTGACGTTGTCAGAAGTGAGTTTCAACGGTCTATCGTCATATGACCCAGATGGAGGTGACTTGACTTGCGAGTTCACAGTCGAGAAGCTTGACGGCGAGAGTTGGATTTCGGTCGAGGAAGACTGTGCCCAAGGATATACTTGGAATGACGACGGTGTTTTCCTAGTCTCATTAACAATCACAGATGACGAGAATGATCAGGACTACGCTGAGGCTTACATCACCATAATGAACAGACCCCCGGATGTTGAGATTGGAGTTGATCAGTCCTCAGTACCGGTGCTTTCACCGGTTACTTTTGATGTCGAGGAAAGCGGGGACATGGACACGCTGAACCAAGAAGCACCTATCGAAATACAGTGGCACTTACCATGCGAAGAGGGGCAGGTCGGGGTGCGGTGCACGGTCACCCCTGAATCTGAGGGTTCGTTCACCATGGGAGTCACAGTGATGGACGACGACGGGGCCACCACAGACGACACGTTGACCATTGATGTCACGAACATAGCCCCCACCAACCCGCAAGCCGAGATTTGGTCGGGGCCAAACAGACTCATCCCTCAGATGCTCGGAGACAACGCGAGGTACACTGTCGACGAAGGCGATGAGCTGGTTTTCCGGGGGTGGGCAGATGACTCAGCGAATGACCTTGGTGGACTCCAGCACCACTGGTCGCCCGATGCCGAGTTGCAGCCGGAACTAATCATCAGCAGCATCGGCTACCAGAGCGAATTCGGGCATACCTACAACTTCTCAGGGCAGCACCTCGCTACTCTGCAAGTGGTTGATGATGATGGGGCCAGCACTGAGACACTGATCATACAATTCCTTGTGAACAACGTGGCTCCATCTATCTCACCAGTCGCGCCATTACTACCTGTGGCTGAGGACGAGTTGGTGCAACTGTCAATTCAGGTGAGCGATACCTTGGGCGACTTACCCAACCTAATCACCTGCTACGACCTAGACCCTTATGCCAACTCCGACTCGGAGGGTAACGCCACCGATGACTGCGACATCGAGTCGCTTCACCTCGCTCACGCATGGCCTGATGCGACCATGGCTCCCGATTACATCGTCTTCCACGTCACTGACGACGATGGTGAGCGCGCAAGCATCACTATCTCGATTAGCGTAAACAATGTCGACCCGGATGTTAGGGCATCGACCAGTGATTACAGGCCCACAGAAGGGGATGTCATCTTCCTGTCCTCAAACGGCACCACCGATTCGCAGTTCGACATGGAGAACATGATTTACATTTGGGATTTGGACATAGGCAAGGATAGCGACGGTGATGGGGATCCCGCTAACGATGTCGATAGGCAAGGACCATGGATTGAGGTGAGTTTTGCCAGCGAAGGCACAAGGACAATCCAGATGACTGCCTTCGATGAAGGTAGTGGCTCATCCATCACTCTGGTCATTGAGGTGCAGAAGGAACCATTCAGCTTCGGCGTGCTAATGGCCGACTATGGAATCTACATCGGTCTGCTCGGACTGATAGCCATTCTCGTCACGGTGCTGATTCTGAGGATGCGCCCGCCCGAAGTTGTCGTCGAGGCATCCGTGATGGAGAATGTAAGTCGGCGTAGGGGCAGGAGGGTCTCGATGGACGACGCCTTCGACGACCCCGACTACGATCCCTTCGACGCTGAGAAGAGGAAACGGGGACCTAGGAATGGCAAAGGCGATTCAGAGGCAGAGGGGGCGCCTGAGGCGCCTGAGATTCCCGAACCGCTGGATCCAGAGGAGTCCGAGAGTATGGACGGTGGACTTGCGGATGCATTCAAGGAACTGACTGGAGAGTCGCCGTAGGAAGAAGTAGCCGAAGAGGCTGGTCCGGGAACTGTCACAGCATCCGTAGATGAGGCTCTGGACAACAAGGACATCGAAGCCCTCTTTGATGATTAGACTCGCCCGAGACCGTGGTCAACCTATACAGGCTCCTCGGATTGCCCGACCCATCCAAGGTGCAGCAGAGGCCGGCGAAGCCCAAGAGGATGTCCGTCGACCCCGGCCCGCAGGCCGATGATCGGTTCCACGATCTCGGAGAGGACACTTGGTCAGAGAGGACCAGTAGGATGACCCCTCGGCCCAATCGAAGAGTTGTCTACTTGAGGCCGGATGACCTGCATCGTCTACCGCTGCAGGGCATGGAGCAGGACCTGATGGATGGCGACATGATGCTGGTCGACCTTGGTTCACTCACTCACATGCCCAGCCAGCAGGACGTCTGCAAGAGGAGGGTGCAGGCCATGGGCGATGGGATAGGCTACCCTGTGTTCTCACTGAACGAGTCAGACACCCTACTGATGGTGGCAGGAGCGCGGATGAGAGTGGATACCGTTAGACACAAGCTTGGCATGGCAATCTGGAATCAACTGCCGGAGTCCGAGTTCTGAGACTCGTCCTCGAGCCACGTATCGAGAACCCCTGAGGCGACCTCGTCAGCCGCGTGCTCGGTGAAATCTCGGTAGTCCTGCCACTGGGCGATGATTCCCTCGTCCTCGCCGCGCTGCTTCTTCCGCTCGATTGATGCGTCAGCGTAGGTGACGCAGCGGCGGAGGAACACCTCCACCAGCCTACGGCGCTCGTCGACGTCCATCAGACGACCCCTAGTTCCGAAAGCAGCTCTTCGACGTGGCCCTTCGGGCTGACCTTGTAACGAACCCATCGCAGAGTTCCGTTCGAATCAATGACGAATGTTGAGCGCAGAGTCCCCATGTACGTCTTGCCGTACATGCTCTTCTCTCTCCAAGTACCATATGCTTCGTGCAGAGAGAAGTCGTCATCGACTACGAGCTCGAACGGCAGGGAGTTCTTGTCGATGAACTTCTGATGACTCTGGGCCGAATCGGTGGAGACTCCAATGACCCTCCATCCCGAATTCGTGAACCGGCCGAAGCTATCGCGGAAGTCGCAGGCCTGAACTGTGCATCCCGAGGTGTTGTCGCGCGGGTAGAAGTAGAGTATCACGCCATCATCTGAGTTCAGCACCTCCGACAGTCTGATGCTAGACCCGTCAGTCACAGTCGCTTCGAATTCAGGGGCCGCATCGCCCACACTGAGTTCCACCGTATCTCCCACGGCACTGCGAGTCGTTCAACTGCTACAAAACCGACGGTGAATCAGTTCCGCATCTCTTCTCGGATGCGCTTCTTCGTTGATGCCCATGAGCAGATCGGGCACTGAGAGAGGTCGTGGCGTAGGGCGGGGCAGTGTTCCCTGCCGAAGTAGATGATCTGCAGGTGCCTGCGAATCCATGTGCCTTCGGAGAAGATCTTCTTGAGGTCACGTTCGGTCCTGACGACGTTGCTGCCGTTGGAGAGACCCCAACGCGCTGCTAGCCTGTGGATGTGGGTGTCGACCGGGAAGGCAGGTACTCCGAAGGCCTGCGCCATGACCACGCTGGCGGTCTTGTGACCGACTCCTGCCAGTGACTCGAGGAAGTCCCAATCCGGCCTCACCCCTCCTCCGTCCTCCACTATCTGCTCTGCCATTCGCTTGAGGTTGCGAGCCTTGGTGGGGGCAAGGCCAATCTCACGGATGATGGCGTGTATCTCATCGGCAGTGAGCGAAGCCATGCGCCTAGGAGAGTTTGCGGCCTCGAACAACACCGGCGTCACCTCGTTGACCTTCTTGTCCGTGGTCTGCGCCGACAACATGACTGCGACAAGCAGGGTATACGGGTCGCTGTGTTCCAGAGGAATCGGTTGCTCGGGATATAGCTCATCCAGAATGCGACCGATTTCTCTCGCCTTTTCGGCCCGCCGCATGCTATTCCCCCGCGTCCTCCTTCAGCCCTATGATGAAGGCACCGAGTACGCAGAGTCCAGGTACCCCGTAACAGGGACCATACATCCAAGTCTCCCACTCGGTCGACTCGGAAGGGCCCCCCAGCAGCAGATATGCGAACAGGGCGAGCAGGATACCAGGGAAGACTGCGATAGCTGCGAAGACGATGGCTCGCATCAGTCGCATAAGGCGCCCTCGTGCTCTCGCATGATAAGGTTCGTCAAAGGTCGAACAAGCCCTCAATATCCGCACCGCTGCGGGTGTTAAGCACGTCAGCGGGGCCGAGCCATCCCTTGCGGGCGACCTGTACCCCAAACCAGAAGTCTCGCAGGCCGTCGGTGTCGTGGGCATCAGGATTGATGCAGATGGGGACGCCTTGCTCCTTGGCGTACTTGCACAGCCTCCAATCGAGGTCGAGCCGGTACGGGGACGCATTGATCTCCACCGCCTTCAGCTCGCCCTCGGAGTTGAGTTCCCCCATTCTGCGAAGGACGGCGTGCATGTCAACGGGGAAGCCTTCTCTGCCCTGCAGTATGCGACCTGTCGGGTGTCCGAGGATGGTGAAAGTGGGGTCCTCTACCGCCCGAATGAGAGCCTCGGTGTTGGCTATCTCGTCGCGCCCCCTCCAACTGCCAAGCGCATGCACGCTCCCTACCACGTGTGAGAGTGAGTTGCGCACCTCTTCGGGGTAGTCGAGACTGCCGTCGACTAGGATGTCGCACTCGCTGCCGTGCAGCAGGCGGAAATCGGTATTGGAGTCTCGCCACTGCTCGTTCAGAGCCCTGATTGACTCCGCTTGACCGGGTACGTCCGCCGCGGAGACCCCAATCTGCCTGCCACCGATGTTCAGCACCTCGGAGTGGTCGGCGATGCCGAGGTACTCCCAGCCCAGCTCCATCGCCGCGTGGGCCATCTCCTCGAGTGTCGCGGTGCCGTCCGAGGCCACTGTGTGGTTGTGCAGCGCCCCCTTGATGTCAGAGGGCTCGATTAGTGTCGGAAGACCGGTGCCGCCCTCTGCTGCGGCCTCCATCTCGCCCATGTCCTCGCGCATCTCGGGCGGCACCCAAGACATCCCGAGGTGGCGGTAGATATCGGCCTCATCGACGCATTCGAGAGTGTGCTTGGCGGCCTCCAAGCCGATAGCGTCACCGGCGGCTTCCCCGGAGAACAGACCGAACTCATTGAGGCGGAGGCCGCGGTCTATTGCAGTCTGCCGCATCCTGATGTTGTGCTCCTTGGAGCCGGTGAAGTAGGCCAGAGTGAACGGGAATGTCGCTGGGGCTACTATCCTAATCTGTGCGTCAATGGTCGCATCGCTGCCGCGACCGCCGTCCCCTCCAAGCATGTCGGCCTCGAGGATGAGACTGACCTTCGACTCGCCGTGCCCCTTGACCTCGGCGATCCCAGGGAAGGCGAGTATGGCCTCGATAACTGAGTCGTGGTCTCCGGGTTCCGCCCCTACTACTATGTCGAGATCTCCAATGGTCTCCCTGCGCCTTCGGGCACTTCCCGCGAGCTCGGCTCTGATGACCCCTGATATAGTGGAGACTCTCTCTTCTAGGGCTTGGCCATAAAGCAGGCCCACGTCCATCCTACTACGTCCCTGATAGCGGCGCAGCAATTCGATTCCCTCGAGGTACTTCTGCTGACTCTTTTCCCCGAACCCCGACAACGGTGCGATATGCCCCATCTCGCACGCCGCCTTCAGCGACTCGACCGAGTCCACCCCGATTTCCTCGTACAGGGTACGGGCACGCTTCGGCCCCAACCCGGGAATTCCGACAATCTCCATTAGTCCGGGGGGGATACGTTCGTAGAGTGAGAGCAACTCACCCCACGAGCCCTCCAGCACTGCCTCGCTGATTAGCCCGCCCAAACCCTTGCCGATTCCCTTGACATCGGTGATGCGCTCCTCGCGCACCACCGTCAGCAGGTCCTCCTCGAGCGAGGCTAGTGCGCGGCTGGCATTCTGGTAGGCGATGACTCGGAATTGATTGGCCCCGTCTAGTTCGAGCAGTACCCCGACCTGTTCGAGGACCGTGACGATCTGCGACTTGGTGATGAAGGGGGGGCCCTCCGACCTCGCCTTCGGCAAACTCCACCCGGACGACTTGACCACATCCTCAACCAGTAGCCATTCGACTTGACTCTGTCCCTAGGTGACAGAAGGAGGAGTTCCCCAACATACTCAAGCGGCCCCGCGCACGGCTCGGCATGGATGTGGTGGCGTTGGCAGAGACGGCCTCGGTGGGTCTGTGCAGCGTTGCTGTGCTGCTCTGGATGTCAATAGGTACCTTCTCTCGCACCGAGTCCGGTGAGATGCTGGCTCAGCGAGTGATAGCCGTGCTATGCATCGTATCGGCTGTCCTGTTGTTCGGCCTGCACTACATGGGAGGGGAGCTCTGGGGCTCTAGGAACGTAGCTAGGCCGATGGCTGTGGTAGCCGTGATAGTGGCGTTAGCAGGGACAATGAACATCAAGGGCAAGGACGTGCAGGGAGAAGCTAATCCACACAAAATCGCGAAGATGCGCGCTGAGGAGGAGTAGTCACTCCCCTGAGAGCTTGTCGTCGATGAACGCGCGCATGTAAGCGGGTAACTCCCCATTCGCGAAGACGACGTCCTCGACATCATCGAGTTTCATCAGCGAGTAATAGATCTGCATCGCAGTCATAGGGGTGGCGCTGCAGCCAGTGCAGCCGCCCTCGAGGGAGATCATAATCACGCCGTCAGTGGTATCCATCACGTTGACCACCCCGTCGTGTGCATCGAGCACGGCCTGAACCGGTCCGACCGAATCAAGAATCGTCTGCTTGTCCACCATCCGAGGTTCCCTCCGGCATCGCAGTCTAGGGGGTGGCCTTTCAACCAATTGCCCCTCTGAGGTGCTATGGGTGCGCACACGAGGGTGATGCTGCTCGACCTTCTGGTCGAGCGTTCTCAGTTCGGCCACGGCGGCAATCAGGAGATAATCAGGCCTCTGGCTGAGGCCGGCAGCGTAGAGGTTCTGCTACTCACCCCTCAGATGCAATCCTTCGAGGTCGGAGAGAGGGCGCAGTCGGAGGGAGAGGTTGCTCTGACGGATGACGATGTGCCTCACTGGGACGACGAATACGGATTCTGGCAGGAGTGCGTTGTCGAGATCTCAGGAAATCCGGTGCGTTTTCGCAGAATCGCTATGCCGATGCACGGCGACGACGAGCTGACAACGGAGTGGCTGGAGCGCCTCGGAGTCGACGCCGTGTACTGCAGCGGCTCGCGTCGCAATGTCTCAATTTGGGAGGACTGGATGGATGGCGGAGCGTCGCTCCTGCGGGTTTCGGCGAGGTCGGGAACTCCAACACTCGGGATCTGCTTCGGGCATCAATTGCTGTGCAAAGCGTTGGGGGCGAAGATTACCAGGGAAGAAACTCTGTTCAACGGGGTCTCTGACCTTGAACTTACCAACGAGGGCAGGGGTGATTCACTGTTCGGCTCAAGGAGGTCGGGCCCCGGAGACGCCCCGGTTGTGCTGTTCACTCACCGGGACCATGTCGTGACAGTTCCTGATTGCTGCTCGCTGCTCGGCCATACAGACCACAACCTCGTAACCGCGGTAAGAGTCCTCGACGAAGACGGCAAGTGCCTCCCAGCATGGGGGGTGCAGTTCCATCCAGAAGCTGCGAAGGCCCGCATCGAGCGCGCCTTCGAATGGGGTCACATCAGTCAGGAAGAGTTGGATTCGTTCCAGAGAGAACACGATGGAGCCGGCATCCTGTCCTCTTTCGCTTCCACTGTCCTAGGGGCCTGATTCGTCCGCCCCTTCGGGGCGGAGGCGCGGGATTTGGATTATAAGCGAGTCTTGGGTCGGCGGGGCGACAGGTGAACAGTATGATTGAGATAGAGAACATCCAAGAAATCGGAGCAGGGACAGCAATAGTAGGACTACTGATTGCTTTCATGCTGTACAATAAGATCAACAAAATAGAGATTGGCAATCCAATTGTCGCGGACATTACTCAGCAGATTCAGAATGGCGCCATGGCCTTCCTGAATGCAGAGTATAGGTATCTAGCCATATTCATCGCAGTGGTTGCCGCGGCGTTGTATGTCAATCCGGATACCGGATGGGAGACGGCAGTGGCGTTCCTCGCTGGTGCCGCGGCAAGCGTCGTCGCTGGTTTCAGTGGCATGCGCGCGGCTACCAGCGCCAATGGGCGCACGGCTATGGCCGCAGCTGAGGGCGGACAGTCCGCAGCGCTTGCTGTTTCTTACAATGGCGGAGCCGTGATGGGTCTGTCTGTAGGGGGACTTGGACTTCTGGGCATCTCAGCAATGGCCATGTGGCTAGGCACCGGTGAAGCTGTACAGAACATCGCTGGCTTCGGAATGGGTGCTTCGTCAATAGCGCTCTTCGCGCGCGTGGGTGGTGGAATCTATACCAAAGCCGCCGATGTCGGAGCTGACCTCGTCGGAAAGGTCGAGGCCGGAATTCCCGAGGACGATCCTCGAAACCCCGGCGTCATCGCTGACAACGTCGGTGATAACGTTGGAGATGTAGCAGGAATGGGGGCGGATATCTTCGAGTCATTCGTAGGCTCAATCATCGCTGCTATGGTCATAGCTCAAGCCTCTACTGACATGGGGGAGCACTATGTCATACTCCCACTCTTCCTCGCTTTCGTCGGATACGCGGCGAGCATCGTCGGTGTCTTTAGCATGGAACTGATGAAGGGAGGAGATGCCGCTGCGGCCCTGCGGAACACCACTTTCATCGGCGCCATCCTATTCTGGATAGGCGGTTGGTTCGGAATCGGCTACCTCGGACTGGATACAGGCACCGACCCGATGATTGCAGTAATCATCGGTAGCATAGTTGGAATTGCAATCGGACTCGTCACCGAGTACTACACTGGGATTGAGGATGTCTTCGGAGTATCTCCTAAG
>Ga0208522_1002624_pt1 | contig 10691 bp, 10 predicted proteins | sample ETNtaG_25_FD_185763 | JGI IMG/M metagenome (GOLD analysis project Ga0208522, IMG submission 185763) | Marine microbial and viral communities from oxygen minimum zone, Eastern Pacific Ocean - ETNP201302SV86 (SPAdes) (version 2) | ecosystem: Environmental > Aquatic > Marine > Oceanic ... | reverse complement strand
TTTCATTTGAGAAGATTTTTTAATTTGCTCTTTAAACCATCCTAGTGGTTGAGCAGGCATTGGACTATTGAAGAAACTAACAAGGTTTAATCCTAAACTACCCATCAGTTTATTAAATAGTTGCATACCACCTCCGTACTGTATCCAACCTAGCAGCTCTTGTGCACTCCAACCCCAACATGGGCCAGTGCCGAAAAGAGAAGCGGCAGCTGATTTACTGTACCAATACGCTGGTACATAGTGAGCTCCATCTAGAACTCCTCTGTGAACAGCATCTTGCATTTGGCTTGTTTTCACTACAGAATTTACAGGTAATAAATCTATTTTTAAACTACCTCCAGCCATATCGTTAACTCTTTTAACGTATGCCTGAGCATTCTCTAGGAAAATTCCTCCACCCCAAGCAGCTTGTACTTTTAAAGTAGTTGCAGCTTTAGCAATGGAAGGCATGGCCAACGTTGCAGCAGCAACAGCTCCTGTTGCAGCGGCAGCTTTAAAGAACTTACGTCTTGAAGGAGTTTTAATTCCTTTTAACGTCTTATCTTTTTTTGACATTTTTCCCCCTTATAGTTAATTAACTTAGCTAAATTTAAGCATATTATTCAACGGAAGTCTTTAAAAGAGCTGTTCAAAAATTTAAAAAAAATTGATCTAAATCAACAAATAGCTCTAATTCAATCTATTGTTGAATCAATTTATCCTATTTTTGCATTTTCCCTTGTTAAAAAATTCATAGATATTATCTACAGCCAAGTCTGCCATTGCTGTTCGGGTTTTTCTTGTTGCACTTCCTAAATGCGGTAGAACAAATACATTAGGCAAAGTTAAATAATCTGGATGAATGTTAGGTTCTCCATTATAAACATCTAATCCCAAGGAATAAATTTTTCCATTTTTTAGTGATTCAACCATTGCTTCATCATCTATCATATCGCCTCTTGCACTATTAGAGAGCACGGCCCCATCAGGAAAATATTTTAAAGTTTTTTTATTAATAATATGCTTAGTTTCTTTTGTGGCTGGACAATTAATTGAAAAAAAATCTGACACTGAAAACAAACTTTCTAAAGAATTGTGGTAAATCGCACCTTTTTCTAAATTTTTATCTAGCTGTGATCTGTTATGATAATGAATAATCATTCCAAAAGATCTTGCTTTATCTGCAACAGCTCTTCCAATTCTGCCCATACCTAAAATTCCCAACCTTGCGCCTGTTAGTTGTTTCCCCATTAAAAAATCAGCTGACCATTTCCAATTTTTTTTATTTGCCCATTCTATTCCCTCTTTAGCTCTTCTAGCGGCCCCTAAAAGAATAAGCATAGCAATTTCTGCTGTAGCATCAGTTAAAACATCTGGAGTGTTTGTAACAACAATATTTCTTTCTTTAGCAGCATTAATATCAATATTTCCATAACCAACTGCAAAATTAGAAATAATTTTTACTTTACTAGAAAGTTTTGAAATAATATCTGAATCTATTTTTTCAGTAAGAGAAGAAAGTATTCCATCGCAATCATTGCTTTCTTTTATTAATTCTTCTTTTGTTAAAAGTTTATCTTCTTTATTTAGTTTCACATCGAAAAGTTCAGATGCGCGTTTTTCACTAGATAGTATAAGTTTTCTGGTAATTAAAATTTTTTTCATAGATTCCTTAATATTTTTGGTTTTGAACCACCAGTATACCAATCCATAACTTCAACTATATGTAAAATTGGAATTTTTGTATCACTTGCTATTTGGGTAATACAACCAATATTTCCTGTCGCAATAAATTGTGGATTCACTTTTTTTATATTTGATATTTTATTTTTTAACAATTTTTTTGAAATTTCGGTTTGAAGCAAATTATAAGTTCCAGCAGAACCGCAGCAAAAATGACCATCGGGAATTTCAAAAACTCTATTGCCTGTTTTTTTTATCAAGTTCATTGGAACATCATGAATTTTTTGACCATGTTGCAGTGAGCAAGCTGAATGGTAAGCAATTTTATATTCTTTTTCATTTTTATTTTTCTTTATAAAATTTAGCTTAACATTCTCTTCTAGATATTCCGATATATCTTTTGTTAATTCTGATATCTTTTTAGCCTTTTTTTTTAGTTCATCATCCCATCTAAAAATAAATTTATAATCTTTCAAAGTAGTTCCGCAGCCCGATGTATTAGAAATTATTGCATCCAAACCATTATTTAAATACTCATCATACCAAGCTAAAATATTTTTTTTAAAAGTTTTATTCGCTAAATCACTTTTTCCAAGATGATGATTTAACGACCCACAACAATCTATGCCTTTTACAACTACTACCTCTACGCCGTGTCGGTTCAATAATCGAATTGTAGCTTCATTTATTTGTGGTGCAATTACTTGTTGAACGCATCCGGTTAGAAGAGCAACTCGAGCTACTGGTTTTTTTTGCCCCTCTATAGAATATACTTTCTTTTTTGGTAAATTTTTTCTTGGAAAACTTATTGGCATAAGATTCATCATTGTTTTGATTTTTCCTGGAAAAATAAAACTAAATGGTTTTATTATCGAAGTAAATATTCCTAAAATCCTAAAACGTAATGGATGAGGAATAGTTTGTGATAAAAAATTTCTCATCAGCCTATCTAGAAAAGGTCTTTTATATGTTTTTTCTATGTGGCTTCTTCCATGATCAATAAGATGCATGTAATTTACTCCTGATGGGCAGGTAGTCATGCAGCTATAACATGATAAACATCGATCTATATGTTTTACAACCTTTTCATTTGCCGGTTTATTATTTTCTATAAGATCCTTAATCAAATAAATTCGTCCTCTTGGACCATCTAATTCATCTCTTAATAAATCGTAAGTTGGACAAGTAGTATTGCAAAATCCACAATGAACACATTTCCTTAAAATTTTTTCACTTGATTTATTATCTTTATTCTTAAGTTGCTCTTTTGAGAAATGAGTTTCCATTAAACACCTGTATACATTTTTCCTGGATTAAGTATTCTTTTAGGATCAAAACTTTTTTTAATATTTTGTGATATATTAAATCTTTCTCTGTTAATGGTAAAAACGTCCTCAACATAAGGGAGATAATCTGAATTTTTTATCATGGTCATGTAGCCACCAAGTTTTACTACTTTTTTTCTTATAGATTCAAACATTCCCTCTGATAATTCAAAAACTTCTAGCCAAATCAAAGCACCTCCCCAATCTAAATAATATTTAAATTTTCCAGAAAGTTGATAAATTAAAGGTATAGCTTCTGAGGGAGGAATACTTATTCTCATTAAGCTGCCTTTTGGATCAGAAAAAAATTCTAAACTTTTAATTTTATTCCAAAAAATTTCTGATTGATGAATCTCAAGTATCGAAATATTTGAATTGATTATTCGAAGTTCTTTTATTAAATTTTCAATTCTATTATCAATTGAATTTTTTGATCCTTCAATTCTAATTGCTGTGATTGATCCTTCGTGCTTAAGATCATTTAACTGAAAAGTTTTCTGTATATTTAATCTAGATCCAGGCATTTTGGGATCGTCTGGAAGAATCGCTGCACCGGAAACATCATTTGAAGAACTGATGGATTTGTTCAACAAATCTACGGCAATTTCTAATTTCTTGTTATGTATTATTAAAGTTTTATTTTCTTCTGGAGCAGGCAAAACCTTAAAGGTAATCTCGGTTAATGCAACTAAAGTTCCATAAGAACCACATATTAGTTTGCTTAAATCATAACCAGTAACATTTTTAACAACAACCCCTCCTGATTTTATAATTTCCCCTCTTCCATTAACTCCTCTAAATCCTAGTACATGATCCCTGACGCTTCCAACTTTAAATCTACGTGGGCCAGAAATATTACAAGCTACCTGTCCTCCAGCACTTCCAAAATCATTTTCTCCGTTCAAAAAATATCCAAAATCTATTGGTTCAAAAGCTAATTGCTGTTTATTTTTTTTTAGTTCTTTTTCTATCTCTTTTATAGGAGTGCAAGCTTTTACCTTGATATAAAGTTCTTCCGGTAAATATTCCACTATACCATTTAATTTTGATAAATTTAATGTTTTTGCACACTGAAGTGATTTTCCTATTTTTTTTTTTGATCCTGTTCCCACCAATTCTATGGGTAGACTTGATTTATAAAATTTTTTAATTAAATTTGCTACCTCTTTTTCACTTTGCGGATACTCTATGGAATTAGAATCTTGGGATGTCAGGAAATTTTGTTTTTCCTCTATGGACATGCACTCTCCCTTCTTCTGCACACTTTCTTAATATGGGGTAAACTTTTCCAGGATTTAATAATGAACTTTCATCCAAAGCTTTCTTGATTTTTATTTGTTGTTGAATGTCATTATTATTAAACATTTCACACATCAATTCTCTTTTTTCCACGCCTACCCCATGTTCACCTGTCAAAACTCCTCCCATTTTCACACAATATTTTAAAATTTCAGCTCCAAACTTCTCTGTTTTTTCTAAAGCATTTTTTTCATTGGCATCATACATTATTAAAGGATGAAGATTGCCATCTCCTGCATGAAAGGCATTTGCTACGGGCAGATTATATTTCTTAGATAATCTTGCTATTTCTTTTAATACTTTAGATAATTTTCCTCTGGGAATAGTTCCATCCATACAATAGTAATCTGGAGACATGTCTCCACAAGCAGGAAATGCCGCTTTTCTTCCTGCCCAAAACTTCGTTCTTTCTTTCTCGTTCTTACTAATTTTTATACTTGAAGATTTATTCTTTTTAGCAATTATATTTACTCTTTTTATTAATTCTTCTACTTCCGTTTCAGTGCCATCTAATTCCACAATGAGCATTGCTTCTGCATCTCTAGGATATCCTGCCTTAACAAAATCGTCTGTTGCATGAATCAGAGCTTTATCCATCATTTCCATTCCTGAAGGAATAATGCCACTCGCAATAATATCTGAAACACAATTTCCACCATCTTCTATTGTTGAAAATCCAATTAGTGCTGCTTTTACAGTTTGAGGGTTTTTTAAAATTTTAACAGTTACTTCTGTAATCACACACAACAAACCTTCTGAGCCGGCAATTAATCCCAATAAATCATATCCTTCAGAATCGTAAGTTTTTCCTCCCAGTTTACTTATGGTTCCGTCCATAAACACAACTTCGACTCCAAGAATATTATTTGTTGTTGTGCCGTATTTTAATGAATGAACCCCTCCAGAATTTTCCGCAACATTTCCTCCAATGGTACAAGCTATCTGACTAGATGGATCTGGAGCGTAATAAAAACCCTTATTTTGAACAGCTTGTGTAATTGCTAAATTCGTTACACCTGGCTGGGCGACAACGCATCTGTTCTTGTAATCAATATCAATAATTTTTTTAAATTTTGTTAAACATAAAAGTACACTATCTTCTAAAGGTAAAGCTCCTCCAGATAATCCAGTTCCAGCACCTCTTGGAACAACTTTAATTCTATTTTTATTGCAGTAGGAAAGTATTTTACTAACCTCTTTTGTGTCTTCTGGAAATACCACAATTAATGGTTTTTTTTTATACGCTGTTAAAGCATCTGTTTCAAATGGGCGCATTTCATCTTCATGGTATAAAATATTTTCAGTTTTAATAATTTTTTTAAGATCTTTAACAATGTCTATTTTTCTTGCAATAAGCTTACGGTCAATTTTTGGCATAGCTAAATTACTCATAAAAAATATATTACAGGGTAAAAGAGCTGTGGTCAAAAAAGTATGAATGATTATTTAAGTATTTTATCTATTTTTTTGAGCGCCTTGCTTATGTTTTCTCTAGATGTGGCAAAATTCATTCTTACGTTATAGTTAGCAAATTTTCCAAATGCAGTTCCTGGTATAACAGCAACCCCAGCCTCCTTTAAGCATTTTTCTGTAAATTCTTCTCCTGTCATTCCAGTTTTCTTTACATTTGGAAATATAAAAAATGATCCTCCGGGCAAACTGCAATCGAGACCTTTTAAACTTTTTATGCCATCAAAAATAAGTTTTCTTCTACTATCAAATTCTTTCATCATTTCTATAAGATGACTTTCAGAGCCTTCTAGAGCTGCAATAGCACCGTATTGAGCTGGAGTATTTACGCATGAGTGGCTGTTTACACAAAATTTGAATACATGTTCAACTAATTTTTTTGGCCACACGCCCCAACCTAATCTCCACCCCGTCATTGCATAAGTTTTACTCCATCCATTTAAAACAATAAGTCTATCGTAAAGATCAGGATAATTTAATAAAGTTGGAATTTCTTTCTTATCAAAAATTAATCTATCATAAACCTCGTCACTCAAAATTGCGACATTAGGAAAATTTTTTAAACCTTTAGCAAGCTCATCAATCTTACTTTTATCTGTGAACCCTCCTGTCGGATTGTGGGGATTATTCAAAATTAATAAACGAGTATTTTCATTAATTAATGATAGAATTTTACTTGGATTAATTGAAAAATCTTTATTTTCCATCATATTATAAGAGATAGCTTTGGCACCTGTAAAATTTATCATTGATTCATATATTGGAAACCCAGGATCTGGAAATATAATTTCAGCTCCTGGTTCTCCAAAAAAAGAAATTGCGTAATGCATTGTGGGTTTGCCACCGGGCATTATAACTATTCTTTCCGGATCAATATCGGCTTTATATAAACTTTTAATTTTTCTGCTTACCGCTTCTCTGCATTCTATGATTCCATTTGGTAAGGTATATCCGTGCTGACCATCTTTTAAAGCCTGAATGGCAGCATCAACTGCATGTTTGGGAGATTTATAATCTGACTGACCTAAGCTTAAATCAATGATTTTTTTTCCTTCTTTTTCTAATTTTTTAGTCTTTGCAAATATACTGTAAACTAATTCTGTTCCAAGCTTACTAACGCTTTTTGCAATTTTCATATTTTATCTAAAAATAATTTTCGATCTATTGAGATCTTTTACCGTTCTGCAACCCATAAGTATCATGTCACGCTCTATTTCGGATTTCATTTTTTGCAATATTGTTTCAACTCCCCTTTCGCCGGCAGCTCCCAATGCAAATAAATAACCTTTTCCAAAACTGCAAGCTTTCGCTCCAAGTGCTAAAGCTTTTAAAACATGAGTTCCTCTTCTAATTCCGCCATCAAGAATGACTTCTATTTTATCTCCTACAGCATCAACGATTTCAGCAAGTTGATCGAAGGGAGCTCTTGAACCATCAAGTTGTCTCCCTCCATGGTTTGAAATCATTATTGCACTACATCCAATATCAATTGCTTTTTTTGCATCCTTAACGGACATGACACCTTTGAGAGCAAATGGTCCTCCCCATTTTTTTACGCAGTACTCAGCATCTTTCCAGTTCATTGAAGGATCAAATTGTTCATTAATATAATCTATAACCGACTTATCTATACTGCTACCTTTTTCTGTCATATGAATTATATTTTCTAATTTAAATTTTCTGCGAAGCAAATGATTTAAGCTCCACCTAGGATGTAATGCAAAACTTAAAAGACTTCCTAAAGTTAATCTTGGAGGAGTAGTAAATCCCGTTCTACGATCTCTCTCTCTATTGCCGGCTACTACTGTATCTACCGTTAAACACATACTATTAATACCTGCCTCTTTACATCTTTCGATTAAATTATCGGTTAATCCTCTATCTTTGTGTATATAAAGTTGAAATAATTTAGGTCCATTAGTTAATTTTCCAAGCTCTTCTATGCTAGTTGTAGACATAGTTGATGTTCCAAAAATAGTTTTCATTTTGGAAGCCGCTTTTGCTGTCGCTCGTTCTCCTTCGTGATGGTATAGACGATGCATCGCAGTAGCTGCTAGGAAAAGTGGAAAAGAAATTTTCTGACCTAAAACAGTAGTTGATAAATCAATATTACTTACATCCGCCAATACATCAGGAATTAAATCGCACTTATTAAAAGATTCTGTATTTCTTTTAAGTGTAATTTCATCATCAGAGCCTCCATCAATATAATGAAAAATTGGAGATGGTAATTTTTTTTTTGCTAATTTTCTAAAATCTTCTACATTATGACAATCTTTTAGATTCATTTATTAATTTATTATTTTATTATTTTAGTCTTAATCAAGTTAGAATTGTTTAAGAAAATTAAACATATAACTGTTCGCTCCTGGATTTTTAGTTCCAAGACTAGCATTAGATATATGATTATATGACATTCCAAATTGAGTGTTCTCAGACAAGTCTAGAGAAACTTGAACTTCACTTTTAAATTCTAATGGGGAGCCTAAATCTTTACCATTTCCATAACTGTAATAGCCTGGAGCAAAACTAGGTGTAATAACTAAAGGCCCAAGTTCATATTCTGCTTGAACACCAGAATATAAATAAAAAGCATTTTTTTCAGTAATAAATCCTCCGGTTATTGGTGATAATCTTCCTAAAAAACTTTTTCTAAATAAATCGTCATTTTGATGTTGTAACCCGAAAATACCAGATTTTTGTTTATCATCACTGAAATCAAACATTCCAGTAAATACATTTATCTCAGTTTCTTTTGAAGCTTCATCAGCAAAACTCGCAATACTTAAAAAGGAAACTGTTAGCAATGTCGAAAAAATATTCAAAATAAATTTTTTCATATTTTCAACATATATCCTTAGGAGTTAAAAATAAACAGGTTTTGTTATTTGGAAAAAATCAAGGTTTTTGTTTCAAACTCTGCCTAATTAAGAGATCTTGAGGGAGATGAAGATTGTTTTTGATCTCTTAACTAGACAATATCCATCTAATACTTTGCTAGTTTGTCAAACTTTTGAGAAAATTTTGTTTAATTTTAGGCAAATGTCTTAAAAGATCAATTTGAAGGTCTAAAATAACCCGAACCCTTCTTCCCTGTAAAAATTTCTTCAATTAAAGGATGTTTAACAGGCTCATCCGAATCATCCATAATTAAATTTTGTTCAGATACGTATGCCTCATATGTTATGTCATTATTTTCTGCAAGAAGATGATAGAAAGGTTGATCTTTTCTAGGTCTAACATCTTTAGGTATAGAACGATACCATTCCTCTGAATTATTAAATTCAAAATCAACATCATATATTACTCCACGGAAGTTGAAGTGTTTGTGTTTAACTACATCACCAATTGAAAATTTTGCTGTACTCAAAGACATCTTTATATGAAAGATTATGTATATTTAAAAAGAAATCAAGAGAAAAAAATACACCTTGGATCCTACATGTGCTAACATTTTATTATGAGCAGACCTTTAATTAAAGTTGCTAGCGATTTCGGCCCTCTTCTTATTTTTTTTATAGTGTACTTTAAAACAGAGAATAATTTAAAGGCAGCAATACCTCCTTTTATTATAGCTACAATTATTGCATTGATAGTGGTGTACTTTTTAGAAAAAAAAATACCCATGGTTCCGTTAACAAGTTGTGTATTAATTACTTTGTTTGGTGGTCTTACTTTGTATTTTGATAATAAAGTTTTTTTTTACATGAAACCTACTATCATTAATATCATGTTTGCTTTAATTTTATTTTTTGGTAAATTTTTTACGGACAAGCCTTTACTAAAAGTTTTCTTTCAAAATACTTTAAATTTAGAAGATGAAGGTTGGAAAAAATTAAATATTCGCTGGATCAGTTTTTTTATTTTTGTTGCAATTCTTAACGAAATTGTATGGAGAACTCAATGTCCTGAAAATGAACATATTTGGGTCAATTTTAAAGTATGGGGTTTATTACCAATTAGTTTTATATTTGCTGCAAGTCAGGTACCATTAATAAATAAATATAAATTAAAACAATAATGAAACATTTAAAATTAATTATTAATAATCAAAATATTAAAGAAGATATTTTTTTTAATAAAAAGGAACTTAAAATAATACTAAATTTATATGCAAGAATGGTCTCTAATGGTGAGTGGAAAGACTACGGACTAAGTATTTCAAAAAAAGAAGTTAGCTTTAATGTATATCATAGAACCGCAGAATTTCCTGCTTACAAAATAACAAAAAGCCTAAAACCAAAAAATAAAAATGAAAAATATGTAATTAAAGATTCAAAAAACAATATAATTAATAATTCTGAAGATTTACAAATTTTAATTGGAAAAGTAATTTGGAAAAAATTTAAATTGGTAAATTAATTTTATCTTCTCTGGCCGAATAGTCTTAGTAGCATTATAAATAAATTGATAAAGTCCAGATAAAGTGTTAAGGCTCCCATTACAGCTTTTTTTCCCATGATTTCGCCTGTATCACTTGCTAAATACATATTTTTAATTTTTTGGGTATCGTAGGCAGTTAATCCAACAAAAATTAAAACTCCGAGGATAGATATTACAAAATACATCATTGTAGATTTCATAAATATATTTACTATTGATGCAATTATTATTCCAATTAGACCCATCATTAAAAAAGAACCTAATTTTGTTAGATCCCTTTTTGTTGTATAACCATAAATACTCATCGCTCCAAATGTTCCAGCCGTTATAAAAAATACACGAGTTATGCTTGCGCCAGTGTAAACTAAAAATATTGAAGATAGAGAAGCTCCCATCAAAGCAGCAAAAACCCAAAAAGTCATTTGCGCCTTAGATGCACTCATTTTTCTAATTCCAAAGCTCATATAAAAAACTACTCCCAATGGTGCTAACATGACAACCCACATTAATGCAGAATTATATAAAGCATTACCTATAGATGTTAAGCCCACT
>Ga0208522_1002619_pt1 | contig 10698 bp, 10 predicted proteins | sample ETNtaG_25_FD_185763 | JGI IMG/M metagenome (GOLD analysis project Ga0208522, IMG submission 185763) | Marine microbial and viral communities from oxygen minimum zone, Eastern Pacific Ocean - ETNP201302SV86 (SPAdes) (version 2) | ecosystem: Environmental > Aquatic > Marine > Oceanic ... | reverse complement strand
AACACCTGCAAGGGCAGCCCGCGAGGTGCTTCTCGAGGTCATTCGCGAGATCGGACCCCATCAGCCCGGCATCCATGTAACTCTGGGGGCAACATGACGACCACCAGCCCCGAACCGGGAACAGAGGCCCTGCGATGACCGACGGTACAGACCGGGTTGCTCTGCGCTCGCTCACCGGCGGCACTGTCTCGTTCGGAGTCGACGAGATCCACGGCCGGCGCGTCGTGCTCGTGGAGATCTCCGGCGAGGACCGCGGCTCCCTCCGCCCTGCCGACGGTGAGAACCTCGCTGTCGCTGCCCGTACGGCCCGTGAGAAGCGCTTGCCGCTGATCTGCTTCGTGGCCTCCAGTGGGGCTGCTGTCGATGAGGGCGTCGGAGCGGTTCACGGCTGGGGCACGGCCGCCAGGGAGTTTGTGGCCTGTTCAGGCGTTGTTCCAGTCATCTTCTGTGTCACCGGACCGACCGTTTCCGGGCCGGCCCTGCTGCTCGGTCTTGCCGACCTGGTCGTGATGGTCGACGACACGTTTGCCTTCGTCAGCGGACCCCGGATGGTCAGCCAGTTCACCGGAGAGGAGTTCTCCAACGAGGGTCTCGGCGGCTCAACACTGCATGCACGAACAACCGGTGTAGCCCACTTCACCTGCGCCGATCGGGAGGGCGCCGTCCAGTTGATCGGCGAACTCCTCTCGTACCTGCCGGACCACACTGACGCCGCTCCGCCGTGCTGGCCGAACGGAGATCCGGTCGACCGCCCCACCCAGGAGGCCGGCGACCTCATTCCGACCACGACCACCGGCAGCTACGACGTCCGCGACGTGTTGTCGTGTGTCGTCGACGACGGACACCTGCTCGAACCACGAGAGGGCTGGGCGACGAACCTGGTCACGGCCTTTGCCACGATTGCAGGCAACCCGGTCGGGCTCGTAGCCAACCAACCCCAGTCCATGGCGGGAACGCTCGACATCCCGGCCTCCCAGAAGGGCGCCAGATTCGTCTCCTTCTGTGACGCATTCAACCTTCCCCTGGTGACCTTCGTGGACACGTCGGGCTTCTACCCCGGCAAGGACCTTGAGTGGAGGGGCATGATCCGCTACGGAGCCCAGCTGGCCTTCGCCTACGCCAGGGCTACGGTTCCCAGAGTCTGCGTCACGCTCCGAAAGGCCTACGGCGGCGCCTACATAGTCATGGACTCCCGCTACATGGGCAACGACCTAATGCTGGCCTGGCCGACGGCCGAGATTGCGGTGATGGGAGCCAAAGGCGCTGTAGAGATACTCCACCGCAATGCCGACCCCGCGGAGCGGGCCGAGCTGGAGTCCTTATACGAGGACCGCCTCCTGAATCCCTATGCGGCTGCCGAGCGCGGGTCGGTCGACAGGGTCATAGACCCGGCCGATACAAGGTCAGAGTTGGCCGCGGCGCTCGAGGTGCTGATCGGGAAAAGAGAAAGAATTCCGCGTCGCCGCCATGACAACAGTCCACTCTGAGGGCTGAATCCCACCAATTCCCCGACAGGGTGCAAACAATCGACAATCTTCGCTTCGGCCCGGCTGCACAGCCGTTCCGCATCGCAGGTACATTCAAAGGGTCAGGGGGCGAGCCGCCCCGAAACTCAAGAAGGGTCGACGTGGGCGAGAGCATCACAATCACCGACAACCGCACCGGCGAGTCGATCGAGATCCCCATTGACAGGGGCGGCATCGACGCCAGGGCGTGGGGCTCGCTGTTGCCCGGGATCTGGTTCGACGACCCGTCCTTCACCGCCACCTCCGGCGCCGACAGCGCAATCACCTACCTGGATGGTGGCAAGGGTCTGCTCCGCTACCGCGGCTACCCCATCGAGCAGCTGGCAGGCTCAACGAGCTTCCTCGAGGTGGCCCACCTGGTTTTGTTCGGAGAACTGCCGAACAGGGTCCAGTTGACGGCATGGTCCGACGAGATCTCCTCCGAGGCACCGATCCACGAGAACTTCCACAAGCGAATCCTCGAGGGATTCCGCGACGACGCCCACGCCATGGGTGTCCTCGTCTCAGGCATCGCAGCCATGTCGACCTTCTGGCCCGACGGCAAGGATGTCGAGGACCCGCTCTGTCGCCGCACCCAGATGATCCGCCTCATCGCCAAGATGCCCACACTGGCGGCAAGCGCCTACCGCCGCAGCGTGGGCACCCCCTACGTGCAGCCCGACCCCGACCTCGACTACACCGGGAACTTCCTCTCGATGATGTTCTGTCAGCGAGACCGCCCCTACGAGGTCGACCCCGTCCTGAGAGACGCCCTGGACCTGCTCTTCGTACTGCACGCCGACCACGAACAAAACTGCTCCACCACTGCAGCCAGGGTCGTCGGCAGCGCCCACGCCGACCCGTACCTCACGGTGGCGTCAGCCGCTGCCGCCCTTTCCGGTCCACGCCACGGCGGCGCCAACGAAGCCGTCGTCCGCATGCTCGAAAACATCGGCTCCTACGAGAACGTCGACGACTTCATCACCGGTGTAAAGGCCGGCGACCAGAAACTGATGGGCTTTGGCCACCGCGTCTACAAGAACTACGACCCGAGGGCACGAATCATCAAAGACGCCGCCCACCGGGTGTTCGAGGTAACCGGCCGCAACCCTCTGCTCGACATAGCCCTCAAGCTCGAAGAGGTCGCCCTGGCCGACGAGTACTTCATCAGCCGGAACCTCTACCCGAACGTCGACTTCTACTCCGGCCTCATCTACCAGTCGATGGGATTCCCAGTCGAGATGTTCACGGTCCTGTTCGCGATCGGACGGACACCGGGCTGGTTGGCCCACTGGGACGAACTCCTTGTCAACGAATCCCGGATCGCCCGCCCACGCCAGACCTACAGCGGCAAGCCGGAACGTACGGTCCCCCACATCGACCAGCGCTGACCACCTGCCGTCAGCGGCTGCGTTTCAGGTCTGAGTACGGAAGGTCCCTGTCGACACTCGGCTCGCGCGGAAGGCCGAGCACCCGCTCGCCCACGATGTTGCGCTGGACCTCGTCTGTGCCTCCCCGGATGGACATCGAGGGGGCCGTCATGAAACCGAGGTGGCCCGGAGAGTCGACCAGCATGCCGGCAGCCCCCGCAAGGTTCTTGCCAAGGCAGGTACGGGCCTTGAATGCGGTGGCGCTTCGCAACTTGGCTCCCGAGCCCTCAGGCCCCGGAGCACCACCCCTGGCGAGATGGACTGCACGCATGGTGGCGAGCTGGTTCACCCGGTGGAGCACGTAGGCCCGCATGGCCGCCTGTCGGGCCACGGGATCAACAAGACGGCCTGAACCTCTCCACGCTTCGAGCCACGAGGGCAGGCCCACGTCGGAGTCATCGCCACCACCGAACGCACGACCCCCGATTGTCGCCCGCTCGTGGGCCAGGGTCTCGACAGTGATACCCCAGCCGTCGCCCAGTTCACCAAGGCGGTTCTCATCGGAGACCCGCACGTCGGTAACGAACACCTCGGTGAAGTGCTGGTCACCGTTCATCTGCTCGAGCGGCCGTACCTCGATTCCAGGAGACGACATGTCGACAGCGAACATTGTGAGACCCCGGTGCTTCGGTAGGGCTGCGTCGGTTCGGGCAACACACATCCCCCAGGTGGAGTAGGTGCCGCGCGACGTCCACACCTTTGACCCGTTGAGCACCCACTCATCGCCATCACGCTCAGCCCTCATCCCGGCATTGGCGAGGTCGGAACCGGCGTCCGGCTCGGAGAACATCTGACACCAGACCTCCGAGCCGTCAGCGATCGGCCGCAGCCACCGTTGCTTTTGACCGTTGGTGCCCCTTGCCAGCAGAACCGGACCTACAAGGTTGAGACCCACCCCGTACGGGTAGAGGTCAGCCGTCTGGTACCTGCCGAGGGCCTCGGCGATCAGTGCGGCCTCAGCCGTGTCGGCATCGCGGCCACCGTGCCCGGTTGGCCACTCGGGCACCATCCAGCCACCGGCCACCAGGGTCTCAAGGTAGATCCGTCCGGCCTCGAGGTCGTCGCTGCCGGCACCGAGGACGGTAGAGCTGGAACTGGCAGAACGTGTTTCCAACAGGGCAGCCAGCTCCACATGGATCTGCTCGGCACTGAGGGACATGGCGCAAGTCTGCCAAACGGATCGCCGGGTCGTACAAGGTGGCCCCGGCTCGGCCATGATTACGCCATGCATGAGATCCTCGAAGCAGCAAGCGCGCTGGCTGACGACGCAGTCGCCCTCCGTAGGGACATCCACAGCCACCCCGAGCTGGGTCTACACAACCCCGACACCCAGCAGCGGATAATCGCAGCCCTCGCCGGCCTCCCGCTGGATGTCGCTGAGGGGTCGGGGATCACGTCGGTCGTGGCCGACCTTGAGGGAGCCTCGGACGGACCGACCGTCCTGCTCCGCGCCGATACCGACGCCCTGCCCATGACAGAGGACTCCGACGAGGACTTCTGTTCGACGGAGCCGGGCCGGGCACATGCATGCGGCCACGACGCCCACGTGGCGATGCTGGTCGGTGCGGCCCGGTTGCTGTGCGACAGGCAGGGCGACATTGCGGGACGGGTCAGGTTCATGTTCCAGCCGGGAGAAGAGGGTGCTGGAGGTGCTGCCGTGATGATCGACGAGGGCGTGCTTGAGGGGGTCGACCGGGCGTTCGCCATCCATATCACCCCCAACCTGCCGGTAGGGCACGCTGCCTGTCGGCCCGGCCCACTGCTGGCCTCGGCCGACACATTCCACGTGACAGTCGCCGGCAGGGGCGGCCACGCCTCGACCCCGCACTTCTGTGCCGACCCGGTTCCGCCCATGGCCGAGATGATCACCGCGGCACAGGCCGTTGTTACCCGCCAGGTCGACGCCTTCAAGCCATCGGTCGTGACCATCACCCACGTGGACGCCGGCACGACCACCAACGTGATCCCCGAGACCGCGTTCTTCGAGGGCACCATCCGAGCCGTGTCCGAGGAAACCAGGAGCCTCGTGGCTGACGCATTGGAGACCGCCTGCAGACATGTCGCCCTTGCCCACGGCTGCAGCGTCGACTTCCGCCTAGAAGCCGGGTATCCAGTGACGCTCAATGACGCCGATGAGGCCGCCCGGGTTGCCGACATCTGCGAGGCGACCCTCGGAACCGGGTCATTCCTTCCTCTTCCTGCACCGTTCATGGGGGCAGAGGACTTCTCCTACGTGCTCAATAGCGTGCCCGGTGCCATGGCCTTCCTCGGCGTCTGTCCAGACGACATCAATGACCCGCAGACAGCACCGCCCTGCCACTCGAACCGGATGCGCCTGAACGAAGCCGGCCTCGTCCACGGAATCGCCCTGCACACGGCAATGGCGCTGGGGAACTAGACGATATGGCACCTACCGAGCCGGCTGACATCGACTTCACGGCCCTGATGGCCCTCGAGTCACACGGACCCGATGTCTACGTGGGAATCAGCCCCGACTACCCGTGGGGCCGCGTCTACGGCGGCCAGGTTGTGGCCCAGGGCCTGCGTGCCGCAGCAGCCACCGTCGATGACGACCGCCACGTCCACTCACTCCACGCCTACTTCATCAGGGGCGGCACGAGCAGCGAGCCGATCCGCTACGAGGTGGACCGGATCCGCAACGGCCGTTCGTTCACAACGCGCAGGGTCGTGGCCCGCCAGTCCGACGGGGCGATCCTGAACCTGTCCTGTTCATTCCAAGTGGTTGAGGACCAGGCAGATGTCCAGGAGTCGACAGCTCCAGAGAACATGAGAAGCGCTGAGGACGGGGGCAAGGAGGACTGGAGCCTGATAGGGCACCGCCGGGTTCTCCAGGAACCCGGACACTCGGCCAGCTGGCTACGGATACTCAGCGACCTGGGTGACGACAGGGTTCTGCATGATTGTGCACTTGCCTTCCTGTCAGATGACCTCCCCAGCAACGCATCGGTGAGTTCGCATCCCCGTGTCATCGACATGGGCATGGACCGCGAGGAGCGCCACCAGAGCTTCATGGGAGCCAGCCTTGACCACGCCATCTGGTTCCACCGGCACGCACCTGCCGACCAGTGGCAGCTTCACGACTTCAGGTCCCACGGGCTGACAGGTGGCAGGGGCCTCTCGAGCGGTGAGATCTTCTCTGAGGACGGCATCCACGTGGCGAGCGTGGCCCAGGAGTTCCTGTTCCGGGAACTGACCCGCTGATCTTGCAGTTCAGGGTGTCGTGACTGCCATGGGCGATAACCGGGTGACCGTTCTGGTCCACTCTCCCGGCTGGGGCCGCCACATGGCGGAACTGGAAGAGCGCTTCTCCGACGTCAGGTTCGTCCATGTCGACCCCGACGAGCCGGTTCCGGCCGACCTTCAGGGCGAGGTCCTGTTCGCCCAGACCTTCAGACCCAGCAATGTCGCCGACGTACTCAACCACGGAGTGCGCTGGGTCCACAGCATCGGCCACGGCGTCGACCACCTGCCGCTCGACCTGATGGGCGACATGCTGGTCTCGTGTTCACGTGGGGCATCAGCTGCGCCGATAGCGGAATGGGTCGTGGCGATGATCCTGACAGCCGTCAAGGACCTTCCCGACAGTTGGGCCGACGAGCCTCCAGAGCGCTGGAGCTGGGCGAGCCTGGGTTCGGTAGAAGGCCAGACCATCGCCCTGATCGGCTTCGGGTCAATCAACCAGGCGGTCGCCGACCGGCTCCGCCCCTTCGGAGCCCACCTGACTGCTGTGCGCAGGTCGGATTCCGGCACCGACGACAACGGCGTTCACCTGGCTTCGACAGCCTCTGTGGCGGTCAGGGACGCCGACCACGTTGTGCTGGCAGTGCCTGTGACCGGAGAGACACACCACCTGGTCGATGCAGCCCTCCTGTCGGCGATGAAGCCGGGGGCGCACCTCATCAACGTAGCCAGGGGGTCGGTCGTTGACCAGGACGCCTTACGCGTGGCACTCGACTCTGGCCAGGTTGGGTTGGCTTCTCTGGACGTCTCTGAGCCTGAACCACTACCGGCTGGCCACTGGCTGTACAAACATCCCGGGGTGAGGCTCAGCCCCCACATCTCATGGTCCAGCCCCGATGCGGTACAACAACTCTTCGACATGTTCGCCGACAACCTTGAGCGGTGGCTGCGGGGCGAAACCCCTGAGGGCCTCGTGGACCTGGAAGCCGGCTACTGACCAGTGGGACTGTGACAGATGGAGATGAACAGGTGAACAGCCACACACGACCCCGGATGATCCTGGACTGCGACCCAGGTGTCGACGACGCAATTGCCATCATCACCGCCGCCCGGTGGGCCGATCTGGTCGGAATCACGACCGTGGCCGGAAACGTCTCAGGGGCCCAGACCTGTGCCAACGCCCTGCGTCTTCGTGCACTGCTGGGCCTCGACATCCCGATCCACCGGGGAGCCGATGGCCCAATGGCCGGCGATCTGGAGGATGCCAGCCACGTGCACGGTGCCGATGGACTAGCCGGCGTTGACCTCCCCGAGCCAGACCGACACCCCGACTCATCTGATGCCGTCGAGTATCTGGTTGAGACAACCCGGGGAGAAGAGGGCCTCCATCTGGTACCCATCGGCCCCCTCACCAACATCGCCCTCGCCCTCCGGGCCGACCCAGGTCTCGCCCACCGGGTGGCATCGATAACCCTCATGGGAGGAGGAGCGGGTTCTGGAAACGTGACCGCTGCGGCCGAGTTCAACATCTACGTCGACCCCGAGGCGGCCGACATCGTGTTCAGGTCCGGTGGACCCGTAGACATGATCGGACTGAACCTCACCAACCAGGTCCGCATGGGCCCCGCACACGCGACAGCGTGTCGGGAGATGGGCACCCCTGTGGGCGACTTCGTGACACACCTGCTGGACCACCTCATCGACATCCACTTCCAGTGGGAGGGGGCTGACACCAGCGCGATGCACGACCCGAGTGCCATCTTGGCTGTAACCCACCCGCACCTGATCACATCCGAGCCCCGCACGGTCGTGGTCGAACTGGATGGAACCCACACCCGCGGCCAGACCCTCGTTGATGAGCGGGGCCCTGCAGCTGGTGCACCCAACTGCAGGGTCGGCTACGGAGTCGACGTGGATTCCGCCGTTGACCTGATCATGACGGCGATCGGGGAGGCCTAAACCACACTCACCGAGGCCTGTTCAGGGTGGCCGTCCACCGACCCTCGACCGGGATGGGGCACAGCAGCGAGGTTCCCTCCAGCAAGAGCCGCACCACCGCCCCAGCGTCGACACCCTCGGGGTGCAGTTCCCAGACCAGGCCGGTCTTGGAGTGGTCCTGTTTGAGCACCCAGGCTGCGGGTGCCTCTACCCCACCTGCACGCACGGTGACATCGCAGCGCAGGAGCACGCTGCCTGACTCCAGCTCGAGCGGCCTGGGGTCACTGCTCAGCTCGCCCTCCAGGACACACAGGTTGGTATCGGACGGGCCCGATCCGGACATGGACACTTCGTTGGCAGCCATCGAGGCTCCCTTCGCTCGGATCCGGGCTCTGCACCCGGACCACTGGTGGCGGGGAAGCCGAGAAACGAACCGTAGGCGAGGCCTGTGACAATGAGGCCCGCCGGTGTCAGTTGAGCGACCGGAGCCTGTCGGAGACATCAGCGAAGTTGGGACTGCGGCTGGCTATCCAGCGAAACAACTCCCGGGCCCGGGGTGTTGCGCCCGACCTCTCGTAGAGGTCACCAAGCGCGTAGGCACGTCGCAGGTGATGGTCGCGTGCACGCTTTGGAACAGACCAGCCGCGCTCGAGCTCACGCACCGCATCGGCCATGCGACCCTGGTCGGCGAGGGCGCCCGCAGCCACGAGGCGACCCTCGGTCACAAGCGCTGCACCGGGTGACGCATCGCGTAGTTCGGTCCAGAGCACCTCGACATCGGCCCACCTGCCCTGGGCCCGGTAGCAGTCGGCCAGCACAGGGTGCTGCTCGGTTCCGCCGGTCAGGTCCCGGAACACCTCGAGCCTCTTTGCGGCAGCCTTCCAGTTTCCGATTCGATAGTGGGTGAGGCCCAGGAGTTCGACCACCTCGACCACCTCGGGGGCACGCTCGACCAGCGAGTTCAGGATGCGCCTGGAATCGTTGAAGCGTTCGTCATCGAAGGCGCGTGCGGCTTCGCGCAACTTGGCCGACGCACGTGAGCCGGCGCTGTCGCCCAGTGCCCTACGGAGGGCGACATCGGCCTCAGGTAGGCGTCTCGGTGCATCCGGCAGCGGTTGTCTCTCGAGGGCCCTGTGAACCCGGCCGGACCGGGCCGGGTTGACACCGCGGGCCACGGCATCGGCGGCCTCGCGTCGCAGGCGGTCTGAGCGCTCGGGCGGTGTGCGGTCGGGTCGTGTGGTCCGCTCGGCGGTCTGTTCGCGGCGCCAGTCGCGATCCTCGGCCTCTTCACGCTCGAGGCGTCCGGCCGCACGCCGGGCCACCCCACCCCAGTTCTTCGGGCCGGCATCGTCTGGTGGACGACGGCGGCGGTCGGGGTTCTGGCCGTCAGGGCGCCCGTCACGCCGGGGCCGGCCGTCACGGCTCCCGCCGGACCCGCTGTCGGGGCGTCGATCGCCACCACGGGAGCCTCCACCCTGACGGGGTGACCGTCGATCCTGCGGTGGGGTCATGGGCGATGAGGCTACCGGCGCCACGCCGGCCACGAGCCTCCCACGCACTGCAGGTAGCGTCCCCCTGCACACCCAGGAGACCCAATGACCCTCTCGATCGTCGCACTAGACCCCGACACCGGCCAACTCGGTGCCGCCGTACACACGGGCTGGCTGGCCGTCGGCAACAAGGTCCCCTGGGTTGAGACCGGAGTGGGTGCCGTCCTCACACAGGCTGTCACCGAGGCCTCCTACGGGCCACGCTCCCTCGACCTGCTGCGCTCGGGCCACTCCCCTGCCGAGGCGCTCGGTGCCCTGCTCGCCGAGGACCCCCAGGCCGAATCCCGCCAGGTTGCGATCGTCGATTTCGAGGGCCGGATCGCCGCCCACACCGGTAGCGCCTGTATAGCCAGTGCCGGCCACGCCCTGGGCGACGGCGTTGTGGCGGTTGCCAACATGGCCGGCGCCGACGGAGTCTGGAACCTGATGCTCGATGCCTTTGGGAACACCACAGGGTCCATTGCGCGCAGGCTCTGCTCAGCTGTCGCCACCGGCCACGAGGCGGGTGGCGACCTGAGAGGCTCCACCTCTGCCGCCCTGCTGACTGCCCCTGGCGGGGCCACCGAACCGGCCTGGGCCCGACAGGTGGACCTGCGCATCGACGACCACCCTGATCCCGTCACCGAGCTGGCACGTCTTCTCGACCTGCACGAGATGTACGACCTGATGGGCACCGGTATCAACGCCGTCACCGCCGGCAGGGCTGACGAGGCCATGAACGCACTCGAGGCAGCAGCCGGCCATCCGCTGGCCAACGCCCAGACCGGCTTCTGGCAGGCCGCAGCGCAGCTTCTTGCCGGCGACAGCGACGGTGCCGAAGCCACCCTCAGGAAGTCCACGGGTGACGACGCCGGCTGGCGCCTCCTCTGGGAACGCAACAGGTCGAGCGGCCGCCTCACCCCGCCCAGCTGACACGACACCCGCCTCGCCTGAGCCTCCAGACCCGCCCTAAAACGCGCTCGAGCGGGGCCCTAAGGCCCCGCTCTCAGCGTGCGAAATCCGGCGGCGTCCTACTCTCCCAGGGCCTCTCGACCCAAGTACCATCGGCGCTGGCGGGCTTAACTTCCGTGTTCA
>Ga0208522_1002598_pt1 | contig 10740 bp, 9 predicted proteins | sample ETNtaG_25_FD_185763 | JGI IMG/M metagenome (GOLD analysis project Ga0208522, IMG submission 185763) | Marine microbial and viral communities from oxygen minimum zone, Eastern Pacific Ocean - ETNP201302SV86 (SPAdes) (version 2) | ecosystem: Environmental > Aquatic > Marine > Oceanic ... | reverse complement strand
AATACAGTTCGTCGCGACCAAAAGAAGCCATTGATTCTCTTCTCGCTGAGTCAATAGCCGATTCGACTTCTTCTTCGCTTTCAACGACCTTCATGCCGCGACCGCCACCACCATAAGCAGCTTTTACAGCTACAGGCCAGCCATGTTCAGAAGCAAACTTTTTAACCTCTTCAGGACCTGTTATTAGATCTGAAGTGCCAGGCACACCAGAAACACCGACTTTTTCGGCTGCTTCTCTAGCGGAAAGTTTGTCCCCCATGACTTCGATGGCCTCTGGTGGGGGACCAATGAAAGCGACACCTTTTTCAGTAACAGCTCTAGCGAAATCGGCGTTTTCGGAAAGAAAACCGTAACCAGGATGGACGCCGTCAGCACCACATTTGTCAACAATCTCCAAAACTTTGTCGACATCAAGGTAACTTTCTGTTGCACTTTGCCCACCTAGTCGCCAAGCTTCGTCAGCGAGACGAACATGAAGAGCATTTGTGTCTAAATCTGAATAAATTGCGACTGATTTAATCCCTAATTCACGGCAGGCTCTTATAACTCTTACCGCTATTTCTCCACGGTTTGCAACTAAAACTTTTGAAAGCATCCCTTATGGTTACTCAAATAGGCGACAAAACCAATGCAATGAGACAAAATAACTTAATGGAAGCAATACTTAGTGAACTTTTAGAAACACGATTCAATAAAATCGAACACATTTCTGAGACAGGTTCGACAAACTCTGACCTTGTATCAAAAGCTTCTGAACTGCCGGACGGTTCCATACTCGTATCCGATCATCAAACAGGAGGGCGCGGAAGGCTAGGAAGACACTGGGAAGCTCCACCGTCTAAGAACCTCCTTTTTTCTGTTCTATTACACCCCAATTGGCCTATAGAAAGACATCAGTTAGTAACACCAGCTCTCGCCATAGCAACTGTCGAAGTATTAGAACGTCTCGGTTTGAGGGCAACTGTCAAATGGCCTAATGATGTGATGATTGAAGGAGAAGGTGAGAAGAAAATAGCTGGAATTCTCGCCGAGTATGTTAAACAAGAAAATCCGGTTCTCGTGGTTGGAATGGGTTTGAATATCGAATGGCCACAACAGGAAGACCCAGCCCCACCGAATTCGACTTCGTTAAAAGCTTGCGGAATTGAAAAAGACAGATGGAAAATGTTAATAGAAATTCTCAAGAACTTCGAACAAAGATTAATTGAAATCTCTTCAGAAAAAGGAACCAGTACCTTCAGACAGGCGTATACGGCTAAGTCTTCAACGATTGGAAATCAAGTAAAAGTTGAAAAAAGTGACGGTGACATTGTTGGAAAAGCCATTGACATAGAAGAAGACGGGTCACTCATTATTGAAAATGAAAACGGCACCACCTCGATCACCGCAGGTGATGTGATTCATTTAAGAAAACTGTGAAACTTACGGATCGGGATTTGAAGCCATAAGATCTGCGAATTTTTCAGCCACTTGCACAGTCACAGGACCAGGAGCTTCAGGTAACACTATTTCACCCAAACTTGAAATAGGACTGATATCACGAGTAGAAGAGGTTAGAAAAGCTTCAGAAGCCCCACTTGCCTCAGACAAAGAAAGCTCACGTTCCTCGACGTCTGCAATTTCAATAACGAGTTCACGGGTTATCCCAGCAAGACACCCTGAAGACAAATCAGGCGTGACTAGATTTCCACCGATTACAAAGAAGATGTTTGTACCTGTTCCTTCACATAACCAACCAGAAGTATTAAGAAAAACAGCTTCAGAACATCCAACGTCGCGAGCTGAATGAAGAGCTTTAACATTTTCAGCATAAGAAGTTGTTTTAAGCCCAGTTAAAGCACCGTTTTCATTTCGAGTCCATTCTGAAAGCTGAACTTTTTCCGAAGTCGGCCAATTGGTTCCGGGGCTGCTAGCCACAGACAAAGTGCCCCCATTATCTCCTCTGAAGGAACTAAGAGGTCCTGGACCACTCGACCAAGTGACACGCAGTCTTTCTGCAGCGGGATCCTTCCCCAATATGTCATCTATAGCTTTCCGTACCAGATCCTCATTTGGTAGAGGCATTCCCAAGCCTTGAGCCGAAAAAGCTAAACGTTTAATATGGCGTGAAACAGCAAAAGGCACCCCTTGCGTGACTTTTAAAGTTTCGAAAACTCCGTCCCCGACAACAATCGCATGGTCCACTGCAGAAACAGAAGCTTCTAAAGGGTCAACAAGGTTCCCATTAACCCAGCAGGCACCAATTTTTTCAATATTTGAAGCAAAATTCATAAACAAACCTCGCGCGTTCTTAAACATAGTAGGACGACTGGTAGTGTCTGCAAGCGTGTCTGAAGAAATTAATAAATCTGAGAAAAGAACTTGGTTGCAGAAAGCCTTAATTTTTGCAGGCATTGCTTCGGGGGTTTTGATAATAGGTGCAAGTATCAGACTCAGCTCTTTTGAAGATGCAGTTGAAAGTATTGTGCGCATAGAAGTACCAGCAGGAGTTCTGGCAGAACTTCCAACAGCATCACAAAACGAAACTTCAAAAAATGCAGAAGAAAAAACAGTTTCAGAGAGTGAAGCAACATTACAAGAAGTAAAACCACATCCAGCTGGACCACCGAGAAACATACTGCTTGTGGGTACTGACAGCGCCGTAGGTTTGGAATCCGACGACCCTGCAGCAAACCGTGACCGGTCAGCTGGGATTGGACTAGCTGACACCATAATGATTGTTCGACTCGATCCGGCTTTAGCGAAAGCAACGATCATGTCACTGCCAAGGGATCTCTATGTGACTATTTATCGGGAAGGAATTCCAGTCAGATCAGAGAAACTTGCTTCTGCACTACTTGTAGGCGGGCTCGAAAAAGGAGCTCCTACTCTGGTTGAAACGATTACAAATAATTTCGATTTCCCAATACATAATTTTGCCATCGTCGATTTTTTCGGTTTTGAAACACTGGTTGATGAACTTAACGGGATACCCCTATGGTTTCCATACCCGGTGCGCGACGTTGCTTCAGGTTTGATGGTCTTAGAGGCTGGCTGCACGACACTTGATGGTAGAGATTCTTTAGCGTTTGTTAGAAGCCGAAAATTGGAAGCCTTCGTTGACGGCAACTGGAACAGGGTGGGAGTGTGGAACGATCTGGAAAGGAATCAGAGGCAACAAGATTTCTTAATCCGAACAATTCAAAGAGCTATCGGTAAAGGCGCTAGATCAGTAATAGTGCAAGATGACCTAATAAGAGCAGGGGCTGAAGCAGTTGTTTTAGATGACCGTCTGAGTATCGCTGAATTATTAAAATTAGGGCGTGCCTTTACGGATTTCAACCCGTCAGATCTCGAGCGCACGCTACTTCCTGTCGTTGACGCCGTGGTAGGAACATCGGAAGTATTAGAACTTGGAGAAGGGGCAAACTCTTCTTTCGCTGTTTTCAGAGGTGAAGCCTTAAGTCCGAATGACATTTCGATACGAATCATCGATTCACGCGGCGAAAATAACAATACAGATGAGATAACAGACGAGATTATTAGAAGGGGTTTCAAAGTCGACATGGAACAGGGCGAAACGACCGGAGAAACAGTCATAGAATTCACGGTAGAAAACTATGAAGAAGCAGTTCTTCTCGGACGTTTCATTGAACCAATACCAAAATTTGAATTAGTGGACGACAATTTAGAAGACCTTACGCTTGTTCTAGGTGAAGATTTCGAAGCATTACCTCTGATACCCAAAACTTTCGAAGAGGTCGACTCCAGAGCGCGACCATCACTTCCTGTGTCTGAAAAACTATTAGGCTCAAATGAGAAAGCTTCAGGAGTCATCAACTTGATTAAACCGCTTCTGCCGGTGAGGCAGGGAGAAATATCCCCTATGAAACTCGTAAAAGAAATAGATGGTCAACCGCCATCTGGTCAGAAGTGCGGGTAAATAAAGAAAATGAACTCAATTAAGGTCGCTTACCTTATTGAACAATGTTGGCACAGAGTCCCAGGAGGCACAGCAGTAGCGGCAGTGAACTTAGCTGAAGAAATGTGCCGGATAGAAGGAATCGACCTAGTTGGAATAGCAGCTAACCACAAAAAAAATCCTCAAAAACCAATTCCTGAAAACATGAAAATCGTTAATTCAAAATTTCCTAGACAAATTCTCTACGAAATGTGGAACAAGTTAAACATCCCAAAAGCAGAAAATCTTGCCAAATCAGTCGACTTAGTTCATGCATCAGGAGGAGCGGTACCTCCAACAGATTTACCATTGGTTGCGACAATCCATGATTTGTCATGGCGAGAAGAAAAAGATTGGTTTCCGCCACGAGGTAGGCGCTTTGCAGAAACATGGCTGGATAAAGCCCGGAAAGCTGAACGAATAATTTGCCCTTCTAAAACGACTTTCAACGATTTAGTCAAAGCAGGATTTGACGAACAAAGAATTCGTGTAGTCCCGCTGGGAGTGAGGAAAAAAAATGTAGACAACCAACAAGTTGAAGACCTGCTGGAAGAAAACTCCATTAACACCCCTTTTGTTCTTTGGGTTGGAACAATTGAACCACGCAAAAATATCCCGACACTTCTCCAAGCGATGCAACAAATACCTGAAATCCCACTAGTTCTAGTCGGTCCAAAAGGTTGGGAATCTGACCTTCAAGCTCTCATTGCTCCAATAGAAGACAGGGTGAAAATCATTGGAGAAGTAGATGAGATCACAAAGCACACTTGGTATAAAGCTGCTTCAGTTTTTTGCTTTCCAAGCCTAATGGAAGGTTTCGGACTCCCAGTAGCAGAAGCAATGTCTCACGGAACACCGGTAGTTACATCTTCGACTACAGCGACAGCTGAAGTAGCGGGAGATTCAACCCTGTTAATAGATCCGAAATCTGCAGAAGATATTGCAGATTCGATAACGAAAATTCTCAATAAGCCAGAGGTGGCTGAAGAATTAAGTGAAAAGGGTTTAGAGAGAGTCAAAAAAATGACATGGAAAGACACGGCTTTAGCAACAGCAGATATCTACCGTGAAGTGGCCATTTAATGTCAAATAAAGCGCGCATAGCAGTAAATCTTCTACATGTGATTCCTGGAAACGTTGGTGGCAGTGAAGAATATTCGGTGGAAACTCTCAGAGCTGTTGCTGAAAGTGACCTTAAAGAAATAGAACCTGTAATTCATGCATCGGAAGCCTTCTTCCACGAATACCCCGACCTTTGTGAAAGTTTCAGAACCGAAATTTACAAATTAGACGGAAGAAATAGGCTTAAAAGAATAATGGCAGAATCCAGTGCCTTTAGACGTAGAACACTAGGAGTTGAAGGCGTACATCACTTCGGAGGTCATCTGCCATTATTTTCACCAAAACCAGCAGCAGTGACTATACATGACCTCCAACCTTTGGATATTCCAGAAAATTTTTCATTATTGAAAAGGTTGTACTTCAAGTTTGTTATCCCATCGTCTATAAAGAGAGCTGATCTTGTAGTTACGGTAAGTGGTGCTGTTTCAGATCAAATAAATAAAAAATTTGAAATATCGGAAGAACGTTTAAGGACTGTTTCGATAGGTGTTGCAAGAATCAGAACGGAACCCACAGAACCCAAAGACCCGCCCACAATCCTTTACCCAGCTGCTACATATCCTCACAAAAATCATGTAACGCTAATAAAAGCATTTGTTCGCCTTGCAGACGAAAATCCTGACGTGCGACTGGTTTTCACAGGAGCACCAGGAAAAGCAGAATTTCAAGTAAGAAAAGAGATCGAAAAAAGTGGATTAGAGCAAAGAATTTCTTTACTGGGAAGAGTTTCTTCACAGGAAATGAAAGAAATTCTCAACAGCGCCTCAATAATGGCTTTTCCATCAACATACGAAGGGTTCGGAATTCCTGTACTTGAAGCTATGGCAGCTGGCATTCCGGTGGTAGCGGCACAAGGAACGCCTGCAGCCAACCTTCTAGGTGAAGACTCACTGACTGTCAAACACGATGATGATGAGGCGTGGTCTTTAGCTTTGAACAAATTGCTGAACGATAAAGACTTACGAGATCGATTGGTATTCGAAGGTTTTAAGCAGGCGAACAAGTACACATACCAAAACTCCGCACAGCAACTTTTAGAGACATGGCATCAACTAATCACAATTAGGCGAAAATGATATGAGCATGCGACTACTAGTCATAACTCCACATTTCGAACCTGACACAGCTCCAACAGGAATAATCGTCACCTCTCTAGTGGATCAATGGGTGGAACAAGGACATCAAATAGAGGTGATCACGTCGCTGCCTTGGTATGAAAAGCATGAGATCGAAAACCACTGGAAAGGAAAACTATTTAGAAGAGAAGAAAAAGAATCAGTAACAGTCACAAGACTCCATCCTTTCCCGCAAGACAAAAATAAATTACTTCGACGACTTATGAGTTTTCTAGCTTTCAGTTTTCTAGCAGTAATTGCTTCATTGTCAAAGAAAGGACCCTTTGACGCTGTGGTAGCACTATCACCGCCTTTAACCCTGGGAACTGTCGGAAAAGTTGCTGCAGTGAGACACAGGTGCAAATTGATCCTCAACCTTCAAGATATTTTTCCTGACGTTGCAGTCACACTCGGGAAGATCAAGTCCCGTTCTTCAATAAAGGTTTTGGAAAAATATGAAAAATTTACCTATAACGGAAGCGATGCCATAACCGTACTTTCAAAAGATCTTGAAGAAAATGTGAACAAAAAAATCGACAGGAAAAAAAATCCCCCCCAGATAGCAGTCATACCTAATTTTCTTATTTCATCTTCAATCAAACCACAGGACCGGCTCACGAACTACAGAGAAGAACATCAGCTCGGGGAAAAGTTCGTAGTGATGTACGCCGGCAATCTAGGAAACTCACAATCTTTCGAACTGATAACAAAGGCTGCAAAAAAACATGAAGAAAGAGATGACATCGTTTATGTAATAAATGGTGGTGGCGTAATGTCAAATCAACTAAAACAACAGGCAAACGTATTAAAAAACCTTGTAGTCATTGATTATCAACCAGTTGAACGTCTCTCAGAGGTCTTAGCAACTGCAGACTTACATCTAGTGCCCCTTAGAACTGGTTTAGGTGGTATGAGTGTTCCATCTAAGATTTACAGTATTTTTGCAGCTGGACGTCCTGTCATCGCAAGTGTGGATTCCGGGACTGAGATAGAGCGGATAGTTGCAGAATCGGAAGGGGGAATAGCGGTTCCTCCTGATGATTTCGACTCATTTATCTTCGCATTGGAAAGTTTGATTGAAAATTCTGGATTACTCGAAGAGATGGGCAACAAGGCGACAGTTTGGCTTGAAAATTGCTACTCGTCTAAAACAATCGCAGACGATTATCTTGACCTCATACGACGATTAAATCGTTAAGTATCAGGCAAAAACATTACATCTGCCCCATTCTTCGGGTAGCGTGGTTCTCTTATGGCTAAAGGAAATTCTGCTGACAAGGTAGCTCGCGCCGCAAAGGCAGGAGCAAGCGGTGCAACGTCTGAAAACCGTCGTTTGGGTTTCCCAATCGCCATGGCTTGTGTCGTTATTTTAGGCGTTCTGCTGATTGGGTGGTCGAGATCCAACAGAGAAGCAACATCAGCGCCGAGAGTAGGGGACCACTGGCATTCAGCTTATGACATCTATAACTGTGCCGAATCTGATTCATCACTTGAGTCTCGTGAGTACAGGGGTGGTTGGAGATCAAAATTTATTATTGAGAGAGATCCAAATGGAATCCACACACATGGGGATGGACTAATCCATATACACCCGTTTAACTCTTTAGCAAGCGGCAACGATGCCAAAATGGGCCAGTTCATAGAAGCATATGGTGGTTTCATAACAGATTCAGCAATCAAACTTGATACAGGGGAAATCATAGAAGAAGGTTTCGAATGTGAAGGAAAACCTGCAGTTCTCAAAATTGCTCGTTTTGATGTTCAGAATCGAGACAGAGAACCACAGGTTTATACAGAAAACTTGAAAGATGTTCAATTCTTGAAGAATCTTGAAGCCTTCACAATTGCTTTCGTCCCTGAAGATTACACCCCACCCCCTCCCAGACCAGAGAGGTTCACTTACCTAGAGACAGTTGACCCAAGAGCACTGATTTCAGAGAGTCCTGTGCTTGAACTTCCTGCGACCGATACAACAGGTTAAGAGAAGGCCGTGCGGGCCATTATTCTTGTTGGAGGTTTCGGAACGAGACTTCGACCTTTAACGAACGAAAAACCTAAACAAATTCTCACAGTCGGAAACAGACCGATGTTGGAAAATGTAATTGAAAATTTGGCAAACCACGGAGTCGTTGAAGTAGTTCTGTCCATGGGATTTCAACCCTTCGCGTTTGTCAATTCATATCCAGATGAGATGTGTGCAGGACTGCCACTTAAATATGCAATCGAACCCGAACCATTAGACACGGCAGGAGCTATTAGATTTGCTGCTCTTCAAAGCGGTGTGGATGAAACATTCTTAGTTTGTAACGGTGATGTGATAACAGAAACCGACATAAGTGAACTAGCGAGTTATCACAAGAAGGTCGGTGCGGAAGCAACGATTTCATTAACCCCTACAGATAATCCATCACAATATGGGATCGTTCCAACAGATGACCATGGTCAGGTAACTGGTTTTATAGAAAAACCACCAGGACCTGATTTTGAAACAAATCTGATAAATGCGGGGTACTACATAATGGAACCGTCAACATTGGATCGAATTGCAAGCGATAGACCTGTGTCAGTTGAAACCGAAATTTTTCCAAAAATGGCTGAAGACAAAAAACTTTATGCAGTTCCATCAGAAACCTATTGGATTGACGCAGGAACACCAGAAACTTTCCTGCAAGCAAACCTTGACCTGCTAAATGGAACAAGAGGTGAGAAGAGAAACGGGATTCACAACCAGGCTTCAATAAGCTCAAATGCTGTAGTTGAAACATCGATGATAGGAAGAGGGGTCAAAATCGCCGATGGTGCATATATAAAAAACTCTGTTCTGATGGAAGGAGCAGAAGTTGAAAAGGACGCACGCATAGAAGGGTCTATAGTTGGCGAAAGAGCAAAAATAGGAGAAAGTTCCCAAGTTCTAGAACTAACGATTGTTAACCATGAAGAAATTGTTGAAAAAAGAACTCAACTCAGGTCCATTCGCTTACCTGAAACGGCTGATTAGATGAGAGTATTAGTAACTGGAGGGGCAGGGTTTATTGGTTCTGCGCTAGTTGATCAACTTGTTAAGCGTGGCGATCAAGTATTAGTCATCGACAATTTTTCTACTGGATCAGAGAAAAATCTAGAAGAAGCAAAGAATACTTCCGTTGAAGATTTAGTTATCGAAAATTGCGATATACGCAACTCAGAAACGACAAAACTGATTGCTGACTACAAGCCTTCCACAATTTTCCATCTAGCAGCACAGGTAGATGTTCGAGCTTCTGTTGAAGATCCTTTAACAGACTTAGAAACAAACCTTGTGGGGCTAATAAGAGTTTTAGAAGGTGGCCGCAAAGCAGAAAGCCGAAAGATAGTTTTCGCCTCATCCGGCGGAACTATTTATGGTGAACCCGAAGCGAAACAACTCCCGTTAAACGAAGACACTCCGTGGAACCCTTTATCACCATACGGAGTCTCTAAACTTGCCGGAGGACTGTATGTCAACACATACAGCTCACTTCATGGTTTAAAGGGAACAACACTGGCATTGTCGAACGTTTATGGCCCGAGACAGGATCCGCACGGCGAAGCTGGAGTGGTAGCGATTTTCGCAGGAAAACTTCTCGAAAGAGAACCTTGCACTATTTACGGAACTGGTATGCAGACTCGAGATTTTATTTATGTGGAAGATGTTGCTTCTGCGTTCGTGGCCTCAATTGAAAACGGTGATGGAAAATTATTTAATATAGGAACTGGAACTGAAACATCAATTCAGCATTTGTATAAAGAAATGGCACTTGCTGTCGGAATTGACATCGACCCTGGAAAAGAGGCAGGGAGATCAGGTGAGATAGAACGCTCGTCACTAGATCCTTCGTTAGCAGGAAAAATATTAGGTTGGGAACCTACAACAAACCTTAGAGACGGGATCCATTCCACTTTGGAATGGTTCGAGTCGAAAAAAGACGAAAACTCCTAACGGAAAAGATCCTCTTCGGGACTTCTTACAATCTCGCTTACAACCCCTTTTTTATCGCCAAGCCATTCGGGATTAACTCCACGAATAACTGCTACTGGGATTGCCTCTGCTTTCCCCATGACCAGTTCAGCCGCTGCAGCAAGCTCATCTACTAAGGCAACTTCGGTAACTTGCAATTCGCGCCCCAAAGCATCCTGAGTTCCGCGGAGGTCAATGATAGGCGACAAACCAAAACACCCTATTGCAACATCTGTGACACCTCTTCTCCAAGGACGACCAAAAGTGTCACTGATTATCACAGCGACCCGCACTCCGTGTTTATGAAGAAGAGAATCATGAATTCTTTTAGCAGATTTGTCTGGAAATTTGGGCAAAAGAGCCGCTTGTCCCGATTCCACATTAGACAGGTCAATACCTGCATTCGCACAAACGAAACCATGTTCAGTTTCGCTAATGATCAGATCACCTCGCCTACGGACAACCCTTACAGACTCTTGTTCGACAATAGGCTTATGTCCAATTTCAGGGTCTATCTCAACAAGACGATTTTCAGCCTTACTCACGATTTTTTGAGTCACGACTATAACGTCTCCATCCACAAGATC
>Ga0208522_1002586_pt1 | contig 10784 bp, 4 predicted proteins | sample ETNtaG_25_FD_185763 | JGI IMG/M metagenome (GOLD analysis project Ga0208522, IMG submission 185763) | Marine microbial and viral communities from oxygen minimum zone, Eastern Pacific Ocean - ETNP201302SV86 (SPAdes) (version 2) | ecosystem: Environmental > Aquatic > Marine > Oceanic ... | reverse complement strand
TTTATCCTGAATATAGAATGACCACTCTTCAGGTTTAAATTTATATGTAGAACGGTTGTAGCTGCCTACTTCTGGAATAATAGGTGTAAAAATCTGGTCCGCCTGAGATGAGTCCATTAGACTATAGCTATCTAAACTTAGTTGATGTGTGGACAAATTAAATCCAGCCTTAATTTGATTATATTTATTGATTTGGTTCGTGTAATCAAGTTTAAGGCTTTGGGTAGTGGTCTCCCTATTGTATCGACCAGTCTCTACGCCCCATCGATCTAATGTGTACTGAGGGAAATAATTTACTTCCTGGCCGTATTCTGTAGCAATGTTGGTTGGCAGTGTTCCCTCAATATGGGCCCAATATAAACTGTCCGGAGTAATATACCTGGGATCAAGGGGGTCTTCGTATAGGTAGGATTCAAATCGATGTGAAAACTGGTTGGTATTTAACTCAATAAAAGATCTCGATGAAAATGAATGAGATAGATTTATGCCGTAAAATTGACCACTATTGTATTGTGCATTACGACCTTCCTGGACCATCCGGCGGTTGTGGTCAAACCCCTGGGATTGTCCTGAATTAATTATAGAATTGAATTTCAATTTTGTGGTCGGACTTAGCCTAATTGTAAATTTATTCTGGGTGGACCATGAGTCATACCAGTTCATAGTCTTGTAGTAGGGTGTTATTAGATTCTCATCATCGTCTCGGTACCCATTTTTGTTAGCATCATTAAATACTGTATCGCCATACATAGTAAATGTCTGTAATCCATTTAGCCATCCATCAGATTTATTAATTCGACCGGATGAAAAAAATGTTAAGAGATTAGGGATAATTGGCCCACTTAAATTGGCAGATAGGCTAACGTCGTTCGAGATCGTATAAGAGTTTAAATTTGGAAACAGAGAATCACTTGTCCTATGATCACCGGCATAGATATTTACAAATCCCTCGAGTTTGTTGCCTCCATCTTTGGTGACCATATTTACTACGCCGGTCAAGGCTTTTCCATATTCAGCGTTAAATGTACCGCTGATGACCTGCAGTTCCTGAATATTATCATTCTCTATTTTTACTGATATACCACCGTCATATGCGTCCGTCATGGATACACCATCAACCATGTAGGCGATCTCATTACTGCGTCCGCCACGCATATGTAGCTTGCCACCTGCATCCTGGGTAATGCCAGCTTGGAGACGCAGAACATCATACACTTCCGTCACTGGCATAAATTCCAATTCCTCTGATGTGATTCGAGCTTCGGATTGAGTTACATCAAATTGGATAAGTTTTCGCTCGGCAGTTACGACAACTTCTGATCCGGCAATAACCTCAGTAGCTAACTCATTGTTCAAGCGTGTTGTCTTGTCTATGGAAATAACAACGTCATTAAGAATAACCGTTTCATAACCAATCATCTGAAATTTCACATTATAGATCCCTGGTGGAATGTTCAAAAGAAAATATTCACCATCTATATCTGTGGCCGTGCCAAGATCTGTTCCGATAATGATAATATTACATCCTATAAGAAAATTATTTGAATCTGCTTCTTTCACGGTACCTGATAATTTCCCTGTTGTGCCAGCAAGAGATATATTGACAAACAATAAAGATATTATTAGTCGGAGGTTCATGAGCTTATTTCCAGATTGAAAATAAATTTCTTCACCACAGTGCTATCAATAGAGATGGTAGCATTATCCGCTAATCCATCACGAAAATCTTTATAAACAGATCTCACTATATCAGGATTATGATTTACAAGCGATTCATTATTATACAATTTTTCAATGCATAGTTTGATTAAATAATTATGATAATGATGCTTAAATAAATCCTTGAAAAAATTATTGCTAGATAGATTTAAAACTTCTGCATCATGTAGAAATTTTTCCTGCACTGCTAAGCCGCTGATGATATCAGCAAAATTATCTAAACTGTGAATACGCTTGAATTGTCTAGAAGAAAGACCATTTAATTTTTTATATGTTTGTCTTACAGTCCAAAAATGCCCATCCGCAAAATGAACTAATTGTCTATTATTATATATCTTTTGTGTTTCTTTTTTATCAATTATTGCTAAGAAAAGTTCTTTTAACTCATCTTTGTTAAAACTGATTCCCAATGCTTTTTCCACGCTATCTGTGTAAGATCTAATTGCTGGCATTTTTTTATATTGTGTTGCCATTAGCTTTAACCAGTCTTTTTCCAATTGGAAATCCTGTTCAGTAAGAAATAAATTTTTTTCCCGTTCGATCACTTGGATTATGCTATATCCATAGCGAGTTTTAACTGGTGAAGATATTTCTGTATCTTTTAAATTATATGCTACTACTTCAAATGCTGGATCCATATCACCCATACTTATCCAGCCCAGATCACCACCGTTATCTTTTAATACAGGGTCACTAAATGATGATTTAGCTAACTCGAGCCATGATGCGCCTTGGTACAATTTATCCTGTAAGAGATTAATGGATTCTAAATCCGCAGCGAATAAATGACGAACATGCATGGTTGTTTTTGACCATGTAAATAATCGTCTTAGTTCTTGTTCTGTAGATTCTGTCTGGGGTTGAATTTTATAAATAAAATACTGATTCAGCAGCAGTTGATCATATATACGCTGTTTTTCCCTTACGATAGTAGGATCATTAATAACAGCAGTTTTGTGGGCGTATTCTAGGATCAATTCTTCATCGATCAATGAATTCAATAGGGCGTATCGGTTTGCAAGATTATCAGTTTGATGTGTTTTAGAAAGGAAAGACTTATACCGTGGAAGGTAAGAATCCAGGGTAATAATATTACTGTTAATCTCTGCTAAACTTGGTTCACCTTCTTTATCACAGGAAAGGAAGGTGATTACAACAATGACTGCAATTAATCGTTGACCTAAAGACCATCGATGGAATAAATCTTTAATCAAGCATTGCATTATTCTACTTAGTTGATCTCAAGAATTAGAGCACTTTTACTAGGGATATTAATTTTTGTTGTAAGATCATATTTTTTATCATCCAAAATACTTATTCCATGTTTTTTTTCAGCTATTATTTCATAGAAGCGATCAGGATCAATTGTTTTTGATCTTTTATTATTATTTATGATCACCATAACTAATGACTCATTATAGTTTCTAAAATAAACATATATGCCATTATCCACTGGATAATGAATCATATTCCCCAAGGTTACAGCAGTGTTTTCCTTTCGCCAGTTCAATAATTTTCTTAGAAAATCCTGCGCTTCTAATTCTTTATTATTTAGTGATTTACTAGTGAATGCATTGTCCTTATCACCTGGCCAGCCACCAGGAAAATCCTTTCGTAAAGCACCATGATCATCTATACTTGACATAGCAATCTCTGTTCCATAATAGATCTGTGGTATTCCTCTCACTGTACTTATGATTATCATTGCCATCTTGTAGAGATCCATTTGCTCATTCAATTGGGAATAAATTCTCTTCATGTCATGGTTCCCAGCGAATACTACAAGATTGTATGGATCTCCATATTGAAAATCATTTGATATAACACGAAAAATATCTACGATGCCACTATTCCAGTCCTCTTTACCCAATAATCCATTTACAAGTGCTTCTTGGAATGGGAAATCCATCATACTAGGTATATAGGACTCATAATCATCATAACGATAGCTTCCTTTTTGCCAGTATGCGACCATTGTAGGGTTGTTTGACCATTCTTCGCCTACAAAATTGAATCGGGGATACTCTTTCGCTATTCTTTTGCTCCAGATAGAAAGAAAATCTTTATCTATATAAGGATATGTATCAATACGAAAACCCGATAGATCAGCGTATTCTATCCACCAAATTGAATTTTGTATTAAATAATTTGCCAAAAACATATAATTTTGATTTAGGTCGGGCATGGTCTTAACAAACCAGCCACTGGTAAATAGATCTCGCTGTGATTCAGTCAGATGTGGATCATGGACAGATTCATGAATATGATTTGATCTAACAAACTTACCATCATTATTTATCCAGTCTATCGTAGGAAGATCCTTCATCCACCAATGTTCAGAGCCTATGTGGTTTAAAATCAGGTCCATCACCAACCCGATTCCTCTTTTTTTAGCCTCTTTAGAAAGAATTTTGTAAAGATTGTTGTTACCAAATCTTGCATCGATATTATAGTAGTCTGTGGTTGAATAACCATGATAAGAATAATTGTGTTGATCATTCTCTAAAACCGGATTTAACCATATCTGTGTAAAACCCATATTCTCGATATAGTCAAGATGATCAATTATTCCTTGCAAGTCACCCCCATGTCTTCCATGATTATTACTTCGATCAGAGCTTTCTTTTAGGGTTGATACATTATCATTACTTAGGTCACCATTTGCAAATCGGTCTGGGGTAATTAAATAGATGGCATCTTTAGAGGAAAACCCTTGACGATTGGCTGAGTCAGACTCTCTATCTATTAGTCTATAATTATATTGTACCTGAGACCGACCTTGCTTATTAAAGGCGATCTTGAATTCACAAGGAATTGCTTCTTCCGATAAAAATAGATCAATAAATAAGTAATTAGGATTACTTAACCTGTGTACTTGATTTATCTCTATTCCAGGGTGGAAAAATTCTGGTTCTAGATCCGAAATGTTCTTACCATGAACCATTAGCTGCAGTTTATTTTCCGCCATGCCGGTCCACCAAAAAGGGGGCTCTAAATGTTCAATGCTGTAATTTTCAGTACTTCTTAATGGTTGTAGAAGAATTATTAAGATGCAACACCAGTGCAGTTTGTAAAATTTTATCATGATTAGTTAAAGGTAGTGGGTTATTTTAAAACTGCTGAATATATATTGAATCATACTTATTTTTGGATAAACATCTTGGTTAATGGTCATTTTAGGATTACTGTAATAATTATTTAACTAAAATTTTACGCATTTCTATGGATAAAGAATTAATTATTATTTTGTTTATTATACAGCTACAGTTTCTTACAGCTGAGGTAGTTTATTCTGATCCGAATTTTGCGACTGAATTGGATTCCATAACAGTATATTTTAATGCTGCTGAAGGAGACCAAGGCCTTATGGGTTTTACTGGGAATATATGGGCACATACTGGCGTAATTACTGAAAATAGTACTGACCCAAGTGATTGGAGATACGTAAAAACTAACTGGGGACAAAATACCAATGAAACACAATTAACTCCTTTAGGAAATAACCTGTGGAAACTCAATATTGGTTATCCTCATGTATATTATGGTGTTCCCAATGGTGAACAAATTCTTCAATTGGCTTTTGTATTTCGTAATAATGATGGCAGTGTGTCTGGAAGAGGAATAGGCGGGGCGGACATTTTTTTAGATCTTTATGATACGGGAGTTACTATTATTATCATCAGTCCATATTTAGATCATACTTTTGGTGATCAGCGTCGTGCACCTTTGTTTGGCTTTACTACGGATACAATCGAAGTGGTAATTACCGGAGCTGCCATAGGATCGGAAATATCTACACTTAATCTTTATTGGGGTGATTCTTCCCAAGTTCAAACAAGTAATGATACTTTATTTACAGAGATTTTACTGCAAGAATTTTCCTTGGGAATGCAGACTTTTAATATAGTTGCCAATGATACCTCGGGTTTAGCAGATAGCTCATCTTTTTACGTAATGATCCATGATCAAGCATCGGAAAATCAACGTCCAAGTAATATTAATGATGGCATTACTTATTATGAAGCTGATCCTACTTCAGTAACCTTATCACTGTTTTCTCCTTATAAAGAATTCGTATATGTGATTGGGGACTTTAATAACTGGTTCATAGATGAAAATTATTATATGGAAAAAGATTCCGGTTCCGCTGATTCGGTACATTTCTGGATTACTTTAGATAATCTTTCGCCCGGCACAGAGTATGCGTTTCAATATCTGGTGGATGGTGAAATTCGCATTGCTGAACCTTATGCTGACAAAGTTCTAGATAAATGGAATGACCAACACATAAATAGTCAGATCTATCCCAATTTGAAACCATATCCATTTGGTAAAACCGACCATATCGTTTCTATTTTACAAACAGCACAAAATTCCTTCAATTGGCAACATAGTACTACTTTTGAACGACCTGAAAAAGATCAATTAATAATCTATGAGTTGCTAGTAAGGGATTTTATTACCAGCCATGATTTTCAAACGCTTATAGATACGTTGAATTATTTAGAAGATCTGGGGATAAACGCGATTCAAATTATGCCATTTAATGAATTTGAAGGGAATTCCAGTTGGGGGTACAATTCGTCATTTTACTTTGCCCCGGATAAATATTACGGCCCTAAAGATGCATTAAAATCATTTATTGATGAATGCCATCTAAGAGGGATAGCTGTAATAATGGATATAGTGTTAAATCATACCTACAGTCAATCTCCGTTTGTTCGCTTGTATAATGAAGGGGATTGGGGCTCGCCTACGATAGAAAACCCTTGGTACAACACCCAATCCAATTTTACTAACCCCGATGCCCAATGGGGAAATGATCTAAACCATGAAAGTATTCATACCAAAAGATTAGTAGATCGTATAAACCATTACTGGTTGGAAGAATATAAGATCGATGGTTTCCGGTTTGATTTCAGTAAGGGTTTTGGGAATAATATCAAAGGCTCTGATGATCCTTGGGGAAGTGAATATGATACAGATCGTATAGGGTTATTGAAGCGTATGGCTGACGAGATTTGGGATTATGACTCATCAGTTTATGTTATACTTGAGCATTTTGCTGAAAATTCTGAAGAAGAGGAGCTAGCGGATTACGGAATGCTTTTATGGGGTAATTCCAGTTATAACTATGCAGAAACAGCAATGGGTTACCACACGAATGGGAAGTCTGATTTTTCCTGGGGATATTTTGGTATTAGAGGTTGGAATAATGCCCATCTAGTTACGTATTATGAAAGCCACGATGAGGAACGCCTGATGTACAAGAACCTTACTTGGGGGCATAATACGGGTAATTATAATATACAGGAATTGAATACAGCATTAAACCGAATCAAAGGTGTAGGATCATTTTTCTTTACCATTCCTGGCCCAAAAATGATTTGGCAATTTGGTGAGCTTGGATATGATGTTAGTATTGACGATCCCTGTCGTCTTTGTGAAAAACCAATTCTTTGGGATTATTTTCAAGAAAACGGACGGCGTAATCTGTACAAAACATTCCAAGCATTGATTCATCTTCGTATGCAATATCCCGTTTTTCATAGTGCAACAACTGAAGTGGATCTATCAGTAGGTAGTTCTACAGGAAAGAAACGAATTAGATTAAACCATAGTGATATGAAAGCAATTATTATCGGGAATTTTAATGTGGTTGGTCAAACAATCAATCCACAGTTTTTTAACACGGGTATATGGTATGATTATTTTTCTGGTGATAGTATTGAGATAACAGATCTGAACGAAACTATTTATTTTGAAGCAGGTGAATTCCACATTTACACTGATTCTTATATTTATCCACCAGAAACAGGAATATTGGTTAATGACTACGAAAGCACGCGTATGCCTGATAAAGTTAGTTTAGACCAGAATTATCCGAACCCATTTAATCCCTCTACATCAATACGATTTTATGTAGAAACAATCAGTAATACGTCTCTAGAATTGTTTGATATAAATGGCAAATTGGTAGATACATTGGTGGATAAAATGACTATCCCAGGTGAGTATAATATTGTTTGGGATGGTTCAGCTTACTCCAGCGGTATTTATATTGCTAGACTTAATTCTGGTTCAAAATCAAAGTCAGTTAAAATGCTTTTGTTAAAGTAGTATTCTTTTAGGGTAGATATAGAAAAATGCGATTCTGTGGTTTTATGTTACTTTATTCTTTTTTAATGGCTGATGATAGTTGGATGGTATACGATGATTCATCTGTCGGCAGTGTTTTTATTTATGTTGATTCTGCATCTCTGGTGTGGATGTATGATAATGTGGAAAGTGATTCAATGCATGTGGCAAATATCCATTACCAAAACAGCTTTATTGATGAAACTGTAGAAAATGTTGGATTTCGTTTGCGGGGGAACACATCGCGCGTTTCACAAAAGAAATCATTCAAGCTCGATTTTAATCATTTTGTCCCGGGTCGTGATTTTTATGATGTTGAAAAAATAAACCTAAATGGCGAGCATAATGATGTTTCCATTATACGCAGTAAGTTAGCCTGGGACTTATTTGAATCGATTGGTATGACCGCCTCTAGAGCCAATCATGTGGAAGTATATATCAATGAAAGCTATTATGGTTTATATATTTCTGTTGAGCACATTGATGACACCTTTTTAAGCAAGCGGTTTCAGGATGATTCAGGAAACTTATGGAGATGTCTCTGGCCGGCAGATCTTACGTATCGCGGCCCAGATCCAGAAGATTATCATCCTTGGATCGATGATGAACGTCCTTATGACCTTAAGACCAATGAGGATGAGTATAATTTTGCACAACTGGCAAGACTGGTCAATATCATTAATAATGATCCTGATTCCCTGGACCATGTTCTAGATATAGCCGGGTTTATAAAATATCTTGCAATTAATATTTTGACGGGTGGTTGGGATGATTATCGTTCCTTGCGGAATAATTATTATTTATACTATATCCCTAACAAGGATCAGTTTCAGTTTATTCCTTATGATTATGATAACACATTTGGGATTGACTGGTTTGATGTGGACTGGGCGACCATTGATCCCTATAGTTACTATTTGATTGATAATTCTGATCGACCACTGGCCGATATTATCATTGATACTGGATCATTCCGCAACCTTTTCACACATTTCCTGTCTTTTTATTTAGATCATCATTTTTCTTTGGAATTATGGGAAAATTGGATTGATAGTACCAAATTTATGATCGATTCATCTGCCTATTATGATGTATACAGAACTCTCGATTATGGTTTTACATTTGATGATTTTACCAATTCATATTCAGTAACCAGTTACAATAATCAGCATATCAAAAATGGACTGAAAGAATTTATAATTGAGCGGGTATCATCTCTAGAAAATCAAATCGATTATCTTAATGCCGAACCGTTTGTTTATGATGTTTGGTGGGAACCAAAAAATCCAGTAACAGGTGATTCCATTACGATTCATGCTTCAGCATTTGGCTATCCAAATATAGACCAAATTAATATGATTGTTCACAATGTGTATAATGGATCATACGACAGCTATCCCATGCAATATGATCCTTTATGGGGAACGAATACACCGGAAGAAGAAGATCATTGGACCGTGACCATACAGCCGATTGAGTCTGTTGGCGATATTGGAATTAGATTTTTATCCACAAATACAAACCAATTAACAGGCGTAACACCAAAAACAGGTGAATGGTTTATTAATGTGGTCACTTCATTATTGACTGAAAATGTATTGATCAATGAAGTTTTAGCTAGAAATGATGTAACCAACATGGATGAGCAAGGTGAATTTGATGATTGGTTAGAGTTGTATAACGTTTCAGAAGATACGGTGATTTTGGATAATCATTTTCTGACCGATGATCCAGAGAATTTCACAAAATGGAAATTTCCAGAAAGCAATCTAACTATAGCGCCATATCAATACTTGTTAATTTGGTGTGATAATGATGATGAGCAGGGCGATACCCATACAAACTTTAAACTCTCAGGAAATGGTGAATTTATTGGTCTAACTAATCCTGATGGTGAAACGATCATAGATTCACTTACATTTACTGAACAAATTGCTGATGTATCTTATGGTCGTTATCCAGATGGCTCGGACACAAGGCAATTGATGAATCCAACACCGGGAATAACCAATACTCAAGAATTACGATTTAATGTTAATATAATTACACCGAATCGATACACATTCCATCAAAACTATCCCAACCCATTCAATCCAGTTACAACATTGCGGTACGATTTACCAGAAAACAGTCATGTAAATATTACCATCTATGATATGCTTGGTAGACAGGTAAAAAATCTAATTAATCAAACTCAAGACGCTGGTTATAGATCAGTACGTTGGAATGCCACGGATGATTATGGCAAACCAGTTAGTGCTGGTATCTATCTATACCAGATACAGGCTGGTGAGTTTGTACAGACGGAGAAGATGGTACTATTGAAATAACCATTTCAAGGATTTAAATAAAAGCCCCGCAACAGGGTATTTTGTTTATAGACATTTAGGAAGTACGATTAGTAATATATCTATTAATCAACAATGCAAAAATAAGTTATTTGGAGAGTGAAATGAGATTATTTGATTACAGGACAATTTTATCTGTTGTTATACTATTAATTGTAGGTTGTAGTAAAACAACAGATGTTGACTTACCGATTACTTCAACTAGCGAAGAAGCAAAAGAATTATATAATAAAGCATGGCATTACTGGGATCAGGGTGAAGGTTTGAAAGGATGGGGGTTAATGGAAGAGGCTCTTTCTCTAGACCCTGATTTTATTCTAGCTAATTTATATGTTCCAACAAACGAACCAAATAAAAGGAGAGAACATAGAGACAAGGCTAAAGAAAATAGTAAAAATGGTAATGATTATGAACAGTTAGCTGTTAAAATGTGGGTTGCGGAACGTGAAGGACGCTCAACGGATTATATTAATTTATGCGAAGAACTTGTATCAAAATATCCAAGTAGCTCACGAGCTTATGTTATACTTGGGGATGCCTATACTGGATTAGAAGATTTTGACAATGCTATTACCAATT
>Ga0208522_1002584_pt1 | contig 10785 bp, 8 predicted proteins | sample ETNtaG_25_FD_185763 | JGI IMG/M metagenome (GOLD analysis project Ga0208522, IMG submission 185763) | Marine microbial and viral communities from oxygen minimum zone, Eastern Pacific Ocean - ETNP201302SV86 (SPAdes) (version 2) | ecosystem: Environmental > Aquatic > Marine > Oceanic ... | reverse complement strand
GGAGCAATTTGGCGATGTACTACCAACGCAGTGATATCGGCATTGTATGGAGAAACCTGCCCCCAGCCCTCCGAACCATCTTTTGTACAAACACGGACCAGACCGACAAAGTTGTTACAAAAGGTCTCTATACTGTAGATGTCTAAATCTCTAATTTTCATAGATTTTTTTAAACGTCGTGTATCAATTTTCTCACTATCGTAAAAGAGTTTTCAAGAAAGATCAAAAAATTATTTTTCTTAACAAAGGGGGAATCTGGGGGCTGTTTCCCTATGAAAGGAACTGCTCATATCATTAATTATGAGTTGCAGCATTTTGGAGATCTGGACAACTTTAGCATTGGAGTATGCTAAAAAAATTTTAATAAAAATAGTTGACGAAAAAAAATTCTTGTGCTAGGCTCCCTTCATGTTTGGGAATGAAACTTTCTGTCTAGTTTTGGAAATCTTCAATAAAAGAGGTCATTTTTCTTTTAATCCTGAAAAACGAGAAAGTGATATTTTTCTGCTGAGATTTATGGACGTCACCTGATCAAAGTGGCAGGACTTTGTGGTTTTATTGTATGTTGTTATGCACTGCCAATTTGGGATGAGCATTAGCCCTTCCACAATTTGATACAGATGTGAGTTTCACTTGACCAAATTTATTAAGGAAAGAGGGCTATAGGTTAGATTAATTTCGTCCTTCAAACTAAAATATAGAAAAAAGCTAATTCTCTATTGTTTTTATAAGGAGGAAATGCAGCGTTTAGTCCACTAAAATTTATTTTAACATGATTTGATTATCATAAAAAAATTAAAAAAGGATACACCATGAAGAAAAATGAAGAACAGAAATTAGTCATAGAACGAAGGAAATTTTTGAAAACATCTGGAGCGATTGCTGTGGGAGCGACTTTTGCTTCGTTCCTGCCTTCCAACGTTGTGAAAGCATCTAAGCGCGGAGGGACACTTTCCATGCTGGTACAGCCAGAAGTTCCAACCCTGGCCTCCTACCTTAGTACTTCTATGCCGGTGGGTCAAACAGCCAGCAAAATATATGATGGTTTATTAGAGTACAACTTTGATCTAAGTCCCAGACCGTGTTTGGCAGAATCATGGAACGTCAGTCCAGATGGTTTAACCATTACCTTCAACATTCGAAAGGGAGTAAAATTTCATGATGGACATCCCATGACCAGTGAGGATGTCCGTTATAGTATCATGGAAGTATTGATTAAGTATCATCCCCGAGGTGGTAAATTTAAAATTATAGAGTCGATGCAGACTCCTGATGATCACACGGTATTGATAAAACTCAAATCCTCATCACCAGCACTTATGATGGCCTTCTCCGGATATGAATCGCCGATAATCCCCAAACATTTATTTGCAGGAAAGGACATCAAGAATCATCCTCTAGCAAATAAACCTATTGGTACTGGTCCTTTCAAGTTTGTCGAATGGAAACGGGGCCAATACATGCGATTTGACCGTAACCCAGACTACTGGAGTCCTGGCCAGCCTTACTTTGATCGTATAGTAGTACAGACAATTCCGGATTCAGCAACACGTTCTGCAGTTCTTGAAAAAGGAGATTTCCAACTCGCCGGTTTTGGTGCTGTTCCAAACAATGATGCAAAACGTCTCGATGCTCTACCTAACCTCATCGTGACCACCAAAGGCTATGAAAATTTTTCACCAATCAGTGAACTAGATTTCAACACAAAGGTGAAGCCTTTTAATAACAAAAAGGTACGCCAGGCAGTGGCCTTCTGCATCGATCGAAAGTTTGTAATTGAAAACATTTGGTTTGGCTATGGGAAGCCTGCCACGGGTCCGATCAACTCCAACTTTGAAGCGGCTGGCCTCTATACCAGTAAGGTGAAAAGTTATGATGTCTCCAATCGAATTGAGGTTGCTAACAGGCTTTTGGATGAAGCCGGATATCCTCGGAAAAGTGATGGTTATCGTTTCGAGATCACTCATGATATCACTCCTTATGGAGGTGAATGGAAGAGCTTTGGAGAGTATACTGTCCAACAATTGGATAAGATTGGCATCAAAGCAAGACTCAGGGTCGAAGATGTTGCGACATGGTTGAAGCGTATCTACACAAACTATGATTTTACATTATCCTCAAACTGGTTAAACACTTTTGCTGATCCAGTTTTAGGTGTCCATCGACTTTATCACTCGAATGCTATCAAGCCTGGAACCGTGTTCAAGAATGCTTCCCGTTGGTCGTCTCCTTTGACGGATAAATTGATGGATATGGCATCTGTCGAACCAGACCAGGAAGAAAGAGGAGCGCTTTATCAGGCTTTTCAAAAGATACTCGTAGAAGAAGTCCCTGTAACCTGGATTCATGAAATACAGTTCCCCACTGTAATCAATGCCCAGTATAAGGATGTGATAACCAGTGCCATTGGAATTGCTGGAAATTTCCGAGAAGGTTACAAAGCCTGAACTAAACTGCTAAGGGGTGATATACTTATCATCCCTTCCTCTCTTCTTTTTTGTCTAGAATTAATTCAAGTTCAAAACAAGACTTTTAAGCTAGAGTAGTTATTTTTTGAAAATTGCTTCTCATATCTAAAATTGCCTTTATTTTTCTTTTTAAATCTCGTTTGAGTTAAGTTTTAATAATGACTCTTTTTCATTAGAAAGTGCCATATACCTAAATCACAGAAAATGCTTTTCCTGACAAAAAGACTTCGTTACATTCTCAGAAGATTGTTTCAGGCTATTCCAGTTTTATTGGGAATTGCTATTGTAAACTTTCTTCTTCTACAGTTGGCACCAGGTGACGCAGCTGATGTTCTTGCAGGTGAATCTGGCTCTGCAACTCCTGAATATATGGAGATGCTAAGAAAGAATTTTGGTCTAGACAAATCGATTCCTGAACAACTTTTAATATATATAAAAAATCTATTTTTATTTGATTTAGGTTTTTCATTTCGCCATAACATGGAAGTTTTAGAAATTATTCTAGATAGGCTTGGAGCAACTTTGCTTTTGATGACTACAACTTTATTTCTGTCAGTTGGAGTTGGAATTTTACTGGGACTGTTTGCAGCCATGCGTGTTAACCATTGGCAGGATTCTTTAATTTCGATATTAGCTATCATTTCTTATGCCACGCCACTTTTTTGGGTGGGACTGATGCTGATGGTCATCTTTTCGATTAACCTTGACTGGTTCCCGGCTACTGGTATGGAAGACATAATAAAGTTTTATACAGGTTGGGAGAGATTATTAGATATTGCTCACCATCTAATTTTACCATCCATCACACTATCCCTATTTTACCTGGCTCTTTATACACGGTTGATGCGAGCATCTGTTTTAGAACAGCATGGAATGGACTATGTTGTTACTGCCAGGGCTAAGGGGGCATCTGAAAATAGAATCACCTTCAAACATGTTTTGAAGAATGCAATTCTTCCAGTCATCACAATGGCTGGATTTCAGGTGGGTGCTTTACTTGGTGGCTCAGTCGTTGTAGAAGCGGTTTTTGGATGGCCAGGACTTGGACAATTAGCTTTTCAGACTTTATTTGCTCGAGATATCAATCTTTTGTTGGGTATTTTCTTTCTTTCAGCTTGTTTGGTAGTTGTAGTAAATCTCTTAGTGGATCTTGTTTACACCTTTCTTGATCCAAGAATTGAGTTAGATTAAGGTAGTAATGGAAAAAATTAAGATCAACACGTATTTTCTAAAACTTTTTGTTAGGAACAGAGCTGCAGTCATAGGTCTTACATTACTAATTATTATTATTTTGTTGGCTTTATTGGCTCCATTCATTTATCCAGGAAATCCTTTTAAAACGGTGGGGAAACCTTTACTAGAACCATTTGGCGAATTTTTTCTCGGTACAGATAGACTTGGAAGAGATGTGGCTGCTGGAGTTGTTCATGGTGCCAGAACGTCAATCCTGATTGCATCTATTGCAACGTTGCTGTCTGTCATCTTCGGCACAGCCATTGGAAGTCTTTCAGGTTATTATGGAGGACAAGTGGATAACCTGCTAATGCGTTTTACTGAATTTTTCCAAACCATACCATCTTTTGTATTTGCAATAGTTTTAGTTGCAATCCTACAACCTTCTATTCAGAGCATTGTAATTGCAATCACAGTGGTTACCTGGCCACCTGTTGCCAGGTTGGTGCGTGGTGAATTTATTGCCATGCGTAACCGTGAATTTGTAGAAGCTTGTATCTGTCTTGGTATGAAAGATTCCGCAATAATATTCCGTGAAATTCTTCCAAACGTACTTTCACCTATACTTGTCACTGGTTCACTGATGACGGCCACTGCTATTCTTATCGAATCTGCACTTGCATTTCTTGGTCTTGGTGATCCAAACGTTATGAGTTGGGGTTTTATGATTGGTTCTGGCAGAGAATTTCTTCGAACAGCCTGGTGGCTTTGCGCGATTCCAGGGATAGCAATTCTACTTACAGTTTTGGGGATCAATCTAGTGGGTGAAGGATTAAACGACACCTTTAATCCTAAGCTTCGTAATCTTTAAAATGTCAAAAAACTCCTTGCTTGAAATTCAAAACCTCTCAATTAGTCTTCCAGATGGAGGTGATCGAAGTCATGCCGTTGATAATCTGAATTTGAAAATAATAGAAAATGAAATCCTTTGTGTAGTGGGAGAATCAGGATCCGGGAAAAGTATGATGGCCAGATCGATCATGGGACTGCTCCCAAGACGACTAAAAATTACAGGAGGTGAAATTAAGTTTGAGGACCGTTTACTAAACCATCTGACACCAAAGCAATTTCAGAAGATTCGAGGTCTGTCAATTGCGATGATTTTCCAGGAGCCTATGTCTGCCCTGAATCCTCTACACAGTATCGGTAAACAAATTGAGGAAGTGCTTCTCCTTCATACATCACTCAATAAAACAGAAAGGCGTCAGCGCATTCTGGAAATGCTCAGCTCGGTTCACCTTCCGGACCCACAACACGTCATACAATCTTATCCACATGAAATTTCTGGAGGTCAGCGACAAAGAGCCATGATTGCCATGGCCCTGATACTGGAACCAAAGATCCTCATTGCTGATGAACCAACCACTGCCCTGGACGTGACTACCCAGGCACAGATTCTGAATTTGATTCGTGATCTTCAAAGAGAAAAACAAACAGGTGTCATCTTCATCACACATGATTTTGGAGTGGTTGCTGAAATTGCAGATAGGATAGCTGTGATGAAAGAGGGTCAGTTAGTTGAGGAAAATGAAGCTCAAGTTATTCTTAATTCTCCCCAACATATCTATACTCAAGAGTTAATCCGTTCGGTTCCGGATTTAAAAACACCGAAACCGGTTGAATCTTCAAAACGAGTTTTGCTAAAGGTAGATCATTTGGAAAAAATCTACCAAAGGAGGAGAGGTTTTCTAGGTTCATCCAAATCAAAAGTTTTTGCAGTTAATAAAATTCAATTCACGCTTAGAGAAAGAGAAACCATTGGCTTGGTTGGAGAATCAGGTTCTGGTAAATCGACTGTTGCAAGATGTATAGTAAAACTAATTTCTTCAGATGGTGGGGCAATTCTTTATCAGCAAAAAGACCTAGCCAAAATGGACCGTAAATCCATGATGCCTTATAGAAAAGAAATTCAGATGGTTTTTCAAGACCCCTATGGTTCTCTTAATCCGAGATTAACTGTAGGACAAATGGTTGCCCAGGGACCTATTATTCATGGGGAGAAACAGACAAAAGCCTTTCAAAAGGCCAAAGAACTACTTGAGTTAGTGGGGTTAGGGCCTCAGGCTGTGAATCGTTACCCGCATGAATTTTCAGGTGGACAACGACAAAGAATCGGCATTGCGCGGGCTTTAGCATTAGATCCAAAGATTTTGATTGCTGATGAACCGGTCTCAGCATTGGATGTTTCTATCCAGGCACAAGTATTAAAATTACTGGGGCAGATAAAACAAAAACTCAATTTCTCAATGTTGTTCATCACTCATGACCTGAGAGTTGCTGCCCAGGTTTGTGACAAAATTGCTGTGATGTACCAAGGTAAGCTTGTAGAGATTGGTCCAACTGGAAAAGTATTTGAAGATCCTCAACATGAATACACAAAGTCTCTGCTAGATTCCATTCCAGGTAGAAACTGGATAAATCCTTTTTCAAAGAATATTTAGATTCAACATAGACAGGTGGTTAACTGATTTTTAAGAGCATATTTTTTAATATCTCAATTAAGCTGTTAACAATACAGATTCTTCGTACAATCGTAATTTTCGAAGTCGATGGAACCACAGTTGCTGCTATGTTTCATGATTAATTCAAACCTCGCCTATGCACGGATACTCTTCAAAAATATCTGACTACGCCAAGCACTTCTAGACTTGCCACTTCCTTAGAAAAACATATTGTATAGCAACAGCTTTAGAAGGGTATTGAAGTTCGACCGTTATTTAATTTTCAACAATAAAAATATGGGAAGGTGAAATGTCAGACAAAACTAAACATTCTGATGACAACTCTTTGATTTCAAGATTTTCTATGGCAGGTATTTCTGAAGAATCTCTTAATAATGCTGCAGATGTAGCGAAACGCTTGCGTAAGCAAGCATGCCCCGTGAATAGCAACGCTCTTGATCCTAGGCATTTTACCGACTATCAGGCCTTTTTTTTTGAACTTTCCCGCAAAACATAGATATGAGTATACCGCTACGATCTATAGAGGAAATGCGGACCAAAATAGACAGCCATCCAGAATCTATAATCGAACAGACCTATCAAGCAGTTTCGAATCTCGACAGTCTTGGTCGACAGATGAATGCGGTGGCTCATGTAGCGAAAGATGATGCTATCGCAAGAGCCGAACACCTTCAAGATACAGTACTTCGAGGTGATGTAAATCGTTCGTCCCCTCTTCTGGGGGTGCCTGTCGCGCACAAGGACCTATACATGCGTAAAGGCTGGCCTTGTGAAGGAGGATCGAAGACCCTTGCTGGTCATTATGCTTCTGAAACCGCCTTTGTAGTCAATAGGCTGGACCAACAGGGGGCTGTGGATTGCGGGCGCCTGACATCGGTGGAGTTTGGACTGGGTACGACCGGACACAACACATATGCGGGGACGCCAACCAATCCATGGAATCCAGAATACATTTGTGGTGGTTCATCATCAGGATCTGGAGCAGTTGTGGCTGGGGGAATCGTTCCAGTTTCACTTGGCACTGATACTGGCGGTTCAGTTCGTCTGCCAGCCGCAGCATGTGGGCTAGTAGGTATCAAATCGACCCATGGACTTGTAGGTCGGAGCGGTGTTTTAGCACTGTCCCCGACACTGGATACCGTCGGTCCACTAACACGTTCAGTACGTGATGGGGCAATTGTCTTACAGGCTATTGCTGCGTTTGACGACAGTGATTATAGTTCGGTTTCTTTCAATTTGCTTCACCTTCTTGATAATCTGGAAAAAGGTATGACCGACCTTCGTATCGGTTGGCCAACCAATTATTTTTTTGACGATGCTGAGGGGACTGTCTCCAATGGAATTGATGCGGTCTTTCGCATCATGGGTCGTCTTGGTGCAAAATGCATCGATGTAGATGTTCCTGGGATCGAAACGGCTAACGAGATGACCATGCTGATTACAGCAGTGGAAGGAGCTGCACTACACGAAAAAAAAATTCTCGAAGACCATAGTGCATTCGAAGAGCAGTCACTGGCGCGCCTTTTGGTAGGATTCTTTGTTCCTGCCCACGATTACTACAACGCACTTGCTAATAGAGCTTCTTCCGCAAAACTGATCCTTGCAGAAACCTTCGAAAAGGTTGATGCCATAATAACACCGGTCTGGCCTTATCCGCTTCCGACTATTGAAGAGAGTGATTTGGGAGCAAATCCTGAAGCTACCCAGATGCTGTTAAAGTCAGGACATAATACCCGACCAGTAAACTATCTGGGTTTTCCAGCCGTGAACCTACCAATCGGTTTTGATAGAAACGGCCTGCCCACCAGCGTGCAATTAATCGGCGCACCATATAACGAGGAGAAGCTTCTGCGTATAGCACGAACGGTGGAGCGTGAACTTAATTTCTGGAGCGTGCAACCGCGATTATCGGTCTTCACTAAATAAGCACCGTTCCAAAGTAATGTTTCCAGAAAATACTGTATATCCAAGTGTAATATGATGGAATAGAAAGATACATAATTGAATAATTACTTCCTTCACCACTTTGGAATGGATGGTCTTAAGATGACTTTTTCGGTAAAACAGGCTTAAATTTAACTAATATAATTTTTGTAATGATCCCTCTAATCGGTTATGTGAATAAATTGTCCGCACGCCCCGGCGATACATTGGAATTCAAAGTCAGCTCAGCATTTAATGCTCCATTTCAAGCGAGCCTTGTTCGCATTCGCTGCTCTGACCCTAACCCGAAGGGGCCTGGTATTCGTGAGAATAGTGTTGAAGCATCTTTCACTGGCCAATATCCATCTCGCTTTCAGAAAATTCACCTTGGTTCCTACGGAATAGTAGATTCTGCCTTAGCACTTGAATCATTGGACAGCTTCACGGTGTCTGCCACAATTTGGCCTACGACGCCAAAGAAAGGGCGTCAGGCAATTATCGCCTGGGGTAATCAAACAAAAGGTGGCGGTGTCCTTGGCATAAATAATGACGGGAGACTGTTAGGTGAGATCAACACAACCAGTATCTGTCACGCAAAACCTCTACTTGCTCGGCACTGGTATACAGTATGGTTGGCATACGATGCTGTTGAGAAAACTTTGTCTGTTGGCTGTCTACCTCTTTCAACTCAGCACAAAGATCTGACTGACATAGTCGAAACAAAAAGTTTGGATATGTCGCAAGATAAGATGGATTCACCGCTGCTCTTCGGTGCAGAACAGAAAGACGTTATAGGTTCCCATTTCAATGGCAAGATGGAACGTCCCAGGATACATAACTTTGCTTTAGGAGTTTCGAGTTTTCCTCTTTCCAGTAATGAGAAATGTTTTGCAGACTGGGATTTTTCGAAACAAATGTCTTCGACAATTCTTATTGATAACGGCTCACACGGCCTCAACGCACGTCTAGTAAATATGCCGGCCCGTGCAATGACTGGGTCCAATTGGACAGCGAAGGAGATGTGTTGGCGGCATACACCTGAACAGTATGGTGCCATCCACTTTCATGACGACGACTTACACGATTGCAAATGGCAAACTGATTTTAAATTTACGGTTCCGGATGATCTCACCTCAGGATTATATGGCGCAAAGTTGAAATGTGGGAATCAAGAAGATACCATTCCTTTCGTGATTTGTCCACCAAAAGGAAAGAACACAGCTGATCTATGTCTTATCATTCCGACATTCACCTATGTTATTTATGCAAACCACGCTAGACCTGAATTTGGTGATCCTTGGAGACAAAGGGCTAAGGACTGGGATGCATATCCATGGAACCCTGGAGACCAGCCGGAATACGGGCTATCAACTTATAATTTTCACACTGATGGAAGCGGAATCTGTCACTCCTCAGCTCTCCGCCCCATTTTGACAATGCGTCCGGGTTATTTTACTTTTGTCGATCAAAATGGATCCGGCCTTAGGCACTTACAGGCCGACACTCATCTAATTGATTGGCTGGAGGAAAAGGAATTCTCTTTCGATCTTATTTCGGATCAAGAGGTACATGATGAAGGTGCGAGTGTTCTTGAGCACTATCGCACTGTGTTGACTGCAACACACCCTGAATACCACACAAATGAAACTTTGGATGCAATTGAGGCATACAGAGATTGTGGTGGCCGGTTTGCATATTTGGGAGGCAACGGTTTTTACTGGAAAGTGGCAATGCATCCAGAAGAAGAGGGTGTTATCGAGATTCGCCGCGGAGAAGGTGGCATCCGTGCCTGGGCAGCCGAACCGGGAGAATATTATAATGCCTTTGACGGTGAATATGGTGGACTTTGGCGACGCAATGGTCGTCCACCCCAGCAAATCGCTGGAGTTGGTTTTTCAGCGCAGGGGACTTTTTTCGGATCCTATTACCGGCGCCTTGAACCTTCCTTTGAATCTCGATTTTCTTGGGTTTTTAAAGGTATTGACGATAAAAGACTTGGGGATTTTGGGCTTTCTGGAGGTGGTGCTGCAGGATTCGAATTGGACCGGGCCGATGTTAGATTAGGCACGCCAGTCAATGCAGTCGTCTTAGCCAGTTCAGAAGGCCACAGTCGAGATTATACAGGCGATGCAGAGGACTTTTTCGTTCTCGTCCCAGAAGAACAATTGACACACAAGGTTACATGGCCAGGAGATTCCGTCAAAAACCTAATCCGTGCCGATATGATTTTTTACGAAACCGCAAGCGGTGGGGCTGTCTTCTCTATAGGTTCAATCACTTTCTGTGGCAGTCTGCCTTGCAATGATTACAACAATAATATTTCGAAGTTGCTTCGCAATGTAATTGAACGTTTTCTTGATCCTAATCCAGAATTTGGGAAATAGGCGAACTAATACAAGTTTTCTTCTATTCCACAAACTACACGAAAGAGGAAACTAATAAACCACAAATATGTTTTTCATAATTCTTTGAATGTGACCAATCCTCAAGAGGAATTCAAAAAATTATCAGCAATCAAACAAACCATTTCGAATAGTATGGAATTGGCTACGTGAGCAGTAATTTGGTTAGGTGAGTCTTTAGTCGGCATCAGACACACCACGTCTCCACCTATGATGTTTTTGCCGCGCATCCCATGTAATAATTTCAGCACATCCGGCATTTTAAAACCTTCAATTGCCGGCTCAAGATTTGCCACT
>Ga0208522_1002582_pt1 | contig 10792 bp, 9 predicted proteins | sample ETNtaG_25_FD_185763 | JGI IMG/M metagenome (GOLD analysis project Ga0208522, IMG submission 185763) | Marine microbial and viral communities from oxygen minimum zone, Eastern Pacific Ocean - ETNP201302SV86 (SPAdes) (version 2) | ecosystem: Environmental > Aquatic > Marine > Oceanic ... | reverse complement strand
TATCATACAATGTAAATGGGGTTAGAGCAGCAATTAATAAGGGTTTTATTGACTGGCTTGTTAGAGAGAACCCTGATATTATATGTCTACAGGAGATTAAAGCTCTTAAGAGTCAATTGGATTTAGATTTATTTAATAAAGCAGGATATACATATAATTATTGGTTTAGTGCTCAAAAGAAGGGATATAGTGGGGTTGCTATCTTATCTAGAATTAAGCCTATTCATGTTGAGTACGGTACTGGAATCAAATCAATGGATTATGAGGGAAGAAATTTAAGACTAGATTTTAATAATTTTTCTGTTATGAGTTTGTATTTACCCTCGGGGACCAATATTGAAAGATTACAACATAAGCTTGAATATATGGATATGTTTCATGACTACATTAATAGGCTAAAATCAAAAACTAGTAATTTAATTATTGCAGGTGACTATAATATATGTCATAAAGCAATCGATATTCATGATCCAATTAGAAATAAGAATGTGTCAGGATTTTTGCCAGTCGAAAGAAGGTGGTTGCAGGACTTTATGGATTCAGGATTTATTGACTCATTTAGATTTTTCTCTGATTCGCCAAATAGATATAGTTGGTGGAGCTATAGAGCAAATTCAAGATTCAATAATAAGGGCTGGAGAATAGATTACATTATGGTATCTGATGATTTGGAAGAAAATCTAGTAGGTGCTGAAATTTTAGAGGATATATATCATAGTGATCATTGTCCAATTTTAGTAAAATTAAAATTCTAAGATAGAATTATACTCTATACTTTTGCGCATAATTATAATTATAAGTATAGAGTTATGTTAAAAAAAAAGTCCTGCTACTAACAGGACTTTTTTTGATTATAATCTAATTATTTTACCATCTTCTTGAGTAAAGTGATATTCTAGATATTTGTATGCATCTCTTGGAATTATTTTTACCCATTTTTGGTATTTAAAGTACCACTTTAATCTAATTGAAGGATATCCTCTTTCAAGATATGCAGCAATAAAGGGATGCGTATTTAAATTAAATTTCTTATACCCCTTTTTGTATACATCCTCTAGTTCTTCAGATATTCTCCTTACTAAAATAATTGGCGCTTCTACTTCATTTTTATTGTTGCTAGGATTTTCTTCTCTAGTTTTAATTTTCATTTCTGGTCTGACTCTTTGCCTTGTAATTTGTATTAATCCAAATTTACTCGGTGGAAGTATTTTATGTTTAGCCCTATCTTCTGCCATCTCTGTTTTTAGATGATTATATAGTTTTTTTCTATTTTCGGCTGTATTTTGATCTATAAAATCAATAACGATAATTCCTCCCATGTCACGTAGTCTTAATTGTCTAGCTATCTCTGTAGCTGCTATTAAATTGACCTCTAATGCTGATTCTTCTTGATTTTTTGATGTTGATTTTCTATTGCCACTATTAACATCAATCACGTGAAGCGCTTCAGTGTGTTCAATAACTAGGTATGATCCTTTAGTCATTGATACAGTTTTTCCAAATGAAGTTTTTATTTGTCTTTCTATTCCAAATTTTTCAAAAATTGGAAGATCTGATTTATAAAATTTAACAATAGATTCTTTTTGTGGAGCAATTTTTTGCACATAATCTTTTATTTGTATGTAAAGAGCTTCATCATCTACAGTAATTGAGGAGAATGTCTCATCAAAGATATCTCTTAGGATTTTTGATGATTTATTCATTTCATTCATTACTTTACTTGGTTGATTTGCTCCTTGCAATTTTCTGCACATTGCTACCCATCTACTAAATAAATTTCGTAAATCTTTGTCTAGTTCAGCAACTTTTTTGCCTTTTGCAACTGTACGTATTATTACCCCAAATCCTTTTGGAGCAATACTTTTTACAAGCCTTTTTAGCCGATCCTTTTCTTTATCATCTTCAATTTTTTGTGAAATTGATATTCGATTTGAAAATGGAACCAATACTAGGTATCTTCCAGCTATTGATAATTCTGAGGTTATCCTAGGGCCTTTAGTTGAAATAGGTTCTTTTACTATTTGAACAAGTATACTTTGATTTGGTTTTAATACATCAGACATCAAACCATTTTTTTCTATATCCTTTTCGAATAAAAACTTGTTAAGAGAAAAGTCCTTTAATTTTCCAGAGCATACACTTTTAATAAACTTTTGTAATGTTGGAAGTTTTGGACCTAGATCATGATAATGTAGAAATCCATCTTTCTTGTAACCAACATTAACAAATGCAGCATTTAACGCTGGCATTGTTTTTCTTACTTTAGCTAAAAATATATCTCCTACAGAAAAATTAAAATTTTCATCATCTTTTTGAAATTCAATTAGTTTCCCATCTTTTAATAAGGCAAAATCAATATTATTTGAACCAGAACGAATTATTAATTCTTTATTCATTTTTTCAATTTTTTACAGTTATAATTAACTGATTATTAATAATTATTCAATTCAAAAAATTCATCAATTGCAAACGCTATTATTGCAATTATTAAATGAATTTAATTTCAAAGAACTTGGTTGAATATAATTAGTTTGACTAATATAAAATATATTAATCTTTTTTCTTGTGACGATTAGCTCTACGTCTTTTTTTTCGTTTATGTGTAGCTACTTTATGTCTTTTACGTTTTTTACCACTAGGCATATGTCAATACTTTTAATCAATCTTAACTTTATCTTTAACCCCTTTTACAAAAAATTTAGAAGGTTTAAATGCTGGAATGTTGTGAGCAGGAATTTTTATGGTAGTATTATTCTTTATATTTCTACCTGTTTTTTCTGCTCTTTTTTTTACAATGAAACTCCCAAAGCCTCTTAAATAAACATTTTCACCATTTTCAAGTGAACTTATTATTTCTTTCATTACTGATTCAACTGTAAGTTGAACATCTATTTTTTCAATTCCTAAATTTTTGGAAATATTAGATACAATATCAGCCTTAGTCATAGATTAAATTTTTATTAATTACTAATATATTTCAACAATGGCGCAAATATATGTATTTTAATTTCAATATTTAAAACATGAATAGTTTAATTTTTTCCCTAACCATCTATTTTAGATATAATATTTGTTAGATATGAATTTTGCTCGTGCCATTTTAAATTGGTATATGGTCAATAAGAGAGATCTTCCCTGGAGAAACACTAATGACCCTTATTCAGTCTGGCTTTCTGAAATAATCCTTCAACAAACTAGAATTACTCAGGGCCTACCTTATTATTTAAAATTTATTAGTAAATATCCTACAATTAATTCTTTAGCAAGGGCTAATGAAAATGATATTCTAATATTATGGCAGGGATTAGGGTATTATTCTAGAGCTAGGAATTTATTAAAGACTGCCAAATTTATAGTTGATGAGTGCAATGGCAAATTCCCAAGTACATATACAGAATTGATAAAACTAAAAGGCATTGGAGAATATACTGCAAGTGCTATTTCATCAATATGTTTCAATGAGAGAAGAGCTGTCCTTGATGGCAATGTATATAGAGTACTTTCTAGATTTTATGGAATAGATGTGCCAGTTAACAATCATTTTGGTAAAAAGTTTTATATGGACTATGCTCAAAAGTTAGCTCCTAAAAAATCTTGCGGCGATTATAATCAAGGAATAATGGATTTTGGATCTCTTATGTGTAAACCAAAAGCGCCTTTATGTGATAAGTGTATACTAGAAAAGGATTGTATTGCAAGTAAAATGAAAAATATAAATTATTTCCCAGTTAAATTAAAAAAAAATGCCCCTAAAATTACACATTTTAATTATCTAGTATTACTAGATTCTGATCATATGATTTGGATGAATAAAATTAAGAATGGAATTTGGAAAAATTTGTTTCAGTTTCCAATGATTGAATCAAAAAAAGAATTAAACAAAATACAAGTATTATCTAATGAAATATTCAAAAGCATAGTCCCAATTTCTAATTCAGATATTATATTATTTAATTCTAGCCCAATAATACATAAATTATCACATAAAACTATATATGCAAAATTTTGGATTTTACCTGTTGAGCACTCTAATAGTAATTCAATTAAATTTTCAGATGTGAATAAATATCCAGTACCTAGGCTTATAGAAAAATTCTTAGATAAATTTAATTACAAACATTTTTAAAAACATTTAGTTATAAATAATATATTTATTTAAATTAGACAAAAAAAACATGTCAGGAACATTAAATAAAATTATGCTTATCGGTCACCTTGGCGATGATGTTAAAATTCATCGATTTGAGGATGGTGGTTGTGTAGGTAGATTTCCACTTGCTACAAATGAAACGTATTTAAATAGGCAAACTAATGAGAGAGTCTCAAATACTGAATGGCATAATATTGTTTTAAGGAATAAAGCTGCTGAAATATGTGAAAAATACTTGTCAAAAGGGGACAAAGTATACATTGAAGGCCGAATAAAAACAAGAAAATGGCAGGATGATAAGGGCTTGGATAGATACTCAACTGAGGTTAATTGTACTGAATTTACTTTCTTATCTAATAAGCAAGATTCTCAAGGGGAAATGAGCTCAAAGACCCCAAGTAATAACCAGGAAGCAGATTCTTCAAATTCAGAAGATACTAGTTCAAGTGATGATTTACCTTTCTAGTTTGTATATAACTTTTAATTAGTTGAATATATTATTTACAGAAATACTTTATTATTTAGGTATAAATTACCAATTTAACTTTGATATTTTTTTATTGGTTATCCTATTAATCTTTTCTGGATTCATTTCTGGATCAGAAGTAGCATTATTTTCATTATCTAAGAGTGAAATTGAATCAAAATCTGATCTCAAATCATTTAAGATAATAACAAATTTATTAGAGAAACCAAATAAGCTTTTAGCCACAATTTTAGTAGCAAATAATTTAATAAATATCGCTATAGTTATTCTGTTTACTAAACTAGGAGAGGTATTATTTAGTGCAATTGGTTCGCCTTTGATAAAATTCTTTCTAGAAATTGTTGTTGCCACTTTTTTAATATTACTTTTTGGTGAGATTTTGCCTAAAATTTATGCATCACGTAATAATATTAGTTTTTCAAGGATAATTGCATACCCATTAAAAATTTTAGACATAATCTTTTCTCCTATTAGTTTACCAATGCAAAAATTTTCATATTATATTAAGAATAAGTTGGCTATACAAAATTCAAATATTAGTATTGATCAGATATCACATGCTCTAGATTTGACAAGACCTGAGGATACCACTAAACAAGAGCAAAAAATATTAAAGGGAATAGTGAATTTTGGCAATATTGATACTAAGGAGATAATGCGTCCAAGAATTGATATTTTTGCACTAGATAGTAAACTTAAATCAGAAGAAATTCTTAAATCAATCACAACTACTAATTATTCAAGAATTCCAGTTTTTGATGAAAATTTAGATAAGATTATTGGAGTTTTGCATATCAAGGATTTATTACCATTTTTAGATAAAAAGGAGTTTCAATGGAAGAAATTACTGAGGAAGCCCTTATTCATACCAGAAAATAAAAAATTAGATGACCTAATGTTAGAATTTCAAGAGAAGAAAGTTCATTTAGCTATTGTTGTAGATGAATATGGAGGAACTTCTGGTTTAGTTTCCTTAGAAGATGTTATTGAAGAGATTGTAGGAGATATATCTGATGAGTTTGATGATGATAATTTATTGTATTCAAAGATTGATGATCAAAATTTTATTTTTGATGGAAAAACTAGCTTGCATGATTTGTGTCGAATTATAAAGGAGGACAGAAATATTTTTGATAAATATAAGGGGGATGCTGAAACAATTGCAGGTTTTATATTAGAAATATCAAGGAGTTTCCCCAAAAAAAATAGCAAAATAAATTTTATGAAATTTGTTTTTAAAATTGAATCAATAGATAAAAAAAGAATTAAACAAATAAAACTGACAATCTTAAATAAATGAGAAATTATATATTCGTAATTTTTATAGTTTTGTTTGGCTGTGAGAATTATTTCCTACCTAAACAATCTGCTTATTTAAGACTAGACTATCCTAAGCCTGAATATAAATTGATAGATGATAAAGATTTTCCATTTTTTTTTGAAGCAAACACTATATTGTCAGAAATTTCAGATATTGATATTAACCCAGAATCCATTGATTTTATTATAAACTATAATCAGCTTAATGCACAAATAAATTTTCAATACAAAAATGTTAATTCCAATGAAAAATTAAATGCATATATATTGGATTTAAAAATGACAATTGAAACACATTCAACGATGGCAAATAGTGTAAAGATTAAGGATTATAGTTTAAAAGAAAAAAATATTTTTGGAAGAATATTTGATTTATCTGGGGATGTAGCATCGCCTTACCAGTTTTATTTAACAGATAGTACTAATAACATCATTTCCGGCTTGGTTTATTTTAATATTAAGCCTAATTATGATTCTATCTTGCCCGCTATTAATTATATTGAAAATGATATTATTCATTTGATTGAGTCTTTTGATTGGAAAAATTATAATAAATAATTGCACATGAAGAAGTGGACATATCTTATTAGCTTATCACTAATATGGGGAACTTCATTTATTCTTATAAAAAAGGCTCTAATAGGGTTAACTCCTACTCAGCTAGGGTCGTTAAGAATAATATTTTCATCTATTATTATTTTTATTTTTGCTTGGAATACCTTAAAATTAATAAGTAAAACTGAATGGAAATGGATAATTATTTCAGCATTTCTTGGAAGTTTTTTCCCAGCTTTTCTTTTTGCATTTGCTGAGACTGAAATAGATAGCTCAGTAGCATCTATATTAAACTCCTTGGTGCCGTTAAATACCGTTATTATTGGTGCAATTGTATTTAAGATAGCATCTTCAAAAAAACAAATTATTGGTGTTGTTGTAGGACTTATTGGGACTTACTTATTGATTGATGGGGGAATACAGCTCAACCCTGATCAAAATTATTTGTATGCCGGATTAGTTATCCTTTGTTCATTTCTATATGGGTTTAATGTTAACATTATAAAAAAGTATTTAAATGATATACCTGCAGTTACTATTGCTGCAGGACACTTTTCTGTAATTTTCATTCCTGCAATTATTATTTTTTATTTTTCAGGATTTAATACTGACCAGATGTATGATCCAATTACCTTGAAGTCTATAGGCTATGTGCTAATACTATCTGCTTTTGGGACAGCACTTGCAAAAGTCTTGTTTAATAAATTGGTGCAAATATCTACTGCAGTTTTTGCCTCTTCTGTAACATATTCTTTGTTAATAGTATCCTTATTTTGGGGTATATTAGATGGAGAACTCTTTAGTTTTAACCAGCTAATGGCTACAGCGCTAATCGTACTGGGGGTCTTACTATCTAGCAGAAAACCTAGGCAATCTTTAGATTAAAAATCTGAATCTTTTATTTCTTCATTAATTAGAATTTCAGTAAAATTTAATTCAATTTTTTGAGATGGAGTATTTATATTAAAAGGAAATTTGATTCCACTAACATCTCTATAATCATCATAATATGTAACAGTTATGTTATTGTTTTCATCCTCTTCTTCTTCACTTAGTAATAAAGAAGAATCTACGCTATAATATCTATAGGACACTTTTTTACCCTCAGTAATTTTTACTTTATATGCATCTTTAAAGTCAATAGAATTAATGCTAATTAATTCTATCTCATCTTCAGAATAACCTAATTCTTCAAAAACCTCATCATTAGATTTTAATTCATTAATCTGTTTTTCATCTAATTCATTTCTTCCTTGAGGACTTTCACTATATCCTGTTTCACCATCAAATGTTACTTTCATTAGTGTCATTTTGTTACCTGTCATACTACTAGAGGATCTACCTCCCATACCTGAGCTTGGACCTCTTCTACCGCCTCCCATGCTATTACTGTTAGCCATATTTTGACCAGGCATGCTAGCCTCAATTGTAAAAGAATATTTATTTGGAAGCTTATGCTTTATAATTGCTTGAGGTTTGAATGGTGAACCAGGTGGAACTACCATATCAGCTTTCTGTACTAGAGAATTAACAGATTCAAGCAAGTCTCTGCCACCAATTGCATTAATATAATTATTTATTACTTGACTAGCTGTTAAGCCATCAGGTATAGCTTTATTAAATACAGGTTTTGCAATAGAATTTGCATAATGATCAAAATAAGTAACTGGCCAACCAACATTTTCTGTAAGATTATCAGCTACATCACTTCCTTTCCCAACAACAATAATTCTAGTACCATTAGGGTAATTAAAATATCTATTTGCTACTCTTTTTACATCAGCAGCACTAACTGCATTTATTTTTTCTAAGTATGTTTCATAAAAATCCTTAGGGAGATCATTCAGCTTAATATCTACAGCATATTTTGCACCAACCTGAGGATTTTCTATTCTTCTTATAAAATTCCCAACATATTTTGCTTTTGCATTTTTTAATAATTCTGCATCTACATTTTCTGTTTTAATTCTATTAATTTCTTTAATGATTTCCACTACAGCACTATCGGTAACTACATTCCTTACTTTAGCTCCAGCTGTAAATCTGGAAACACCATATCTGCTAGATCCAAGACTTGAGTAAGCCCCGTATGTATACCCTTTATCTTCTCTAAGATTTTTAAAAAGGTAGCCTTCACCACCTCCACCTAAGATATTATTAGTAATTAGAGCTGCATGATAATCTTCATCATTCATTTTTAAATCAACATTATTTGTAACTGAAATTGAGGATTGAGTGGCAGTTGGCAAGTCAATAAAATTAATTTCTGTTAGATTAACATTGGGAGTAAGCAATGGAATAGGATCAGTATGAGATTTCCCCTTTTTCCAAGCACCAAATTTTTCAGAAATCAACGATTTAATTTCTTTATAATTTACATCTCCTATTACAACTAGATAAGAATTGTTTGGTTTGAAATATCTTTCGTGATACTCCAAAACATCTTCAAATGTTATATTGTTTAATGTTTCTTCAGATATAAATTCACCATAAGCATGATTTTTTCCATAAGATAGTGCAGACCCAACTCTACCAGCAATAGCATCTAAACTTTTCTTATCAGCTTTTAATGCTTCAATTAGTTTATCCTTTTCTTTATTAAATTCTTCTTCTGAAAGTAATGGATTAATAACTGCATCTGCCATTAATTCAACAACACGTTCATTATTCCTAGTTAATGTACTAGCAAAACCTCCACTAAATCCAATATTTAAACTGGCACCTAAAAAATCAATTTCTTCATTAAATTCATCTTTAGGGATAGTTGTGGTACCATTACCTAGAATAGATCCAAGTAGACTTGTTACTCCTGCTTTTTCACCTTCAATAATAGGACGGTTATCTATACTTAAACTATAAGCTACTCTTGGTAATTTATGGTTTTCAACAACTAATACTTTTATACCATTTTTTAGCTTAAATTCTTGAGGTTTTTCTAATTTAATTTTTGGAGTTGGCCCACCTTTAGGTTGTATAGATCGGTCAAGTTGTGCATTAACATTTATTGAAATAATTAATGCTGTTATTAATAGAATTATTCTTCTTTTCATTTTTTAATACTTTTTATAATTATTCTCCTGGTAAATATTCAATATCTACCCTTTGATTAGGACTTAAATACTTTTGAGCAACACTTCTAATTTCTTCTCTTGAAATAGATCTGTATATATCAATTTCTTTATTGATTAAAGTAACATCACCATAAAGAAGATAATATCTAGCAAGAGAATTTGCTATTCCTGCAATACTAGAGTTTGAGTTTACAAATTGAGATTCAAATTTATTAAGCAATTTTTGGTGATCTCTTTCTGAAATCAACTCATTTTGAACTTTTTCAATTTCTTCTTCTATTTCGGTTAATAAAGTGTCAAGAGATACATCCCCAAGAGGTAATGCTAGGATTGCAAATATATTATAATCTACTTGTCCTAAATTAATTACTTGAGTTTGTAGCGCTTGTTTCTGATTATCTACAAGTTTCTTATATAAAACAGAGCTTTTACCACTACTTAAGTATGTTGAAATCATATCTAAAACATAAGAATCTCTACTGGCAAATCCAGGGGTTCTAAAACTAGATAATAGCATAGGTATTTGAATGTTTCTATCATACGCTATAGCTCTAACATTTTCACTTATTGGCTCTTCCTTTGGGAAATTTCTAACAACTTCATTGCCTCTAGGCACTTCATCAAAATATTTTTTTACAAGCTCTATTGTTTCCTCAGTATCTATATCGCCTGCTACAATTAGAACAGCATTGTTTGGCCCGTAATAAGTTTTATGGTAAGCCATAAATTCTTCTAGTGTAGCCGCATCTAGATGTTCCATTTTACCTATATTTTCATCTTTGTAAGGATGAACTTTGAATAAATTTTCATTTAATACTTTTAGCAATTTCCCATATGGGGCATCATATCTTTGTCTCTTTTCTTCTTTAACCACTTCATTCTGCGTATCAACACCTACTTGATCAATTACTGGATGTAGCATTCTTTCAGATTCCAACCATAATCCTAGTTCAAGTTTATTAGAGGGAAAACTTTCATAATAATATGTTCTATCTTGAGATGTATTTGCATTAAAACTACCTCCATTGGCAGGGATAATCTTCATGAATTCTCCTCTTCCAATATTTTCAGATCCCTCAAATAATAAATGTTCAAAGAAGTGAGCAAAACCTGTTCTTTCTCTGTCACCATCTTTTCCGCCTACATCATACATTATAGAGGTTGTAACAACAGGAGCTGAGTTATCTTGATGTAATATGACATGAAGCC
>Ga0208522_1002577_pt1 | contig 10804 bp, 6 predicted proteins | sample ETNtaG_25_FD_185763 | JGI IMG/M metagenome (GOLD analysis project Ga0208522, IMG submission 185763) | Marine microbial and viral communities from oxygen minimum zone, Eastern Pacific Ocean - ETNP201302SV86 (SPAdes) (version 2) | ecosystem: Environmental > Aquatic > Marine > Oceanic ... | reverse complement strand
TTTCTGCAAAAGAGCCTGAAGCCAGAGAAGAAGAAAGTGTTATTGTTTCATTGACATCAGAAACAGTAATAATCAGGTTACTGTCTACTGAATTAGTACCGTCGGTAGCAGTTAAAGTGATGGTGTAAGAAGAAGAGGTTTCGTAGTCCAAAGTATTAGCTAGAGTGACAGTACCGTCACTTGAAATACTAAAATTTTCACTGCCTGTACCCGATAGTGAATAGGTAATCACATCACCTTCTGGGTCAATGGCTGTTGCCGTTACGATGGTGGTACCTGTTGCTATGTCTTCCGAAAAAGAAGTTTCAGCTAAGGTTGTTGATAATTCAATCGGTTCATACACATCAGTTACAGTAAAGGCAATCTCTGAAGTGGTTTCATGGGTGCCGTCAGAAGCGGTCAGGGTCAGGTTATAAGAAGTTGTGCTTTCATAATCCAAAGAACTGATTAAGGTAATTTGTCCATCCGAAGAGACTGAGAAACTCTCACTGCCGGTTCCGGTTAGAGTGTAGCTAATGGTGTCATTCTCAGGATCCACCACTGAAGACTCAGCAATAATTGAACCCGCTTGTAAATCTTCCGAAAATGATTCTTGCGATAAGTTTGTTGTTATCACTGAAGGCTCATTAATATCAGTAACTGAAAAAGTAAGCGGTATGAGAATATCCCCTGTTGCCCTCGTTATCTTTAAATTCAGTGAGTAGTTACTTTGGGTTTCATAATCCGAAGAACCTGTAAATGTTAGGGTATTGGTTTCTTCATTAAAGGAAAATTGATTACTGTCTTCTCCCTCTATGCTTACGGTAAAAGGTGAGTCGTATGGATTATCAATCTCTAAAACCCCAATGGTCACATCACTGGTATTTTCTTCGACTTCTAAAGTTGCCTGGTTAAAACTAACTTCAAAAGTAGCGGTTTCAATTGCGGTTTCGCCTTGCGTGTTGGAGACAGTGTCTTGAATGGAGGTCTCTGCAGCTTCCGAAGTCTCTTCGGCTACTTCCTCAGCTGGGTTCTCGTTGGCATCATCGGCCTCGACTGTTTCAAGCTCTATGGCAACTTCAAATTCTTCAGCTGTACCAAGCTCATCTGGTGCCACATCCGAAGATACATCCGATACTCCGGATGAATCCAATAAACCTTCATCGACTTCAATGTCGGTTGAATCACTGGCATCATCGTTGGCGACTTCGGTTTCAGTTTCTGTTGATTCAGTTGTAGTCTCCTCGCTGGCAGTCTCTTCAGTGGTTGACTCATCGCTTGAGGTTTCTTCAGTTGTGGTAGCTTCCTCCTCTTGAGTTTCCTCAGCCGCTGTTTCTTCCACAGCAGATTCTTCTTCCGGGGCTTCCTCTGGTGCTTCTAATTCTTCTTGTATGGCATCCAAACTTTCTTCTGTGACCTCAACTGGCTCACTAGGCTCAGAATTTTCATCTTCAACTGAGACGGAAAAACCAGGTTCGGTCACGGTGGTAATAAAATCGTTTGAGCATAGATCACCAAAAGTATCTAAATCAACACAATTGGGGGTAACCGTCATCTCATCGCCGTAAAGGAAAGTTGCATTGGTTTGCGGGCCATTGGTCTGCACAATCCCAATGCCGCCTCTGATTCCAACCGTGGCAGAATTGGTACGAATTAGTGCAGGCTGCTTTTTAGTGACTTTGCCGCCAACTATTCTAAGTAAACCTCTGGCTGTAACCTCAAGAGAGCCCTCGGCGGTCTCAGGGTTGTAAATAAATTTATCTAAGACAACGCTGGAGTTAGGTCCAACCGAAAAGGCTGTGCCATCGAGCAAGAGCATTTGCGCCCTACCAATGCCATCGGTTTCGATGGTGTGGTTCTGGATAATTTCATAGCCTGCATCGATGAGCTTGCGTTCTTGCTCAAGGGTTAAATCGGTGGTGTTTTTATTGACTGCAGATGCAACACCTATCTGATCTTGGGCCATGGCCTCATGAGCCAGCAAGCCAGCTAGCAACATTATCAATGGAAATTTATTTATAGCTCGCATGATTATATCTAACACTGATAATTTATTTGTGCAGAAAAATTATTGGCTCTGCGTTTATATATGTTGATGGTGCTTCGACTATCATTCAAAACTAAACCAAGATTTAGCGACCAACAAGCTCCCATAGGTTTAAGCAAATTAAATCTCAGACTTTCCATTTGATCATGCCTGGCACCAAAAAGAGGATAACCTTCATCATGGGATTTATCTTGATAGCTGTACTTAGAAGAAAATTGCCAGTTCTCCCAAATTGGCTGTGAGTAACTAAATTCAAGGCCATAATTTTCATAAAACTCATAACCTGCATTGGCGCTATAATTTTCTAAAATAACTCTATAACCGTACAAAGCTTGAGAGCCAGGCCAAACGTAACTTTGACCGAAACTTATCCCATTGATACGACCATTTTTTTGTCTGCCTGATCTAAAAATTTTTTCATCCAGATAATATGAAAACAACATGGAAGATCCATCATCGAGTTGACCGCTGTAATCTAAAGAAATGCGACCACTGCGTAATATTTCTTGTCGATTTAGCACCACTCGTAAGAGATTAATGTTGGGAGCAAAAACAGGATCCTCTAAATTAAAAAAGGTAAAAAAATTTTCATCTAAATTAAAATTTCGTCTCACTGAAAAGACATTGCTTTGCACATCAAATTTGGAAAATGTATCTAATCGATCAGCGCCGTAACTAAAAAAATATTGCACGTTATCGCCTCTGGGATGATTTAAATCATAATCAAGACTGAATGAATAATTGTATAAAGTTGATCTATCGCTTTGTCTTTTACTGTTAGGATCTACCTCCAATAAAAAATCACCAATTTCAATAAAATCTGCGTTGATTCCAGAGTTTCCGTTGGTGGTACGTTTAAATCCGATACTAATATTTTGCTGCCATTGAAAAGGATTCTCTGCAGACACAATGGCCTCTAAGAATTCATCAACCTTGGCCTCAACTTCTGGTGGAGGATCAAATTCTTTCACGCTTTTAAGGTAATAATCAGCCAAAGCAAAAGCGCCGAGTCGAAAATACAAAACCCCGAGCTCTAATCTAATCCTTGGTAGCTCTGAATCATAGATAAGCATCTGCTCAAACACACCAATGGCACCTTCTAAATCGCCCACCAAAATAGATAAATTGGCATATTCAAACAGCAAAGAAAGATTTGTTGGATCTTTAAAAAGTTTCTTAAAGGTTTCGTCTTTTTTTTGCTCTAAAATAGCCAATTCTTGTGGATCAGAAATGGTTGGCGCAACGTTTTGAGCAGGAGCATTAAGACACAAAAAAGTGAGATAAACTGCTAGTGAAAACCCTAAAAACTTCATGATTTAAATAAAGTGACAAATCATCACTCATTTTGATATGTATTTAAACACAAAAGTGACAAAATATCAGTTGATTGACTATCTCAAAACACGAATTTTTTTTTCAAGAGGTATAATTGACGCATGACCAAAGGACTTAAAAAATCAGAGAAAACAAAACAAAAATTAATCAACGCTGTGATTTCTTTGATTCAACAAGGAGATAGGGTTATCTCGGTTGCATCCATCACCAAGAAAGCAAAAACAGCCTATGGATCTTTTTATAGGTATTTTGATAACCTTGATCAAATTCATGCCATTGCCATTGAGACACTTGTGCTTAAGACCGCAGCTGAAGAAGAAAAGAAATTATTAAAAGAGAAGTCAAATCTCTTTAAGGTCTATTACGTGTGGTATCTGTCAATAGATATATTTAAAGAAGACAATGTTGCAAATTGGCTAATGGATCATCCTGCCAGCATCAATGATACTTGGGCACTTACGCAGCCCATGACAAGTGGATGGGTAAAAACAGCTATTAAGAATAAAGAAGTCCCGAATCTTAGTAATAAAAATTTAAAGCATTTTGAAATGGCTCAACAATATATTTGGTGGATGTATCAACAAGCACTCAGAGAATTGGTTAAAGGAAGAAAGTCGCTAGATGTGTACTTGGAAATCATGCAGTCTATAAATTTTTTAGATTTACCTAGAAAAACCCATCAATCTTTTCTTCAAAAAGTAATTGATCGCGTTAACTAATTAATACCTTCAATGGAGAAAAACTTAAAATCGTTTGTTAAATACGGGTTAATCATTCTAGCTTTACTGATTAGTTGCTTGCCTTTGATCAACCCTTTCCAGGTTTTTAGCAATTTACAAAATTTTTCTTTTGATACTTTTCAAAGAGTCCTGCCACGAAAACCTTATGCCGAAGATCCTGTTGTTGTAATTGATATAGACGACAAATCTCTTGAGCAAATCGGCCAATGGCCCTGGTCCAGAAATCAATTAGCAAAACTTACTGATGGCGCTTTCTCGGCTGCTGCTCTTGGGTTTGATGTTGTATTTGCTGAGTCTGATAGAACCAATCCAAAAAATTTAATCGCTGAATACCCTGAAAATAAACTTCTCCAGAAAGAATTGAGCCTGCTGCCTGACAACGATGAAGTTTTTGCTGAATCGATTGCAAACCATGGAACTGTTGTTCTTGGTCAAGCATTGAATAATAAGGCGGAAACAAAAAAAGAAATCATCAAAAAATTTGGCTTAGTCACTCAAGGAGATGACCCAAAATTATTTGTTCCAAATTACCAAAACATTCAACGCAATATCGCCATGTTTGAAAAATCAGCTGCTGGCATTGGCTCAATGAACATTGGCAACAATGAATCCATTGTTCGTCAACTGCCAACATTTGAACAAGTTGATGAGCAATTAATTCCAAGCCTTGCCTTAGAGATTGCCAGAGTAGCTCTCGGCGCTTCTACATACCAAATTAAATCTTCCAATGCTTCTAGCGAAGAAGCCTATGGTGAAAATACAGGTATCAACCATATTAAGCTTGGACCCTTAACTCTCCCAACCACTGCTCAAGGCAATGCTTGGATTTATTTTACTCCGGTAAAAAATATAACGACCGTCTCAGCATCAGATGTCATTTCAGGAGTTATCAAACCAGAATTCTTTGAAGGTAAAATAGCCCTCGTAGGCACTTCTGCTTCCGGTTTATTGGACCTTCGATCAACGCCAACAGAAAAAAATATCCCTGGCGTAACCATCATTGCTCAGTTCATTCAACAGATTTTTGCCAATGAATTTTTACAAAGGCCTGACTGGTTATTTGGGGCTGAATTCCTAGCTGGATTAATTCTAGCTATTTTAATAACCATTAGCATTCAAGCTTTAGGTCCCATTGGGGGATTGGGTGTTTTTGTAATTGGTTCAAGCGGGATTGTTGGAACGAGTTATTATTTTTTTAAATCAAAACTATTTTTGGTTGATCCAGTCTCACCTCTAATCATCGCCTTGAGCGTTTATGTTGCTGTTACTTTTTTTAACTTTTTATTTACAGAACTTGAAAGAAGTAGAGTTAGAGGGGCTTTTGCACAATACCTTTCTCCAGAAATGGTTAATCGATTAGCAGAATCCAGTGAGTCATTGGTGCTGGGAGGCGAAAAGAAAGAGATGACCTTCTTATTCTCAGATATTCGAGGCTTTACCAAAATTTCAGAGCAATACAAAGACGATCCTGAGGCTCTTACTCAACTTATCAATCAATTGCTAACAGTCTTATCTAATGCAATCTTAGATCACGGCGGGACCATTGATAAATACATGGGAGATTGCATTATGGCTTTTTGGAATGCACCTACCGATCAAACCAATCATCGTCAATTAGCTATTGAGGCAGCGCATTCTATGAATGATGCATTATCTAAATTTAATGAAGAAGTTAAGGGAAGTCTAAACTTCAAATTAGAAATTGGCATTGGGATTAATTCCGGAGAATGCATTGTCGGCAACATGGGCTCTGACAAGCGTTTTGATTATACCGTTCTTGGTGATGCTGTTAACTTAGCATCCAGACTTGAAAGCCAGTCATCTAATTATGGTCTTCACATGATCGTGGGTGAAAATACTTACATGAATGATTCTGCTTTTTATATGATTGAAATAGATAAAATTGCAGTTAAAGGAAAATCTTCTGCTGAGACAATCTATACCTGCTTTAAACCAGAAATAAAATTCATGGATGGTTTTAAGGAAAAGCATGATGCTTTTTTAAGAGAGTATCGCCTGCAAAACTGGGAGGCTGCAAGATCGTTAATTGATGAATTAATAACCTCTCCAAATGAGCTTGAACTATACTACAAGCATATGAGAACAAGAATCGATGAGTATGCAATTAATCCGCCATCTTCAGATTGGGGAGGAATCTATGTTGCACAAAATAAATAAAGGTCAATGTTTCTTAATCTTGGTTTTATGTCTCAGCTCTCTTAATCTTCTAGGGCAGGCAATTGTTAACATAGAAGATTTAAGACGTGAGGGTGAAGTTGGATTTTTTACTAATATAAGCGCTAATCTGTATGCAGCTCGAGGAAACAGAGATAGAGATTATTATTCTGTACAACTAAGATTTGATAACAACTCAGAGGAAACAGAGTCTTTTCTAATACTCCAGCAAAGCGAAAGGAAGTCTAATGACAAACTCATGGATGAATCAACCTTCATGCATGGCAGGTACATTTTAGTTGGCGAGGAAGCTGTCAACTGGGAAGTTTTTGTACAATACAGCGAAAATCCTTTCAGAAATTATAAAAAAAGGTCTGTTCTTGGTGGCGGTCTGAGGTATGAGCTCTCAAAATTAGCTCGATTGGGTGCTGGAGTGATGAGCGAAGATGAAACTGATCTAAGTGGTAAATCAATAACAACGGAAAGGTTAGGTTTTTACTTGCATAATGTTTTTGAAGTTGCAGAAAATATATCTTTTAACCCAACAATATATTTTCAGCCCAGCATTGATAATTTTGATAATGACTACAAAGCAAGTATGATTCTAGCCATAGATTTTAAGGTAAATGAAAATTTTAAGATTAAGATGCAGTATTCAACTTTTCATGACTCCGACCCACCAATGTTGGCTGAAAAGACAGATGAATCAATCTCAACAATGTTTTCATATAATTTGAGTGACTTATGGAAGGATTAATAGAAATTATCACAAATGTTTGGGAGCAAGGTTTCCTAGGTATAGGCATGACAGAAATTATTATTTCTATGCTCATACTTATAGTAGGTGCTATTAGCAGAGCATTTTTTGTTGGTAGAGTGCTTAAATGGTTAGAAAATCTAACTGCCCAGACTGACTCAGAAATTGATGACGTCCTGCTTGAGTCGTTAAAGAAACCACTAGGTTATATTCCTATGACGGTTGCTTTGTACTTCATAACCGTCTACCTCCCTCTTACAGGTATGGCAGATGCATTTGCAACCAATCTAGTTAAAGCCATGATTGCTTTTACTATTTTTAGTGCCTTGGCTAATAGCGTTGCTCCAATTTTCCAAGTTTTTACTTCAACTGCTGTGTTAACTCGGTCAATGACCATGTGGCTAGAAAGAGCTGCAAGGATAATAATTTGGATCATCGGTCTTGGAATAATCTTAGATATCTTTGGTATCCAAATTGGACCCTTGGTCGCAGGTCTTGGATTGTTCTCGGTAGCTGTTGCTCTTGGAGCCCAAGATTTATTTAAAAACCTAATCTCTGGACTCTTGATTATTGGAGAAAATAGATTTCAACCCGGGGATAGAATTGAAGTGCCAGGCTCACTGCATGGCATTGTTGAAGACATAGGCTTTAGATCTACGCTTATCAGGATGTTTGATACAGCTCCAATGCTGGTTCCAAATAAGGATCTTTCTGATGTTAAAGTTATCAATCATGGAAACATGGTGTTTAGAAGAATTAGTTGGCACTTGAATCTAATTTATTCAACCACTCAAGAGCAGCTAGCAAAAATTTGTGATGATATTACAGCTTTCATTACTTCTTCTGAAGAATTTACAAATAACCCTGAGCAAGAATCATTTGCAAGAACAGAAGAATTAGCTTCAAGCTCAATTGATATAAGGGTTTTGTGTTATACAGATCCTGTTGGCTTAACTGATTTCTCTAAAATTAAACAAAATCTAATCTTTGAAATTATTAAAATAGTTCGCACCAACGGCTCTGAATTTGCTTACCCTTCAACCTCCGTTTATGTAGAAGACACAGATCCTTTAAACATTGCTGATTATTCAACTGACGGTTTAAAATCAAAAGATATATCTCATGCCTCTGCACCTGATAAAGGCGATGGCGATGTCTAGTTTGTAGATCTTGTAGAAGCGCTTAATTCTAATTCTTTAAACAAACCTGGATGCTCTTCTGAAAGCTCCACTAGATCTGACTTGGTTAATTCAAGCAATTTAGTATCATCAGCAGCTGTAATTGTTGCATTTCGAGGAACATTTCCAAGCAAACCCATTTCTCCAAAATAGTCACCTGATACTAGATACACTGGCTGCTCTATTTCAACTTTGACCTTTCCATATTCAATAATAAACATAGAATCCGCCTCATCTCCTTTAGAAAATATCGTCTCGTGCTCATTCACCAAAACAGCCTGAAGTTTTTCGTTAATTTTACCAACAGCCCCAATGGGAAGCTCTTGAAATAATGGAACAGAAGCAATGGCCTCAAAACTAACTAAAAAATTCTTTTTCTGAATTTCTTCATAATAAGCAGAAGCTAGAATCGCAGCCGGAAGAGCAAACATCCCTATTCCAACTAGCATGGTAAAACTTGCCAATAATTTCCCTAAATCAGTCATGGGCACAACATCGCCATAACCCACAGTAGTTAATGTTGCTATACCCCACCACATGGTTGAAGGAATACTGCCAAAAACATCAGGCTGGACGGCAGATTCTAGGAAATATATGAATGTAGATACAACCAATAAAATTGAAATCACCATGATTTGTGATCCAAGCAAAGCATTCCTTTGTTTAATAATTGTTTTGATCAGTGTATTTGTTGGTAATAAAAATCTAGATTGGCTAAAGATGTCAAATAGCCTAAATAATCTAAGAATTCTTAAGTCATAGATAGAAAAAAATACTTGATTAATCAAAACCAATCCATCAATTGATAGCAAGAAAGAAAGTTTACGTTCAGCAAAGATTCGCAATATTATTTCAATTCCAAAAATTCCAATTGATATCCAATAAAGCACTTGAATCAATGGAATTTTTAGTTCCAGATAACCTGCGCTGGATGCAATTTGATGAAAGATATTAAGAGCAATAACTACTCCAAAAAACTTATTTAATAAATCTAAGGTATTTCTCATCCGGTGATTATAGCCTGAGTAGCCAATATGAAAAAATTAACTTCTAGGAACATAATAATCATTACATCATGCATTTATTTGATAGGATGGTCTTTGGTATTAATCTATTTAAGGGTAAAAACTAGGAATGTCTGATCAAACAATTCTCGCGAGCGCTTTGGTTGTCCTAATGGGCCTTCTTATTTGGGGAAAATGGCGCTATGACGGGGTGACTTTGCTTTGTTTAGCTGCATTAGTTTTGTTAGGAGTTGTTCCGGCTGAGAATGCCTTTTCAGGTTTTGGGCACCCTGCTGTTATAACGGTTGCGCTAGTACTTTTGATAAGTAGAGGATTGCAAGAAGCTGGAATGGTCAGTTTAGCTGGAAACTTAATTTCTCGACTCACCTTAAGTGAAAATCAATACCTCATCATCATAATGATAGTGGCGGCATTTTTATCGTCTTTTATGAATAATATTGGAGCTATGGCTTTATTGCTACCAATAACTTTATCGCTGTGTCAAAAGATGCAATGGAATCCTTCTAAATTTTTAATGCCTCTAGCTTTTGCAAGTATTCTTGGCGGTATGAATACTGTAATAGGAACGCCTCCAAACATTATTATTGCTCAATATAGACAAGAATATACAGGTGTTGCCTTTAATTTCTTTGACTATTCATTTGTTGGTCTTGCTGTCAGCATCCTAGGCGTTTTATTTATTGCATTGATTGGCTTCAGGTTTGTAAAAGTTCGGGATACTGACACTGAAACAACTAGGCTAATCGATTTAAAAAATTATCTTTTTGAAGTGACTGTGAAAGAAGACAGCAAAGCTATAGGTATGCGACTATCTGAAATTAAAAAAATCTCTGGTCCTGAAACTGAAGTGTTAGGTGTGGTTAATGAAACAGGAGGGGTTTCTAGAGTTTCTATGGGTAAGAAAATCCAACCTGGGCAAATACTAGTCATTAAAACTTCCCCTGATGATATTTCTTCTATTCAGGAAGCTCTAGGTTTTGAGATAGCGGAAGAGCTTAATACCATTCAAGAATCAGATTTAGCTGAAATTGAAGTTATGGTAACTGCAGGCTCTAGATTAGTTGGGCGCAAACATGATTTCTTAAAAAGACTTGCTTCAGAAGATCTAGCTTTGCTCGGTTTATGGAGACAGGGAGCAAAATTTAGAACAAGACTTGCAAGAGAGTCATTTAAAGTTGGTGATGTTTTACTTTTAGGGGTAAGAACTATTGATGATGAAGGTGTGAAAGAGCGTATTAAGCATTTAGGGTTAATGCCTCTAATGGAAAGAGACCTGCAAACTATCCCTAGTCGAAGTCGATTACTAAAAAGCTTAATCTTTTTTGGTCTAGCGATAGGCCTGACTGCTTTTAATGTTATAGATATCGTAGTTGCATTTTTATTGTGCGTTATAGCTTTCATTTCAATTAAAGTTTTAAATGGAAATTTATACAGAAATATTGAATGGCCAGTTGTGGTCATGCTTGCCGCTATGATTCCGGTAGGACAAGCGCTCGAAACATCTGGAATATCCTTAAACATTGCTAACTTTATATCCTCTTCAACCGAGGGCATGGCTTTGCCTTGGT
>Ga0208522_1002574_pt1 | contig 10826 bp, 5 predicted proteins | sample ETNtaG_25_FD_185763 | JGI IMG/M metagenome (GOLD analysis project Ga0208522, IMG submission 185763) | Marine microbial and viral communities from oxygen minimum zone, Eastern Pacific Ocean - ETNP201302SV86 (SPAdes) (version 2) | ecosystem: Environmental > Aquatic > Marine > Oceanic ... | reverse complement strand
CTTGAGGACCTGTTGGGCCAGAAAATGGCCGAGTTTATCGGCGGGTTCGCCTTTGAAATGGACGTTTTTACCGGCCCACCAATCCTTGTAAAGCGTGTTCTCGCTGTCCTTGCAGTATTGCCACTGGTCACAAATGGAAATCTGCGGGTGACGCTTCACAACCTCCAAGGCCCACGGGTTGAGATATTTTTTCATGACACCCGCGGTTCGCCCCGGAGCCTTGCCGTTGGCTTCAATCGGCCCGGCCGGGTCATAACCGTTGGGCACAGGACAGGTGGTGACCCAGATCAGTTTCGCCTTTGTCTTTTTTAACTGCGCGATGATCTTCTCCAGATTCGCCTGATAGGTCGCTTTATCATTTTTGCTGTCCCAGTGTCCGTGATTGAAACTGATCACGTCCCAGTGACGACCGGGTTGATCAAAGGCACCAAGCCAGTTGACGATACTATTTGCGCCTTTACCAGAAGGACCGCAGTTGGTGGGTGGATGGTGCAGGTTAAACTTGCCTGCCAGGGCTTCCCGTAATCCCTTGTCGTAGTTGCCGGAAATCGAATCACCGATAAAGAGATAGCGCGGCAATTTCGGGTCATCCAGCGCAGCCTGATCGCCGATGGGGTCGAGATGGATTTCTTCAGCGATGAGCACATCGCCGCGTTTGCGACCCACCACTCGCGCGCGGTTGATGAAAGGTTTGCAGTCCTTTACTGAAAGTAGATTGTAAAGCAGAACGCTGGTCTGCCCGCCTTTCTTCATGGAGATCTCGTACTTCGTTCCGTTGATCTCAAGGGTGCGCGGCTTGGTGGCTGGATTCCAGGTGCCGATAAAGCGGGGATCATCCGGGGTGCCGAGTTGTTCACGGACCGGTTTTTGATTGAAGTAAAGGTTAAGACCGTTTTCTGAAAGCCACTTTCCCTCCTTGGCTCCCTTGAGTGTTCTCTCCAATTGACTTCCCCCTCGCGAGGTCTTGATGCCGGTAATCGGCCCCTTGGGAACCGAATAGGTAACGACTTCTTTTGAGGATTGTATTTTGTATGTCAGGCGGTCTCCTTTTAGCCCGCCCAGCAATCGGGTATTCACAACCAGTGCCACCTTCGTCTTGGACGTCCAGGTGACCTCGAACTGCCCCTCTTGATTACGGACATACATCCCATCGTTATCCCGGGGGATGATGAGACCATGAGCCTCCGTTGCCGACTGACTGAAGGCCAGAGGATTCACCCAACTGGTCAGGAAAAGAGTTAGAACAAGTGTTCTCATGTTGTTGTTAAAAGTTGGAAGTCGGTGCGTTATTGGTCTAACGGATTCTGGGCTTCGGGAGAAAATCAATGAATTCACCGTCTTTCTTCCGAATCTCGACCGCAGCCTTCTCGCGGAGCTTCTTGAGTAGAGACCTGCATTCTGGATTCACTGCCAGATTATTCAATTCCTCAGGGTCCTTATCCAGATCGTACAACTCCTCGATGGTGTCTTTTTTCATATGCCGAATATACTTGTACCGACCATCGCGCATCATCAGGTAGGCGGGCTTGGGTTTCTGCCCGACAAAGATGCCCTGCTTGATCGCTTCGAGAAACTTCTCCCCATAGAGACGCGCAGTATGGGTAAGGAGCATCGGTTCCTTCAGTTTGGCGGAAGGTTTTTTCAAGAGGGGCACCATGTCACGGCCATGAAGTTTCATGGCCGGTTTAATGCCGGCAACCGAATGGAACGTCTGAACAATGTCCACGCCATTAACTGGTTCAGCGCATAGTTGATTGGGTTTGATACGTCCAGGTTGTGAAAAGATTAGCGGCGCAGAGATATTGGCATCATAGCCCATCCATTTAGCACTACAACCATGCTGCCCCCAAGCAAAGCCCTGGTCAGAGGTGTAAACCACCAGAGTGTTGTCCAGTTGCCCACTCTTCTTGAGTGCTTCAATGAGTTTGCCCACGCCCTCATCGAGCGCTCCCACTGCGCGATTATACTTTTTGACCCGCTTGTCGAAATCCTTAGGCCTCCCATCCTTGGTCTTTTTCCACTTGGTGTAATCAACGAGGTGTTTAGGCTTGGTAGGGCGTGGCCCAAAAATATCGGAGGGTATGTCTGTGGGAGGGGCGTCTGCATACATCTCTTTATGGCGGTCAGCCTCAGTATACGGACCATGAACACCGCCATAGCACAACCAGAGGAACCACGGCTTTTCATCTGCCTTTGACTTGTTCTGGATATAGTCGACGGCCAGTTCGGTATACCGATCTGTACTATAACCGCCCAGAGGCACCCGCTCGCCGCCATTGTAACGCACCAGAGTATTGTAGTAATAGGCGCCTCCATTTTTCTTACCCATCCGGTCCCAGATCACCGAATGATCCCAGTCACGGCCATGGCCGACATCGGCGCCGAGGTGCCATTTCCCAATACAGGCGGTTTTATAGCCATGCTTCCTGAAGTTGGCCGGCCAAAAAGGCTGAATCTTTGGATCATAGTCGCAGCCCGGATAATTACTGATATCAAAACTCTTAATCGCATGTTGCAGACGCCCGGTGAGCATCATCGAGCGCGACATTTGGCAGGATGCTCCTGTGTAGCAGGTTTTAAAGCGCATACCTGATTTGGCCAGGGCATCAATATTTGGCGTTTTCACCCAATCATGAGCCCCTTCATACGCACTAACCGATCGGTATGACTGGTCATCGGTGAAGATGTAGAGAATGTTGGGGCGCTCGGCAGAGCTGGCATACGACGCCGTTAAGGCCAGAAAGCATGAGGTAAGAACGTATTTCTTCATTTGCTTGAGCACTACTCGCAAGCTCTTCCTTGTCTCACGTCTCGCCGGACGGTTGTTAAGATATTATGAAAATCCGGAATTAAAACTTCCGATATTTTCCTTCCAGAAGCGGATTGGCTTCAGGTAGATTGGAAACTCGCATCTTCCTCGAATTCCACTTCAGACGCTTACCAGGAAACTGGCAGGCGACCACGCCGAGACAAAGGGATTCGGCCAACGGTCCGGCGTAATCGAAGCCGGCAAGCGTTTTGTCATTACCCTGGATGGCGTCGAGGAACTGCGTGTAATGGTCCACGTTTTGGAATTCATTTTTGTCTATGCCATCCAGAACGGAGTCGGGATAGAAGGTAGGCATCGAACAATGGGGCAGCACCATCCGGCCCGCTTCGCCCACGTAGAGCGCGCCCTGCTTGGGCAACTTGTCGCCGTTGGGCAGTTGCAAATCCGGGTTGCCGTTATGGCGGGGTGCGCCCTCACCGTCCCACCAGGTGAAGGTGAAATTGTCTGTGGTATATTTGGTGGGCGCAAAACCGTAGCGCACCTTGTTTGTCTCGGCATGACCAAAGCCATTGGGAGCACGGCATTCAGCCTCGACCCACAGCGGATCGGTAAGATCGAGCGACTTAAACGGGGTATCGAAGATATGAATCCCCATGTCGCCCAGTGTGCCGCAGCCGAAATCAAGAATCTTCCGCCACTGACCGGGGTGATACACCTTCTCGGTGAAATGCCGAACGGGTGCGGTACCCAGCCAAAGGTTCCAGTCCAAAGATTCGGGCACGGCAGATTTTTCGGCGAACGGTTTGCCGTCATAACCCCAGTTTTTGAACGACCACACGTAAACCTTTTTGATTTTTCCGATGATACCTTTCTTGATGTGGTGCCGGGTAAACCGGTAGGGCGCGCGGGACTGGTTTTGGATGCCCATCTGGGTGGTAAGATTTTTCTCCGCAGCAAATTCGGCCAACTCGCGCGCCTCGGCCAGTTTGTGGGTGAGCGGTTTCTGGGTGTAGACGTGTTTGCCGAGTTTCATCGCAGCCATGGTGGCCGGGTAATGGGTGTGATCGGGTGTGGAGATGGAAACCACATCAACCTTGTCTCCGAGAGTCTCAAGCATCTCCCGGTAGTCCTGGAAAAACTTGGCGCTCTTGTACTTAGAAAGCCAGGAGTCGATCAGACCACGCTCTCGATCCACATCGCAGAGGCCGAGCACCTGCACGTGCTTGTGCTTGGCAATTCCGGGCGTGTCCACGCGCCCCTTACCGCCGGTGCCGATATGTGCGGTGCAAATACGGCCATTCGGCGAGTTGGCAAGTAACCCGGAAGGCAGGATAAAAAAGCTACCGGCGGCAGTTGAGGTTTTGAGAAAGTCTCTACGCGTTGTTTTTTTCATGAGATTAAGTAATCGTATCTAATAAATTCGGGGTGGCAATACACCGTTCTTACGCTTGCAGGGAAAAGTAAATCCACTCGCAAAAAAGAACACTAAAAAACGTTATTTTTTCATTTGCTTGAGTACGACTCGCAAATCCTGCCTCATCTCACGCCCCGCTGGCGTGTCTGCCGGAGTTAAATATGGGCGTTTCTCTAAAGGATCCTTGGCCATATGAAATAAACGATCATCATTATAAAGTTTCCAGTCCTGATTGCGCACCCATTTGAGCCCGGAACTGGTTCCATCAGGCTCCACCCCACCGGGCTTGGGCAACACGGCTTCCTCACAGTAGGTAAAGGAACGCGGCGAAGCACCTTGCCCGCGTAGGCGTTTGGCGAAACTAACCCCATCAATCTTGCGACTTGCGGGAAGCGGGGCTCCCGCCAAATCCAAAAAAGTCGGCAGAAAATCGCTGAAGTCCACCAGATCATCGACCACCTGCCCTCCCTTAATGGCACCTGGCCAATTGGCGATCATCGGCACATTCGTGCCGGCATTGTTTAACTGTTTCTTGCCGCCGGGCACATCCCGGCCATTGCGGCGAGAAACAATGGGGACCTTGATGAGTTTTTTACCTTCTGCACGGATGATGATCTCAGGCGGAGTGCCGTTATCGGCTACAAAAAGGATGAGCGTTTTTTCACGGAGCTTCAGGGCGTTTAGTGCGGCAACCATTCGGCCGACGGCCCGGTCCATTTCCCCCACCATCTCCGCGTAGTTGTCGTAACGGCCAAAGGGGCCGTGAGGCACAGGTGTTTCCAAGTCATCAGTCACCTCATGAGTAACTGCCATCGAATAGTAGGCCAAAAAAGGTCTCTCACGATTAGCCTTCATGAATTCGATCAGGCTACTCACATAAAGATCAGGCCCATAATGACCCAAGGTGTCGTCCCGCACCTTGCCATTATGGTAAATCATGGGCTCATAAAACCTCGGGCCCTCGTGCCAGCCAAAGAGATCCCAATGGTCAAACCCCATCCGACGTGGGTGAAGCGGATCGTCCTTGAGTAAACACATCTGCCACTTGCCAGCGATGGCCGTTTTGTACCCAGCCTTCTGCAGGTAACGCGAAAAGGTATGTATTTCCTCTTTCTTGGGGTAATCGCCCCAGGTCACCTTGCCATGCCTGAAGGGGTATTTGCCGGACATCAGGGTCAGGCGTGAAGGATGGCAGACGGGCATGCTATAGGCGTGGTTAAACTTCATGCCCGTTCGAGCCAGTTCATTAAGGTGCGGGGTTGGGTAGGATTGGCCTCCGTAACACTGGAGAACCTCCTGCCCAACATCATCAGCAAAGATGAAAAGAATGTTGGGTCGCTTCGCAGCCTGCAGGCTGATCGCTACTGCAATTAGCAACAGGAAAATCCGAATTATTGGCATGACCCAAGATTAGGTCAAAGGAGCGAGACAAGCACGGCTATAATAACACGCTGCGACTACTTGGCAGCCCGATCCACTTTCCGGTAAAGGAAGGCATCGGAGGTGAGTAGCGAGGTAAGCAGGGCTTTCATGCTGCCATCATTGTCACGGTAGGCTTTGTGGGCCGCTTGAAGTACGGGGGCGTCGTTCAAGGTTTCGTTGCGGCCCATCCAGAAACGGAAGACATGGCGAACAAAGACCTGCTCGACACGTTCGCTGGCGGCCAGTTTTTCGATCATTTCCAGCGCGTTCTTCACCGGGCCGTCCAACGCAGAGTCTCCGCTATCTGTAATTTCGCCAGAAGTGTCCACGGGTTTATCTAGTTCAGTTTTTCGAAAAATGCCTGCGTGGTTGTACATTTCAAAGGGAAGCCCCAGAGAATCCATCTTCTTGTGACACATCCAGCAATAAGTTTTCTTCAAAACCCGCATGCGTTCGCGCAGTGTGTTCTGAGGTTCATCCGGCAGCATTGCATCCACCGTGATCAGCAATTCGGGAAGGGCACCGCCCAGTAGTCGTTCGCGAACCCATCGGCCACGCAGGATGGCGTGATTATCCATGGCATCGGAATGCGAAACCAGCCAGGAAGGATGCGTCAGGATACCTAAGCGTTGACCCTCAGGAGCGGTGGCCAGAGTACGATCGGGCCGCATGGAGCCATTACCAAAAGAGCGACGGCTAACGCGAGCGTAAATTTTCGGTCCTGAAAAATTTGCAGTAGCTACGTTGTGTTTCCCCTTTGTCCGACTCTTCTTTACTGAGGCCACCTTTTTCCTTGCGGCGACCAGCAGCTTATTTTTCTGGCCCAAAATCTTCCTTGCCTCCCTGTCATCAGGATTAGCCTTTACCTTGGCTTCAAGTGCAGCAACTTCTTTTTCCATTGCTTCAAGTTCGGCCACGGCTTTCTTTGCCTGCACCTCAGCGGCTTTCTTCGCGGCCTCCAAGGACGCCTTCACCTCTTCCCTGCTGTTCTTCCTGCCGAAATAAACCTTGTCATTCACGGTAGCCACAACCTTGTCGGTGGTCAGCAATTGCCGGAACACGTCCTTATCTTCTTTCAGGATCAGCTCAATCAGGCGATCCGTGCTGACGGTGGCATCGAACATGGCCCGATAGTGGGACGTCGATCCCCTTCCCTCAATCGCACCCGTGTTTGCCAGGGCTTTCGAATCTTTGCAGATGTAGCCGCCAAGGTCGTAGTCAAAGTAATCACGGAAGAAGCGCAGAATCCGTGGCCTGCGAATACTATCGTCGGCAAGCATCCGAGTAACCTCCCTCTTCACATCCTCACGGGTACGCATCCGACCTTCAATAATCGCGTTACGGAGTTGCTCATCGGGTTGGATGTAACTGAGGGCATGATTAACGGCCAGACCGAGTTCCCAGTCCTGCAACATGACGCGTCCGTGTTCGTCAGGTTTGCCGGGCTCCACCAACTCGGGGCGGAACAAGGCATCCCGGTCGAGGAAGATGGCCGACAAGCCCATGAATGCTCCGTTCTCCTTGCCCACCTTGTCGATTGAGTCCTTGAGGATTCGGAGATAATCCTCTGTTTCCTTGTCCGAGGACGGCCTAAAGGTCACAGCCTCGAAAACATAGTCCACCGCGGCCCGCAGGCGCTCGTCGGTGATGTCCGGTTCCTTCATCAGATCGTAAACCGGCGTCAGCGGACGGACGACTTTGGTGTTGTACACGATGGCAGTGGGAAGACCGCGGAGGTCGCCCTTGGGCTTGACCTTGTCCCAGGTCTTGGGGTCGTCGGTGATTTGCTCGGGGAAACCGACAAGGCTCATCGGACCATAGGCCATGTATTGAAGAATATCCTGCGCCTTGCCGAGTATCTGGGTCGCCTCGGCACTATTGACGGTATAAAAATCGGGGTAATTTCCCAAGCCACGCTTGCGCTTGGAGGAAAGAACCACCGGGACACTCTTAACGGCGGTGGCATAGGCCACTGTACCTCCTTCCCACTTTGTAATCCGGTCCGTGCCGAAGTAGAGTTTCAACTCACCGCCGTGGTTGGTGGGGACGACGTCACCGCGGGTGCGCAACCCAGGTTTCGCGGGATCGTATTTCGCCTCCGTGTTGATGAGTTCGTTGAGTCGCGTGATATGCTCCTGCGGCGTCACACGCCAAATGCGCGCAGGCGAAGAGGTGGGTGCCAACCGGATGCCTTTGGGTAACGGGCCGAAGAGCAGGTCGTGGTCCATGAAGTTACCCTTGCCGGGATCCAGATGGGCGCGGAAACCGCCCTTGTCTTTCATCACGCGCTGCAGCTCATTGACGATCCAATCGGAAAACCGAAGCCGATCAACAATGTCCGGCTGCGACTTCTTCTTGGGAGGCATCTCCTGCAGCGTGACTTGAGACCACACTGCCTTCCAAAGCGCAGCATTGGTCTCATCCACCGGCCCGATCTCTTCGAGCGAAAGATTGCCTTTGGTGGTCTCGTTGTCGTGACAATCCAGGCAATGGTTTTCGAGGAAATCTTGCGCGAAGTTTTTGAAATCGCCACGGGAGTGTTCGCCGGGCGTGTAAATTTCCGCAGCCTGCACTGCCGCGAAAGGCAGGGCAAAGATCGCCACCCCCAGGGTAAGAGGCAATCTGTTCACACCAGAACTTCTTTCAGAGGCCCCGTGCCGGAGTCAAACTTCGCGGTCATCTTCTCTGACATATTGAAGCGGTCGGACTGAACTCCGGAGGCCCTAAGGATGGACGTGTACAGGGCGTTGATCGGTCGCTTACCGTCCAATTGCGTGAAACGACCCGTTTTAAATGCACCGTCGCAGTTGCCCAGAAGCATCACCGGCCAGTTCTTGCCCGAAGCATGCTGTGAGTCAGCATTGTTGCTGGTGTAGACGATCAGTGTGTTGTCCATCATGGTGCCGCTGCCTTCAGGTACCTTCTCCAATTCCTGCATGAGCTTGACCAGCATGCGGCTGTTGTATTGGCGAATCTTGATCCAGATCGGATTATCCGGCTGCTTCATGTGACCCAGATTGTGGCCCTGCTGCTCAACGCCCAAGCCTTTCCACGCGCCGAAAATCTCGCCCCGACCCGAACCGATGGTGAGCACGCTTGTGATGCCCGACTTGAGGGCCGAGATGCCGAGGTCCAAAAGAACGTCGTGCCAGTCCGTTTCAAATTCAGGCTTTGAGTAGCGCTCGTCCACCTCGGGCGCAAATCGCCGAAGATGGCTGGAAACTTTTCCAAGGCGGTCGCGCAGGCCATTGATCTCCCCGAAACTTTGAACGTACTGACCGTAGCGTTGCTTATCCGTCCCGGGCAGGTTTCCTCCTTTCGCCGCCGCCAGTTGCTCGATGCGATTAAACATGCTGGAACGCGCCTCGTGTTGCTTTCGGATTTCACCCTGGGAAATGCCGCCGTAAAGCATCTGGTAGAGATGATTCGGGTTGGAGTGCATGAAGATCGGCTGGCCCGCGCCGCTGGCTGAGAGGTTGGCAACCGTCGGCTTGGCCTTCATGTTCTCGATGGAATCCATCCCGATGCATAAGTGGGGCAGAAGTGTTTCCGGCAGCACCTTGCTCAGTTCGTAATCGATGGTGGGGGCACTGGGCGGCACGCCGTCACTTCCTCGGTAGCCACCAAGCGCACCAAAAAAGGCGCTGTGCGAAGGACTGGTATGAACACCATGCAAACCGTTAATAATATGCAGTCTTTCCTTGTAAGGTTCCAAGGCTTCAATGGGCTCAGGCAACTTGGCCTTCGCCAAAGAACCACTGGCCTTCATGTCTTCAGGAATACAGGTCTTTGGATCAAACCCCTGATTCTGCATGAAGAAAATAATCCGTTTTAGCTTGCCTTTGCTGGAGGCCGCCTGTGCGAGACTCGGCAGCAGTGGGGCTGCAACAGCTGCCGCTGCCATTCCCTGAAGCATTTTTCTTCGATTAATCATCATCTCAAATCTGGCTTAAACGTACATTAAGACACTTGGACCGTCGAATGTATTCAATTCGTTAATTCCAACGCTCTTATCGCGGATAACGCACAACCTTAACGTCGTTCTTTTGTTTCGGCCCCGGCGTACTGCGGCCCTGAACGATTAGTTTCTCCAGTAGAGCCTTCATCATCCCGACCTGCTTGGGATTCTTTGCCGCCAGGTTCCGGCTTTCGCCAACGTCCTCGGATACATCATAGAGCTGAATGGGTTGCGACTGGTCGCCTCCCTTGCCCCAACCGCCCGAACCCCGAGCCGGAATATATTTCCACTGGCCCATGCGCACTGATGGGGTGCCGCCAATGGAGGCACTTACCGCATGTTCACGTATGGGTCCGGGGTCTCCCTTGAATAAGGGCATCAGGCTAAAGCTATCCTCCCCTGCACTCTTGGGCAGCTTGGTTCCGAAAATTTCAGCAAAGGTGGCAAGAAGATCGGCCTGATGCACGAGTTGGTCACAACTGCTGTCAGGTTTCACCACCCCGGGCCATCTAACAATGAAGGGCACGCGATGCCCTCCTTCCCAGGCATCGGCCTTGTACCCACGCAATGGTCCACTGGGATAATGCCCCATCTTTTCCAGGTCGGTCACTCCAATGTAAGGTGCGCAGCCATTGTCGCTGGTAAAGATGACCAACGTATCCTTCGCCGCACCACTCTTCTCGAGCGCGCCGAGCACCTGCCCCACTACGGCGTCGGTTTCCATTACGAAATCGGCGTAGAGGTTCAGTTTGCTCTTTCCTTTCCACTCGTCGTTAACGGACAAGGGGGTGTGCGGAGAGGTCAAGGGCATGTAAATGAGGAAAGGTTTGGGCGTCTTTGCCTCCCGCGCAATAAAAGCCGCCACCCGATCCCCCAGTGCAGGGAGAATCGGCTCAAGTGTCCATCCCTTGAGGGCAGGTCCCTGCTGGCTGGCTTGATTTTTGATGAAGAGTTCCGGTGCGGCGTATTCACTGGGAATGCCGACGGTACGATCATTCTCAATGAAGCAGTAGGGCGGCCAGTTGGGAACGTCCGTTCCAAAATACTCGTCAAAGCCGACTGCAACAGGTCCTCCGGCAATGGGCTTGGAGAAAACCTCACGCCAAGCGGCCCTGTGTTCGTCTGTGGCGGCGAGGTTCTTTTTACCCCCGTAACCCGTACTCGAAAACAGTTTCTTCTTTTCCGCGGGGATCGGCCAATTCCAACCCAAGTGCCACTTACCAATGCAGGCGGTGTGGTATCCCTGTTTCTTGGCCAAAGCA
>Ga0208522_1002571_pt1 | contig 10828 bp, 9 predicted proteins | sample ETNtaG_25_FD_185763 | JGI IMG/M metagenome (GOLD analysis project Ga0208522, IMG submission 185763) | Marine microbial and viral communities from oxygen minimum zone, Eastern Pacific Ocean - ETNP201302SV86 (SPAdes) (version 2) | ecosystem: Environmental > Aquatic > Marine > Oceanic ... | reverse complement strand
ATGGAGAAAGCATTGCAACACGTATTGACAATATTTTATGCATAATTCCAGAAACATCTTCTCTTTTTTTTGCATTGACTCTTTTCAAGAACCACTGAAGTTCGGAGTCAAATTCATAGAGTACGTGATGTAGTGCCTCACGAAGACGCATTTTATCCATTGATTCTGTTACTTCTGAAATTAATTTTGTTAGTCTACTTTGTATCCAGATATCCTCTGGTTCTAAACCAATAGATTCTGGTTTATTAAATTTTTTACATTCTTCAAGCATTGTTTCTAATTTATTTTTAATACCAGACACTGATTCAACGTTAAAGTCAGCATCCTGTAATAACTCAGCTGAAATTAGAATTGAGAGTCTAATTGGGTCTGCACCGAATTTTTTTACTGCATCACGTAATGGTATGATATTTCCCATAGATTTTGACATCTTTTTTCCATCCATCAAGACTGAACCATTTACAACAATCTCTTTAGGCCAATTTTCCTTTGGAAATAACACTACATGGTTTAATACAAAAAATGTTAGATGGTTTGGCACTAAATCTCTTCCAGAATGTCTTGAGTCAACAGGATAAAAATATAAAAATTCTTTTCTTATCTCTTCAAGTTTTTCTAGTGTAATCTTAGTTTTTTCTGCAATAGAATCTGAATTTCCTTTTCCATAAAATACATAATCAAAGAATTCATCTGACATATTTTCAGCCAAAATTTCTTTTGCATTAACAAATTTTGAGATTGTATAAAATGACATATAGATTACCGAATCTGCAAGACTTTCTACTAACCAGTCATTATCCCATGGTATGCGTGTTCCTAATCCATGTTGTCTAGCACATGCACGCTCTCTAAGCCAATCTAAAACATTAAAAAATTCAGTACGGATTTCATTTGGTAAAATACTCATAGATTCGAAACAATTATGTGCTTTTTTCTTCCATTCTTTGTTTCCATAATCTAGAAACCACTGGTTGTTTAACATTTTGACAACACACTCACTACCACATCTACATTTTACTGGTGAATTTGTTAGCTCCAAAATAATATCTGATTTACCAGATTTTGAGAACCATTCTTTAATTTCATCTTTAACAAATGAGACTCTTTTTCCTGAGAATTTGTCTGTATTTTTATTTAATTTTCCTGCGTAGTATTCTTTTGAGTAAATTTCCTTAGTTGCATCCTCTAATTTTGGGTCATCTTGGTTTGTAATACTCATTCTTTTAATAGCATCTGCCGCAGGGATTTCTCCAAGACCATCTGTTGTGATTATTGTGATAGGATTAATCTCCTTTACTTGGTTACGTAGAGAATCTGGTATATTTTTTGTATTTCCATTTTTTATATCTACCAGTGCTTGATAATCATATGGTGCATGTGCGGGAACTGACATAACAATTCCAGTTCCTGTAGTTGCAGACACAAATGATGCAGATAGAATTAAAAATTCTTCTGAATTAATTGGACTCTTTGCCTTTTTACCAATTAGTTCACTACCTTTAACGTCAGCAATAATCTCTATAGTTTTGTCCAAAAACGAAAGTTTGTGGGCACATTCAGAGCTTATGATCCATGTTTCATCATTTACTTTTGTCTTTTTGTACACTATCTCAGGATTTACCCAAAGATTTGTTACTCCAAATAATGTTTCTGGACGAAGTGTAGCAATAGGAATTATTTCATCACCTATACTGAATTTCATTATTATGTATTCTGTAAAGTCAGGTTCAACATCACCTAGAGTATCATGCTGTGATACTGGATTCTGATCATTAGGACACCATCCAACTGGATGATTTCCCTGAACAATTAGATTATTTTCCTTTAGTGTTCTAAATTGCCATTCAATAAATTTTTGGTATGCAGGAATTATTGTTGTAAATTCTCTTCTCCAATCAATGGAGTACCCCATCTCCATCATACCAGCTTTAATTTCTTCATGGAAATAATCTGCAATTTTTACCGGATCAACAAAATCTTTTATTTTATCTTCTGGAACATTATACAAATTTTTGAAACCATTAATCAATTCAGTATCATTTGCTTGTACTCGTTTTGACATACCAAGAATTGGTGTCCCTGTATAATGAAATCCCATTGGAAATAGGACATTGTATCCTTTCATTCTTAGATATCTTGAATGAACATCCGTGATTGTGTAAGTTCTACCATGACCAATATGTTGAGGTGAGTTTGGGTAAGGATAAGCAACGGTTATGAATTTTTTTTCTTTTTCATTTGGATCAATATCATGATCATTATTTTCTGCCCATTTATTTTGCCATTTTGCGTCAATTACATTCCAATTTACATCCATCATATCTCATTACTCCAAAACCATTGATTTCGCTTTTTTAATTGCATCTTCTTTTTTAGATTTATCATTTCCGCCTCCCTGTGCAAATTTTGGGTTTCCACCACCTGCACCACCAAGTATTTGTGATACACTCTTTACAATATCTCCAGCTTTTTTATTCTTTGAAACTTGATCACCACAATAAACTATAACTCGAACTTTTTCTCCCTCGTCGAATAAACCACAATATACTAGATTTGGGTCTTTCTTACAAAGACTTTCTCCTAATCCAATATGAAAATCATCATCATAACTATCACTAGTTGAATAACAGAAATTCGTCTTATTTGATTCAGTAATTTCCATTGTTATATTATCAATAGTGGTAATTCCTTGCTCACATTTAGAAAAAACCTCTATCACCTTTGGAATTTTTTCTTTAGTTATCTTTTTCTTTTCTAGTTTTTTCTCTTTTTGAAGTTCTTTGATTTTTTCTTCTTCTTGATGAGTTTCAATATTTTCTTGTTTTTTTAGTGTAAATTCCTTTGCCGCACTTCCTGAAACAAATTCAATTCTTACAACCCCATCTTGAATTCTTTTTGTTTTTGTAATTTTTATTTGTTCTATTTCAGATGTTTTTTTAACATGTGTTCCTCCACATGCTTCTATGTCCAAGTCTCCAATAGAGACAATACGGACAGATTTTACCGGAACAACTCCACCCTGGTAAATTCTAAATCCATATTTTTGTTCTGCAGTTCCTCTATCAAAATTTTCAATCTTAACCTGTATGTCTTTTTCAACAATAGAGTTTGCAGTTTGTTCTATCTGTGAGACTTCCTCTTCAGTAAGTGCTGAATGGTGTGTAATATCCAATCTTGCATGATCTTCTTCTTTGAATGCAGAATGTTGCCATACCCATGAACCCAATACACTTCGTGCTGAAGTATTAATCACATGTGTACTAGTATGATTTTTTGTTATTCTGTCTCTTCTAGTTGAATCTACAACACATGAAACAGTATCCCCTTGTTTTGGTACACCACCCTTTAATTCATGAACAACGATATCTCCATGTTTTGTAACATCAACAATATCATAATTATCAATTTTTCCGTGATCTGGTTCTTGACCACCACCTCTTGCATAGAATGATGTTTTATCTAGCACAACATAATTATCAAATGATTTCAAAATTTTTGCATCAAATTCCTTTGGGTCATCGGAATAAAACAAAAGTTCTGTACCTGGAATTCCTTGTAATGGCAAATCTTTTTGTTCTTTCTGATTTTTTCCTTGATGTAGTTCTGAAAGTTTACTATAGAATGTAGATGGTATTTCTGGTATAACATTCATTTCTTTTAGGTAATCAGGCGTGACTCCATCGGACTCGTACAATCGGATCAAATCATCAACAGTTGGTTCTTTACTTAGGCTACGAGCAATTTTTTCCATTCTTTGCTTTGAGTTCTCATATCTTTCAGATTCTATACGAATAATTTCTTTAACATCATCACGTGTTTTTTCAAGTTCAGGATATGTATTCTTCAAGTAATCAATCTGAGTATCAATAATCTCATTTATGTCAAATTGTAGGGAAAGTCTATTCATTGTTGAGATAATCCTTCGTAGCATTATTCTAAGATTGTATCCCCCACCAACATTACTTGGTAGTGCTCCATCTGATATGGCAAAAATTAATGTCCTAACATGGTCGATTATGAGGTAAATTCCTTCTAAGGGAGTAATGATTTTACTTATTTGCTCTTCTGATAAACCAGAATTTTTTATTGCACTCTTTCTAACTAAAGTTAAATCTTCATATCTTTCAAAGTTTTTTGCAATTTCCGTAAAATATGGAATCAAAATATTAGAATCTATGTTAATTCCAGCTTGTTGAATTAGATCATTGGTTATTGGTCCAAAACAACAGTCGTATGCAGTTGGTGTTCCCATCGTTATCCAAGAAAATCTTTCCAATCCGGCTCCCATGTCAATTATACGTTGATCTAGTATCTTGTAGTTTGATAAGCTACCTTGAAATTCAGTGAACACTGCATTACCAAGTTCTAATCCTCGAACAAAATACTCTAACGAAGAACCAAATGAACCACCACCTTCCCACACATCTTCTACAAAAACAATTTCTTTTTTATCAATACCAAATTGCTGTGTTAGTAAATCAAAGTCAAGATTGATACATTCATCTTTCCAATATCCATTGTTATCTGGTATACTATGCTGTCCAATCATACAGAAGGATGAGAAATGTCTTCCTGTAACTCCAACATTCTCTAAATCTTTGAATCGAAGACATGTTTGTGGAACTACAAGCGGATTTGCAGGAAACTCAAATACAACTTTACTTCCCATAACTCTCTGAAAATCTACAACTGATGCAATTGTAAAATACAAATCATCGCGCCATCTACATACAACGGGATATCTATTGATAGATGTATGATTATTCTTTACAAAAAATGATTCAACTTCTTTCCATGCTTGTGTATAATCAAACCGCTTCTTTGTTGGAGGATTACCAATGAATGAATATGTATCATTAGAATGATCAGGGCATTCTATACGATTTTCATCAATGGTCCAAAAGAACCGTTTACATGTTACACATGATTTACGTTCAAATCCTTCAGATTCAAATAATTTTATCTTGTAATACCGTTCTGGGTCAGAAGAAAATTTTGAAAGAATCTCATTTTTATCCATTTTAATCATATTTCATTTGACCGATATTAAGAATTGTCTATTTGATATTATCACTATTAACAGAATTGTAAATTATAGTTGAATCTGAAAAATAATTCAAAGAAATTAAATACAGAAGAAATTGATCGATTTTATGTTTGGAAGAAAGAAAGGGCAGTTAAAAGAAGGTGATTATGTATTTACATCAAGACCAGATGATGAGTACACTAACATGATTTTTGGTTCAGTAACAGGCATTGACGGAGATAAAATTGGGGTCAATGGTTTTTTGGTAAACCCATCGGGATTAAAAAATAAAGTTTCACAGGGAAAAGCTGGTCCAAGATCAAAAGAAATCCTGAAAGATCCATCATCTGAGAACTGTATTATGGCTTTGATCTATCGAATTGAACATGAAAACTTTACCGGTATCTTAGATTTAGCAAATGATAAAGTAGAAATTATTTCCCCAAGAATTTTTGCAATTCTGGATGGTTGGATTAGAGAATCCATTTCTGAGCTAATTAACAATGTTTTATCTCTACCAGATGGTTCAGACAAGGATCATGCAAAACGCATTCTTAAGAATAGAATGGAAAACCTTTATGACAAAAACCTAAGTAATCATCTATATTCTGTCTGTCGAAGTCTTAAAATCCTCATTTAAGAGAATTTCAAAATTTTCTACATAGTTTTATATTATACTCTTTGAGAATTTTGCTAGATGGAATACGTTTACGCTGCTTTAATGTTGCACAAACTAAAGAAGGATGTAACAGAAGAAAATGTTACTTCTATAGTAAAAGCATCAGGTGCTGAAGTTAATGAAGCACAGGTAAAAGCATTAGTTGCATCATTAGCAGATGTAGATATTGAAGAAGCAATAAAAGCAGCCCCAGTTGCAGTTGCAGCAGCAGCTCCAGCAGCTGCAGGAACAGATGCGCCTGCTGCAGGAGGAGAAAAGAAAGAAAAGGCTGAACCTCCAAGCGAAAAACAGGAAGAGGCAGCTATGGAAGGCTTGTCATCTCTATTCGGTTAATTTAATCCAACTCAAACTTTTGATCGATTACTATACTCAATGTTAATTACTGCTAGTTCAAACTATTTCCATGGTTGATTTTTCAACCCAAATGGATTTCTTCATTTATCTTTTAGATCTTTTTGGAACAATGGCATTTGCTGTTACTGGTGCATTCAAGGCAATTGAACATAAAGCAGATATTATTGGGATAATAATTTTAGCAACTATAACTGGTGTTGCAGGAGGAACAATTCGAGATGTTGTGTTAGGCAAATCATTACCAAACTCACTAATTGATCCATCTTATGTCATAATCACTGTAATTACTGCAGTAATCATATTTCTTCTGCATTCAAAACTTAAAAAACATTGGAATCTTTTCTTAAAATTTGATGCTATAGGACTAGGAGTTTTTACTGTAATTGGTGCAACTTTTGCTTACAATTTGTTTGGCATGAATCTTCTTGTCATCATCCTTGCTGGAATGCTAACTGCAATTGGTGGTGGAATTCTTCGAGATGTATTTGTGAATCAAACACCTATAGTATTAGTGAAGGAATTATACGCTACTGCAAGCTTTATTGGTGTAATAGTCTTTTACCTCTGTCTTATGTTTAGTGAGGAATTGTATATTGCAACGATTTTGAGTATATTTGTTGTAACTGGATTAAGACTGATTGCTATGAAGTATAACTGGAATTTACCAAAGGTCAGAGGTACTGTTTAAATTATTCAGCTTTGTAGTCTTTAGCCTTTTCAGACAATCCTTTTGCATGAGAATTTGCTTTCTGAAGAATTGCGTCTTTTGTGTCATCCGTCATGAATCCACTTTCTGTAGATAGTGAACGAGCCGATTGTGCTGCTTTAGATAATATTGGTTCAATATTATCAGGTGTGATGTATGCGACCTCGATTGATAATGCAATAGCCTCTTGGTGAGATTGTATTAATTCTTCTCTGAATTTTTCAACATCTATAATCATTTCTTCTTTAGAGTATTGAATTCCCTCTTCCAGTGCTGAACTTAGAACAATTTTTGCTTCTATCGGCTTTATGTCTAGTTTTCCTAATAATGCAGCAAGTTTTTCTGAAACAACTCCACCTTTTTTCACAGGTACAGTTTCTTTCATGATCCAAATTGTACCTTGATCAATTTTTGTAGCTATTCCGTTTTCTTTGAATTCTGTTAGCATGGGACCAGGAGCAATACCAGTATTTTTAGGCTCAACTATTACATCCATGCTTGCTATGTCTCCACCTCTTGCTGCTAGCATGACTCTATTTTTTCCTAACATAACATTCAGTTTGAAAGGAGACATATTTGTAAACAAGAAAAGGCATTGACCTTTTAATTTCTCAATTATTTTTTCAATTCCTTTAACATCAAGTTTCTCTAATGCCTTTTTTGCAACCTTATTTTTAATACTAAAAAGCTGAACATCATCACCCAATTTTTTTCGTAGTGGAAGAAGCTGTGATGCACGTATTTTTTTTAAATCAACAATAGCCAAAACTTTGTATTTTTTTGGCAGTTCTTGTAGTTGTTGATACATCTCAACTTTCTTTTTTGGGTATGTTGTTCTATTTTCATTCAACTTACTTCTTTCCCTCTTCTAATTTTATTGCTTTACCCATTGTAGTCTTTATCATAATTTTTTTAATATTTTTTTCTCCATTAGGCAATTTTTTTTCAATTGCACTAATGATAGTGCTTGCGTTAGTAGCCAAGTCAGCCTCATCCATACTTTCATCACCAATTTTACATGATAAAGCAAGTGAGCTTTTTAGCCTAACTCTAATTGATTTTTTAAATCTGTTAAGAAATGATTGAATATCAGCATTGAATGGAACTGGAGTAGGCATCTTACCTCTTGGACCCATTAATTGTCCAAGTGACTTACCAACAACTGGCATAAGTTTTGTATCAGCTAGGAAGAAATCGTATTTGTTGAGTAACTTTCTTGACTGTCGTTTATCTTGTGCTAAAGTAGTAATACTATCGTTATCTAAAACTTCATCAGCATTAGCATCTTTTGCTTTTGATCCCATATCACCTGATGCCATTACACAAATTTTTGCTGGCTGACTCATTTCTTTCGGTAATTGAATTACTTCATTTATTGCAAATCCTTTCTTAACATCTATATCTCTAAACACCATTATCATTTCCAAAGACTGTTTGAATTTTCTCTCTTTTTCAGATTTCTTAGCACCTTTGATTGTTTCCAATAATTTAGTTTCATTCACCATGATAGAATTTTTCAAAATTTCCTACTTAAAATCGTTTAGCATTTTATACAGGATATTTTTTAGAAATATGGTTTAATTTATTTTTGATTTGAATAGTAAAGTACCAAAACTTACATTTATGACATGAAATTAATTATTAGTATATGAAAAAAGTTGATGATTTAGATCTTAAACTTCTAATTGAGTTAAAGAAGAATTGTAATACTTCCATACCTTTACTTTCAAAAAAATTTGGCATTAATTCATCTGTTCTTTATAGCAGAATAAACAGATTAGTTAAGAAAAAAATCATAACCAAGTTTACAATAGAAACCGATGATTCACAATTGGGAATTGGTGTGAAAGCATTAGTTGGCATTAATCGTGATCCAAAAGATAAATCTACTATACACAAAATGCTTATGGATATACCGTACGTTGTATCAATTTATGAAGTTACAGGACGATTTGATATTATAATTAGAATTTTTTCTGAGGATTTAGAACAACTTCATTCAGTGATCATTGAAAAAATTGGAAACATAGTTGGAATTACTAGTACTGAAACTTTTGTGGAATTACAAAAAACCGAAAAAGAAGAAATCTATATTAAATAATCAGGAAAATTTTTCTTCCCACTTACCATCATTGATTTCAGCAGTGATTTCTTTTGGTGTTTTACCCTCAATTTTTATTCCTAATGATTGGCATGTACCAATAATTTGTTTTGCAACTGATTTTATTTCCGTTGCATACGAAGATTCCAATTTGACATTAGCCACCTTTATGATAGAATCCATTGAGACATCACCAGCCCAATCAGTACCAGATGTACCAGAGCCTTTCTGAATTCCACATTCTTTTAAAATTAATGCTGACGCAGATGGTATACCAATTTCAACTTCCCATTTTTTTGTATCAGAATCAACAGAGACAGTTACGGGAACTTTCATTCCTTCAAAATCTTTAGTTTTCTCATTAATCCCATTAATTACTTCCATTATGTTTACACCCATTGGACCTAAAGCTGGTCCAAGAGGAGGACCTGCAGATGCTCCGCCACCAGTCACAAGTGATGAGATAGTTTGTTTTGCCATGATTTATTCACTTTCCTAAAAAATTTATGTCTTCCTACTCCGCAACCTGTTTAAGATAATTTGCATCAACAGTAACTGGTAATTGATATGATGCATCAAGTAAAACAACTACAGCTTCTTCTTTTTCTGAGTCAATTCTTGTAATTGTAGCTTTCATTCCTTTGAATGGTCCACCAATTATTTCTACAGTGTTATTTACTTCAAGATCACTAACTATTGATTTCTTAACCAAGTATCCTTCTATCTCTTTAAATTCCATTTCACCTCTTAGTTGACCTTTTACATGTCTCATACCTTGAATTGTACCAAACATTTTTTGAGGATCTTCAGCTTCCATCACAATGTAACCTTTGATATCATCTATCATTAAGACAGATTGAATATCAATTTTATTTAATTTCATCTTTGCTTCTAATAAGCGCATTACAACTTTCTCTTGACCACCAGTAGTTTTAACAGCATATAGATGAGAATTAATTCCTGACTCAACTACTGGTTCTGTAGGTGACTCTGACTCAACTACTGGTTCTGTAGGTGACTCTGACTCAACTACTGGTTCTGTAGGTGACTCTGACTCAACTACTGGTTCTGTAGGTGACTCTGACTCTGACATTTAATTTTGCCCCATAGTTGCAACGGAAAAAATAAACTGAATTATGAATCCAATTGTACCAACTATTGTAATTCCTAATAAAACCAGCCTTAGATGCTCTTTGTAAACATCTTTATCTGATTTTTTAGTAAGTTTGATAGTATTTAGTACATTCTTTAATGTCTGCTTTGGGTTCAACTTAATCGAAATTAATAAGGTATCAATATATCTTTTATTCATGGAACTATTGGTAGCATCCCGTGATGACCCTGCTGGGTATAACATGGCAAGATTTATCTCTAAAAATATGGATAAGAACAACGAGTTTTTCCATTCAGAAAATTTTGACCTTTTGATAATTGATACTCCATCTATTTCTGCAGACTGGTTAGAAGATAAATTCAATTATGATGGATTTATCTTTCTTTCAAAACATGCTTCAGAATCAGGTAAATTAGCTTTAACATGTCATAGCACTGGTAATTTCTCTACTGCAGATTTTGGTGGAAATCCACGACAGATTGCCATTCCTCATCCAAATATACAAAAATCATACATGAAAAATCTCTGGAATGAAAAAGAATCTTTTTCAGAATTTCAGATAACAATAGAGGCAACTCATCATGGTCCTACCGCATTAAACAAACCAACTATTTTCATTGAAATTGGGACTACTCAAAATGAATGGAAAAATGTTAATCTTTGTAACTCTGTTGCTGAAATTGTTGTTAAGACTCTGAATCAGGATAGTACAAATCATCCTGTAGCAATTTGTATAGGAGGAACTCATTATCCTAAAAAATTTACAAATGAACTTATTCATGGTAAATTTGCATTAGGGACTGTAATCCCAAAACATGCTTTAGATCACTTGGATGATGAACTTTTTT
>Ga0208522_1002570_pt1 | contig 10829 bp, 7 predicted proteins | sample ETNtaG_25_FD_185763 | JGI IMG/M metagenome (GOLD analysis project Ga0208522, IMG submission 185763) | Marine microbial and viral communities from oxygen minimum zone, Eastern Pacific Ocean - ETNP201302SV86 (SPAdes) (version 2) | ecosystem: Environmental > Aquatic > Marine > Oceanic ... | reverse complement strand
AGAAAAAAGAGCGAAAAAATAAATTATTTATTATAGTCGGCTTTATCAGTGGTCTAAGTACAATTTTTGTTGGCGCAACCGGTCCACTCATTGCTCCTTTTTTCCTAAGTAAACACCTGACCAAAGAAAATATTATTGCCAATAAGGCTGCCTGCCAGATTATTTCTCATCTTGGTAAAATTCCAATCTTTATTTACTTTTTTCATGTAGACTATATTGGGGAGTATAACCTGTTATTGCCTCTAATCGTGGCGGTATATATTGGAACGAATATTGGAAAGAGACTACTTAACTTTGTTCCAGAAAGAACTTTTAAACTACTTTTCAAGGTTTGCCTCACCGTTATAGCCATACGGTTGGTCTTGGGTTAATTTTAAGAATATCAAGCCCCACATTCGTGGATTGTTTGTGCAATGATGTGTAGAATTTGTTAACTGCAAGAGAGACTCTTGAAGAAGTTAAATGAAATGAGCATTTGAAAAATTGTTACGGTACTGACTAGCCCCCAAACTGAATCTCAAAAACCTTCGTTTTTGAAACTATTCTGCTTTGTATCATAATTTGTCTCAATTATGCTAAACCGAGTATCATATCTCATCTATTTATCAAAACATAAAAACTACTTTTTTAAAGCAAAAGCTATAAAAAAAATACAGGCTAATTACAGGTGGTTACTTCAAAAACGGTCTATTTGTGTCTATTTCTGTCATATCGGGAAAGTACAAAAGGGCAACAAAAAACCCCGATCTCTCGACGAGAAAACGGGGTTTTAGAGAGCGGGACCGAAGGGACTCGAACCCTCGACCTCCGGCTTGACAGGAAAAAGGCCTACATTTCGTACTTCCGTAACTCCTAATATATAACGAGATACAGGCGGATGGTTTTCCGAAAATAAAAAAGTCCGGTAAATAACAGGTGGTTGGGACAGTTGATTTGCTGTCATGCTTACCCATGGCTGATAGATACAAAGCATACCAATGATGGGCGTCTGGATTTCCCGGATTTAACTCAATAGCAAGTTGAAACTCCTGTTCAGCGCTTTTCCAATCCCATTCACTGAGTTTCATAATTCCTAGAGCAGTATGCGCTTCACCTATTTCATTATTTATTTTAACAGCCTGTGTTGCAGCTCTTTTGGCTTTAGGTATTGAATCTTCTCGCGATAAAAAGCCATAGCACCAAAGAAAAATATAGGAAACTGCCAAGCCAGCAAAAGCACTCGCGTCTTCCGGATTCCTTAGGATTGCCTGTTCAAATTTCAAGACCTCTTTATCCATAGGATCACGAAAACTTTTTCCAGGAAAATTATTATTTAAATTGACCATCGATTTTACCCTTTTCTGTGAAATATGTTATTTATAGTTACATTAAAATTTTATTTTGAAAAAACGTTATAAAATTATTCAATAACTTAAAAATTGTTAATGACTCGACAATGCCAAATCAGCACAATTGATAGGTGTAAAATTTGATTCATAAAACTTCCCAGAAGCGGCCCAGCGGTTAATCATATCCAAATCTACCCAACATCCCACAAACAAAAAACCTCGCTACTGAGCGAGGCTTGATGATTTGAAATTATAATTATTTCAACATTACCATCTTCTTGGTCCACCGGGATTTTTTAGTTATCATTGAGATATTTTCCCTTTTATAAATATACGTTAATCATGAATTTATCTGATTTCTATTCTAATGAATCTGGGTCTATAGAATTTTGGATCAATATATTCTTTTCTCAAATCACCATTTGGTGACGTAATGTAGCTACAAACCAATGAATCTTCATCATCCATCAAAGCTGAATGAATCCTGAATGCATATGTCATTGATATATGATCCGGGTTTTGAAAAATCTCGAATGGTCCATGCCATGGACCCGTAATTTTCCATGCAACTAATAAATAAAGTTTACTTTCTAGTGGATCGTAGGTTGTACATAAAAATATCTTTCTTTTATTTAAATAAATAATACTCGATTCTGTATTACCGGGTATGAAAAGCTTTTTTATGTTCTTATTACTTTGGGTCCAAATGAGTTCGCCCCCCTTTTCACAAAAATATTCAATACTATCAGAAGATTTATTTTGAATAAGTTTAGAAAAAATCGCCCTTGCTAGTATCGCATGATTTCCATTGGGTGCATCTTTTTTATATCCCAGAAAATAAATATATGGATCATCAAAATATAAACCGGAATGAATTCCAAATTGATTATTTCCGATTCCCAATTCAACATATTCCGTTTCCCAATCGTCGGGATCATCTTTTGGGTTTGAAACGATTATCATATTTGTTCCCACTGTAGACCAAAAATCCAAGTATTTGCCATCAAAATTGCCTTGGATTGAAAAACAAAGGATTATCAAGTTTTCCTTTATTAAAAGTCCATTTGTGGGCCAATAGTATATATCAGGCGTTTTGTTTAAACTGGGAAAGAAAGAACTTGGCGAACCATTTTTATTTTTCCAGTAAAACTTTAGGTCGATATTTGATTCATTTATTTTCTTTGTGATTGCTAAAGAATTATTGATGTGAGGGAAGAGAACCTTTCTCTGTCCGTAATCATTTTTACCTATAAATGTGTCACCAAATAACCATAATACACGATTATCATTTAATTTGATTGAGTGTGCAGCATCACCACCCTGCCATCCTGTATCCTGTGGAACGAATAGATTATCATAGATGTCATCATAGTTTATAATTGTTATTTCAAACGGAAGTTTCATTAAGTTACCAATATTAATTTCAAAATTGTAAAATTTGATCGATCAACAAATTATTATCTTCTTCATCAATCGTACCATCTTGATGAGATCTGTTATCGCTCCTTGCGAATTCTCATAAGTAAAGAGTGTATATCCCTCAAATACATTTGCTGAAATTTTTAACCCATGAATTATAAAAAGAGAATTAAATAAAAATTTGATATTAAAATATTTCAATGCAATACTAATGTGATTAGGATAATTCTACTTCAATAAAATAAGGCCGATATATATCTATTCCCTCCTCAGTAAATAGATGATCCATTCCACCATATTCATTTGTGGCATAACTAATAATAAGTTTTCCGCGTTTATCCGAAATCCAAGGGTGGATTCGCATAGCGTAAGAATTTACTGGAAAGTTTTTGTTCTGTACTGGAGTTGTGTAGATCGGTAAAGGTGCAGACCACGGACCTGTTATTTTTTTGGCCCAGGTTAAGGATAATTCATTATTTTGCGAAGTATATGTTGTGGTGAAAAAAGTTTCTAGATCTTTTTTAAAATATATATTTGATTCCGTATTACATGGCTTAAACATCGGTTTTGCTCTGCGAAGATTATTATCCCATGTTTTATTGTTTTGAAAAAATTCTATTCTTGATGCATTTGTTTTTTCACTCAATTCATTTGTATTCATTCGGCCCAATATCATATGATTTGAAGTTTCTTTTCCATGAAAACCAAGAAAATAAAGAAATCCGCTTTCACCATATAAAGCAGCGTGAATTACTCCACCACTGAATTGAAAATCCCAATATTCTGTTTTCCAATTCATCGGATTATCGAGATAATTATCAATCCTTAAACAAACCGTTCCAATTAAATCGATGGAATTATCTAAAGTAGCATTAACTGCCATAGCAAAAATATAAAGTTTTTTATTAAGGACGATCCCATTGGTCGGCCAAATATAATCACCTATCATTTTATCAGGATGATTAAAGAAAGAAAGAGAAACTTTACCTTCACATTGCCAGAAAAAATTCATTTTATTAGGTTCACCATCTTTTAATTCCATTATTCCGACCGAGTTATTGATCAGATTCCAATCGGATCCACGTTTTTTCTTTTCAGTTCTACCTATCAAAGTGTCTCCAAATAGCCATAGGATTTTTTTGTCATTCAGAATAATCGAATGACAAACGTCGGAACCCATCCAACCATCCAATTCATAATCAAAAAAATGGTCTAATACTTTATAACCACTTACAGACTTGATTGTAATTCTATGTTCAGTCATTTTTCCCTAATTGAACTTTAATGAATAAAGGTCTGTATGCCTGTATGGAGATTTCTTCAAACGGTCCTTGGAAAGATGTAACAAAACTGATAATTAATTCACCAGGTTTTGTGCTGAATTCAGGGTGGGGCCGAACGGCATAGGTTTCAATACATGTTTTTAATGGACAAACCACTAAGGGGTTTTTATAAATAATGATGGGTTCTGACCAAGGGCCCTTAAGATCCTTGGCCAAAGTAAGCAAGATACTTTGATCAAGTGCAGTATATGTTGTGGTAATAAAAATGTCCCACTCCTTTATGTATTGAATATTGGATTCTGTATTCCCCGGGGAAAAAAGAAATTTCAGATTTTCCTTCAAATTACTCCACTTACTAACACCATCAGTTTCTATAAAATATTCTAATTGGGCTGCTTTTTTAAAGTGAATAAAATCTTCCTTTGTAATTCTCGAAAGGATCGACTTTTTCAGTCCATCAATTTGAGTATAACCCATAAAATAGATCATATCGGTATTCAGATAAAAAGCAGAATGAAATTGTTGCTGAAAACTATCTCCTTCCCAAGGAAGTGTCCCAAAATCATAATATTTTTTATTCCAATTTGTTGGGTTGTCATGTGGATTATCAATTTGGATAAAGACAGTACCTACCATGGACCAAAATCCAGTTCCATCAATACTCATTGACTGACAGAATATGAAAAGACTATTATTTAAATAAAACCCATTGGTTGGCCAAAGAAAAGATCCTGGCATTTCTTTGTAGGGTGGGAAAAAGGCACGAGTTGGTTCGTTTTCACCGATATGAAAGGTAAATTGCTCAGATTCTGGTTTAGTCAGATCTTGAATTGCGATACAATTATTAATATGAATTCCATCACTTATTTGATTACCATTTTTATATTCACCAATGAAGGAATCTCCGAAAAGCCAAACTATTTTACCCCTGTCAATTGAAATTGAATGTCCTACGTCGCCAGCCAACCAACCTTTTTCTTGGGGTTGTAACCATTGGTTTTTTTCATCATCTATTACTACAGATTCGATATAATATTTCCCCAAGATTTCACCATGGATCAAAAGTGGTATTAAAACTAGAAAAAGGTAAATTGGTTTTATAATCAATCTCATTTATTATTCATTTTAAATAAAGAACCTTTTTTGAAGTTGATGAATGATTGATACTGGCCTTTATAAAATAAATACCGGAACTGGTATACCGTGTGATAGCATCTTTTCCATCCCAATAAAAATAATAATATCCCGGATTTATCAACCCTTTATGAACTTTGGATATAAATCGACCATTTACATCATAGATAGAAATATCTAGAACTCCTCGATCTACAATATCTAATTCTAAATTAATTCTGGGATTGAAAGGATTCGGATAAGTTCTTGAAATTGAAATTTTGGATGGCAGTCGAAATTCTTGAGTTATCTCTGAAAAACTCGTATCTAATTCACTAATCGGTATAGAGATAAACCTTGGTCTATAAAGTCCGGCATCTGAGAAATGATCAGAAAATTCATAACTGTTTACATTATAACTAATGAGTAATTCTTCTTCATTTGATAAGTGAGGATGCGCTTTGGCATTATATGCAAAATAATCTGGATCCAAATCTGATTCTGGAGTAGACCAAACTTTATTGAAGAACCCAAACGGGCCAATAACACTGCTTCCTAACCTATAGGCTACCTCCTCGCCAACTCCATTCAATTGGAAAACAGCAATGTAAAGATCTTGCGAAATCTGGGACACACTAAATTCCTGGGAAATGTTTTGAGTTATGGAATAACTGTCTGAAATATCAGGAGACCATGCATTGCCATCCCAATACTCCCAAAATAAATAGTTATCAATATATTCTTCGGGAACTCTGCTCACTGTCATTTCTTTTGATCCATTCCCATCCTTTACACCATAAAAATAGATATATCCATCAGGATTTGGATTCCCAGAATCTAACAATTTTGATAATATCGCTTGACCATACACGACACTCCAACCTTCAGGATCTTCATAAAATAAGGGTGTATCCATCTCTTCAAGGTTGGATATTTCATAATTTTCTGTAAGGTCAAAGGAAATGAGAGAAACTCCTGCAATGGCAAAAGCCTGTTGTCCATCATCCCCATGGTCCATTCTTAAAGCGAATAAATAAAACCGATCATTAATAGAAATTCCATCCATCAACCAGTACCAGTCCCCCTCTTGACTGTTTTCAGTACTAGGAATAAATACGGTAGTGGGATTCCCATCTGTGTCATAATGGTAATAAAAATCAATATTTTCATTAACAGGTGTATTTCCATCCATAACTGCATAGGTATTGTTTATAAGGTGGGTTGGCGGAAGTCTTTCTCCTGTCGTAGAATCAACGTTTCCTATAAATGTGTCACTAAAAACAAATAATGTTTTATTATTAAGTTCACTATATTGTTCGTTTCCGTTAAAAGGTATTGAATAAATACCATCTGCACCCGTCCAGCCCTCATAGCGATGAAAAAGTTCGGACCAACCTTCTTCTGCAACTGCTGTGATTGAGTTACAATCTTCAGTTGTTTCAATTTGAATAGGATGGGGATAGGAAATAGGAGCCCAAGACTGCACTCCTGAACAAATTAAATTAGGTGTAGCTTTAGTAGCAATGTAAGCGATAGGAAAGCACCCAGTTAGAGAACCAACTCTAAATTCTATGTTAACTAAAATTTCAATTGGATCCTCATAAGCATACCCTATATCAGAAATCATACCAACCCAATGCATATTATCATGAATCAATTGTGCTGGATAACAGTTTTCAGCTGAATCTGCCCACTCTTCTGAAAATGCCAGGGATCCTCCATTCCCTCCAAAAGAATAATTCCCTGATATGAACTCCCAGTCTGTTGGCACCAATACACAAATTACTCCCTTATGGGGATTTGGCTCTGGTACAAAAGGATCAATTATATTTAATTCAATTTGAATATTCTCATTTTGCTGGGCATTGTCCGGTTGATTTATTTCATCAAAATAACATCCTGAAATCAAAAAGGTACAAAAACCAAAAATTGTTAAACGAACTATCCGTTTCATAACAATTATTTTATTGGATCATTTAATTTGGTTGTTAGTGATGATAGGCGTACATAGGTGTAAACAATTTTTGAATGAACATCAGAGAGATTTTTTACTTTGATTGTTTTAGCTGCTTCAGGGATGATGATAGTTTCATATAATGCTAATCTTGCAACATGACCACTCCCAGTTTCAATTTTGATCTCTCTTCCTTCCACAAGATTCATTGCAAAGGCACGATTCTTAAGATTTAAGGAAAATTCCTTGTCAAATTCAATTCTGTGGATGTTATAAAAAGTTTCTGGTCGATTGTATAATTCATAATCTTTCCACCCATTTCCTTCAGAAATCAATTTTGGTTTTGAGATATAATTGTTATTGATAAAGTGTTCTGTATGCTCCAATCGTATGTTTTCAAATGCCCGCTCAATATTTAAATGCCTCAAATTTCCATTTAGATCTCGTCGTAAATAGTCATAGATCTTAAAAGTAAAAATGTAAGGGGTTGCACTAATTTCTAATACAAGGTTACCCTTACCGCTGCAATGTACAGTGCCATTTGGAATTAAGATCAGGTCATGTGGATCGACTTCGATAGAATGCACATATTTATCAATATCCACTTCATTCCCATTTTGATGAGAATCAATAAGTGCTTGTTTGAATTCATGAGGATCACTTGATTCTTTAAGCCCTAGATAAACGCGAGCACCTTCCTTCGCTACAGAAATGTAATAAGTTTCATCTTGTGTAAAAGTTTCTCCAAAATTCTTACGTATAAAATCTGGTCTGGGATGGCATTGGGTAGATAAGTTTCCGCCATCAATTGTATCTAAATAATCTAATCTTATTGGCCATTCATACTGGAATCGTTTTGCCGTTTTTTTACCTAATACACGCTCATTTTCTTGGAACATGAGAAAATCAAAAGTGAATTCCAAATATTTTTCTGAACTTTCTAAAACAATTCCATTTTCTGGAGCTATTAATTCAAATGACCATGCAAAATTGGGCTGGTCTGGATCCAGTCCCATGTGTCCTTGCATAAATTTTCCGCCCCAAGGTCCGGGGTAGAACCAAGGCCTTACTCTGAATGGAGCTTCCGATAAAATGTGTAAGGCATTTCGAAAATCATCACCTCTCATGGATGCTGGATTGTTTTCATTTTGTATATCAACCAGAAGGCCAATATCGGGAAGGAGTTTCCTCTTGGTGCGATTCAGTGCAGGCCAATCCACGAAATAGGAACGCTTGTAAAAATAACCAAAGGACATATCGACAGGATTACCAATGTTACTGCATCGACCATTCCTTGCTTTTTCCTGGATAATATCTTTTGGAATATCAATGTACCATAGTGTATCCCAGATTTCAATTAGGCTGGAACCAACGCCATAAATTATTAACAGGTTGTTCGATTCGTATTCTTTGGCTGTAGCAGCAAGAATCCGGGCGTTGGCGACTTTTTTTGCATTAAAAAATCCTTCTAAACCAAATGGGAAATGGGTTCCCCATAACGGATCTTCACCACCGAGAAAACCCTCAATGTGTCGTAAAATATCTGGCTCCGGTTTCAAACAGTCCTGGAAATCAATCCAAGTGGCTTTTAGTTCAGTTGATTTAAGACTCGCAGCGATTGATTTCTGAAAATGACCCCAATCCACACCAATATATCCGTCAATGATAAAAACTCGTTTTCCGGCATGATTTTCCTTTTTGATATGTTTAACTAGATTTATATATCCAGTTGAAATCAAATTCTCATTAAGGGGAAATGTTGGAAAACAATCGTATAGACCACGCGGGTAATCTGATGCATTGGCCGGTATCGAGTTCAGGTATGGGTCTTTCATTATTTTTCTAGTTTGGGATGAAAGGCTGCACCCAGAATAGGTGCATGGTTGCCAAGTTCTGAGGATTTAATTACGCATCTTCCTCGGGGCACAGTGAACGCCATTTTTTTAACATATTTTTGCAATGGTGGAAGAATAATGTCGGCACTCTTCAATATTCCTCCACCTAAAACGATCACTTCCGGACTATAAGTATGAATAATATTAACCAGGCCAATAGCCAGATCATTTATAAAGGCATTAAAAATTTTATTGTAGAACATTTCGCCTTGGCGGACCATATTAAAAAAAGATTTAATTGGGTCATCATTCGACAAAATTGAAGGTATTGTTCTTTCAAATATTCGCAATAATCCAGTTTGGGAACAATAAAGCTCGAGGCAGCCTTTGTTTCCACAATTGCATTCTGGACCATCTTTATTGATACTTATATGTCCTCCTAATATTCCTCCCAGAGGATCGCTACCATAATAAATTTCACCATTGTGGATTAAAGCACATCCGACACCAGTTCCTAACGTCATACAAGTAAACACCTTGGATCCTTTTCCTTGTCCAAATTTCCATTCGCCCCAAGCGTAACACCGGGCATCATTATCCATCTGAAATGGAACATTATATTTTTTTGAAAAGATCTCACAGAGCGGTACACCAATCAAAAGACGACCGGCTCCAACATCATCAATCACCTGCCCTTTATCCGTATCTACCAACCCTTTGGCGGAAATACCTCCCTTTTCTATATTTTCATCCCCGATAAAATCATATACGGTCTGTTTCAGAGATTGGACTATACCTTCAGAATCAGTAAGGTCTGCCAACTTTTTTTCATTATAACGAACAACTATACCGTCATCTGATACAATCCCCATTTTTATATGAGTACCACCGAACTCAATACCTATTCTCATTTAGACTTTCTATTTAATCCATCTTTGGTTAAATCATACATCCTATCATGGTGAGAGATGCCGTATAATTCTAAATCTTTCATGATCGGGTTGGCATTTAATTGCCCATCTATTGAAGAATTTATTCCCGCAAACCCTCTTAAAATTACATCAACCCAATTCCCATTTGATGAGCATGTCCAGTCACAGATCCATGGTTGTTCTGGAGATGACTTTCGTGCACCACCAGCATCCATACCCATAATCGTTTCCGAAAAGTGCGCTTGGCCAAATGGACCTTGATTTGCGGTCTCTGCCAATCCCTCGACCCAGTTTAGGGCTACGTCATGTTCTCCAGCGTGAATAAGAGCAAGTAATGCCTGAGATGGCCAAGCCGGATAAGCACCATTCCATTGATGGTCTGGTCTTAAACTAAACATTGCATCATTATCTGATTCTGAGAGGGCACGCATCCACTTATCTGTTTTTAACTCATTTATAAAAAAGGACACCATTTCTTGTTTCTGTTTATCAGGAAGCAAATGTCCGACCGTATTCATGACTGTAAAGAAGTCATATGCGTGTCTCACTTCAACACATGTTCCATCAGGCTGGCGAGCATTCCAGTAACCTTTCCCGTCTAAATAAAGATCATTTAAGTTTTTAAAGATTTCATTGGCGGCATCAGACGCAATAGCTGATTGTTCATCGTTTCCCACCATTTTGTAAAGTTCTTCAGCATACTGTAAATTGGCGATATTCGCCGCATTCAGGCTGGCAACCTCGTGTACGTAGGTGCTGACGCATTCTAATAGATTAAATATGCCACCGTAATCTGCTAATCCATTCGATGATAAAAATGTTTTGTATTGATATACATAATCATGAAGAAATTGCATAACCGTCTTTTCATTATCAGCCTTAGAATTAAGCCACTTATAATTCCCAGTCCATTGTAAATATTGTTTGATCATCATAACCATGGCATGGTCATTGATTGCATACCA
>Ga0208522_1002567_pt1 | contig 10840 bp, 7 predicted proteins | sample ETNtaG_25_FD_185763 | JGI IMG/M metagenome (GOLD analysis project Ga0208522, IMG submission 185763) | Marine microbial and viral communities from oxygen minimum zone, Eastern Pacific Ocean - ETNP201302SV86 (SPAdes) (version 2) | ecosystem: Environmental > Aquatic > Marine > Oceanic ... | reverse complement strand
GGTTGAATTACTTGCGCCAATTGCGATGGAAGACGGTCTAAGATTCGCAATCAGAGAGGGCGGTCGCACAGTGGGTGCCGGCGTGGTCTCGAAGATTACTGATTAATAATAAATATAACTTATAGCTATAGTTTTACTATGGCTATGTTTTTTAGGAATTAATATTTAGGCAAGTGGCTCAATTGGTAGAGTGGCGGTCTCCAAAACCGTTGGTTGGGGGTTCGAGTCCCTCCTTGCCTGCCAAATTAAAGGATAGATGTGACTAAGCAAATCGAAAATCTAAATAAAAGATCATTTCAATTAAATACTGTCTTGTCAGTTCTTGTATTGGTACTCTCTATTGCAGTATTTTATTTAAATCCTCTTGGATTAACGACACTCTTTAAAGTTCTTATTATGCTATTTGGACTTGTTGTCGCGGCTGTTATATTCATTAAATCTTCACAAGGTGATAGATTTCTCCATTTTGTGAAGGAAACTAGAATTGAATTACGAAAAGTTGTTTGGCCAACTCGAGAAGAAACTATTAAAACAACTGGGTTTGTATTGATTGCCGTTATTATTGTTGCAATCTTTCTGTGGATTGTTGATGCATTTTTTACCTGGGGTGTGCAATTGATCTCAAGGTTAAATTTTTAAGTAAAGGGTTTTCATGTCTAAGGCTGAAGAGAAAATAGAAAAAAAAGCGCCTGCTAAGAAAGTTGCTGCTAAAAAAGTATCAACCAAAGAAGTTACAGCAAAAAAAGCGCCCGCTAAGAAGAAGTGGTTTGTCATCCATGCAAGAAGTGGCTATGAAGCAAAAGTAAAAGTTGCCATAGAAGAAGCCGTCTCTCGTGAAGGTATTGAAGATCTTATTGGCGAGATTATGATTCCTACCGAGCAGGTAGTTGAATTAAAAGGTGGAAAGAAAAAGGAAACTGAGCGTAAGTTTTTTCCAGGTTATATGTTGATAAAGATGGAACTTACTGAGCCGAGTTGGTTGTTGGTTAAAAATACTAACAATGTGATCGGTTTTATCGGTGGTTCTTCAGGAAAACCTTCTGCAATAACACAAAGAGAGGTCGACAGAATTTTTGCACGTGTTCAGGAAGGAGCTGACAAACCTAAGCCGAAAGTGGCATTCCAACCAGGTGAAGAAGTGCTGGTTATAGATGGTCCATTTAATGAATTTAATGGTACTGTTGAAGGTGTTAATTATGAAAAAAGTCTGCTGACAGTGGAAGTCTTGATTTTTGGACGTACCACTGCAGTTGAGTTAGAGTTTGTTCAAGTGGAGAAAACCTAAGTTAGACTTTTTGGGATGTTTTTAACTAAAGGGGAGCTTAACAGCGTTTGTACCTATAGGAGATAGAATAATGGCAAAAAAAAATATTGAGTCATACATTAAGTTGCAGGTACCTGCAGCAGAAGCGAATCCATCGCCACCAGTTGGTCCAGCATTAGGTCAACATGGCGTCAATATTATGGATTTTTGTAAAGCTTTTAACGCTCAAACTCAAGATCTTGATAAGGGTATGCCAGTGCCGGTCATTATCACAGTCTATAACGATCGTAGTTTTACATTTATTACTAAAACCCCCCCTGCTGCAGTTCTTTTGCGCAAGGTAACAGGTATTGAAAAAGGTAGCGGTGAGCCACATATGAACAAAGTTGGAACAGTAACTCGCGCTCAATTAGAAGAAGTAGCTAACATAAAAATGAAAGATTTAAATGCAAATGATATGGATGCTGCAGTACAAATTATTGCTGGTACAGCTCGTTCGATGGGCTTAGAGGTGGAGGGTTAATAATGGCTAATCTAACAAAAAAACAAAAAGATAACGATTCAAAAATTGAAACAGGAATCCGTTACTCAATGACGGATGCCCTTAGTCTCGTTAAGGATTGTGCAACAGCAAAATTTGACGAATCCATTGATGTTAGCATCAATCTAGGTATTGATTCCAAAAAATCAGATCAAAACGTTCGCGGTGCTGTTGTCCTTCCAAATGGAACAGGAAGGGTTGTACGAGTTGCGGTTTTTACACAAGGCGATAATGTTCAAAAAGCAACAGATGCGGGTGCAGACATTGTTGGGATGGATGATTTAATGAAGTCTATGCAGGATGGTGATCTTAATTATGATGTTGTTATTGCCTCTCCTGATGCGATGGGAGTTGTTGGGCGACTTGGTCAAGTGCTTGGGCCACGTGGTTTAATGCCAAACCCAAAGGTTGGAACAGTCACTCCAGATGTTGCTACAGCTGTTAAGAATGCAAAAGCAGGACAGGTACGCTATCGTGCGGATAAAGCTGGAATTATTCATGCGGGTGTTGGTAAAGCTTCATTTGATGTAAAGGCATTAGAAGAAAATATTGCAGCACTGATTGATGCGCTCAAAAAAGCCAAGCCGAGTTCAGCAAAAGGTGTTTATTTAAAAAAGATAAGTGTTTCATCAACTATGGGCCCAGGCCTTGCTATTGATGCAGCTAGTGTTGATATTTAATTAGTTTTAATACCAATAATTTATATTTTGTTGGTAAATGAATTCTTTGGGCGACAGGGTTACTTGTTCTGCCTCAAAGACCATAGGTGCAACAAATTGTTTTCAATTTGTTGCTTAATAAATTGATCCTTCAATTTGCCTATGTAGAGGGTATGAAAATACTCTGTGGCGAAAGTTGTAATTTTATGGCTTTCTTTTTGTTTAATTGTTCAGGAGAGACAATATGGCTCTAAATCTTGAAGCAAAAAAAGCAGTTGTTGAACAGGTCAATGCAGTAGCTATTAATGCAGTATCTGTTGGTGTTGCTGAGTATCGTGGATTGAATGTTGAACAAATGACTAATTTGCGGAACTCTGCGATTGATGCAGATGTTTTTTTACGTGTTGTAAAAAACACGCTTGCAAAGAGAGCGTTAGCTGAAACAGGATGTGAGTGCATTACACCAGTTTTAAGTGGCCCAGTTATCTTGGGGTTTTCTCAAGAAGATCCGGGGGCTGTAGCGCGCGTTTTTCGTGATTTCATTAAAGAAAATGAAGCATTAGTCGTTAAAGGTTTGGGAGTTTCCGGTGAATTTGTTGATGCGAATCAACTAAAACGCATTGCGAGCCTTCCAACTAAAGATCAAGCAATCAGTATGTTGATGGCATTAATGCTTGCACCAACTGAGAAGTTAGTAAGAACTTTAAATGAAGTTCCAACGAAACTAACTCGAGTTGTAGCAGCTATACGTGATCAACAACAATAATAATTATATAGAGGAGTAAATATCATGGCGAAATTAACGAACGAAGATATTTTAAATGCAATTGCAGACATGTCTGTTATGAATGTTGTTGAGCTAGTTTCAGCAATGGAAGAAAAATTTGGTGTTTCTGCGGCAGCAGTGGCTGCGGCACCAGTTGCTGTAGCAGCTGAAGCGGGTGCAGCAGTTGAAGAAAAGAGTGAGTTTGATGTTGTTTTAACAAGTTTTGGTGACAAGAAAGTTGCTGTTATCAAAGCTGTTCGCACTATCACTGGTTTAGGCCTTAAAGAAGCAAAAGACCTTGTTGAAAGCGCTCCAGCACCTATTAAAGAGGGTGCTTCTAAAGCTGAAGCCGATGATTTGCAAAAACAGCTTGAAGAGGCTGGTGCAAGCGTAGAGCTTAAGTAACTTGTTCGATGCTATATTCCAAAATCCCCGGGCAGGGGATTTTGGTGTTTTTATTTGAAAGTAATTTTGAAAACAATTTATTGATTAATATGGGGTATTCATGACTTATTCATTCACTGAGAAAAAGCGTATCAGAAATAATTTTGGCACGAGAGAGTCGATTTTAAAAGAGCCAGATCTATTGTCCATTCAAATTAATTCGTTTAATACTTTTATTCAAGCTGGAGAGACTGAAAAGAAAGACGTCGGTCTGCATTCTGTATTTAAATCTGTATTTCCTATTACTGCGCTGAATGGTTACGCTGAAATTGAATATTTAGATTACGAACTTCAAGAGCCGAAATACAATGTTAAGGAGTGTAAGTTGCGTGGTGTCACTTATGCTGCAACACTCCAAGTAAAACTTAACCTGGTACTTTTTGATAAAAATGGTTCAACACTCAAGAAAAAGCGTCGCGTAAAGCAAGTTATCGAAGAGAATGTCTACTTAGGTCAACTCCCTTTGATGACAGATACCGGAACCTTTGTTATTAATGGCACAGAGCGCGTTGTTGTTTCTCAGCTACATCGTTCGCCAGGTGTTATCTTTGAACATGATAAAGGAAAAACTCATTCATCAGGAAAGATATTATTTTCTTCTCGTATTATTCCTTACCGTGGTTCATGGTTGGACTTTGAGTTTGACCACCATGAGAACTTGTTTGTTCGAATTGATAGGCGTAGAAAACTTCCAGTGACTACTTTGTTACGTGCAATGGGAATGTCTACGAATAATATCATTGACACTTTCTTTGAACACCTTGAAGTTAAATTAAAGCCTAAGTCATGTGATTTGTTAATTCAACCCAAACGCCTAAGAGGCATAATTGCAGAATTCGATATCAAGTTAGGTAAAGACGTTGTTGTCGAACAGGGTCGTCGTATTACATCAAAACACGCAAATATGCTTGAAAACGCTGGTGTTAACTTTTTAAGTGCACCATTTGAGTATCTTCTAGGAAAGGTTATTTCTTCGGATGTTGTTGATGTTGATACTGGTGAAATCTTGTTGTTAGCCAATAGTGTTATAACTGAAGAATCTATTGAAGTTCTGACTACAACTAAGATAAAAAAAATTAGTATTATTTATATTAATGATGCTGAAAATGGAATTTATATCTCAGATACTTTACGTCTTGATGATATGCAAACAGAAATTGAAGCTAGAATGTCGATTTATCATGTTATGCGCCCAGGTGAGCCAGCAACTGAAGATGCAGTAAATTCATTGTTCTCAAATCTATTCTTTAATAATGATCGTTATGAACTGTCTCGAGTTGGGCGAATGAAGCTTAATAGGCGACTAGGTATCAAATCAGAAATAGGTGAACATGTCCTGACACATGATGACATTATTAAAGTTATTAAGAAGTTGATTGATATAAAGAATGGTCATGATGTCGTTGATGACGTAGATACTTTGGCTAATAGACGTGTCAGAGCTATTGGTGAAATGATTGAAAATCAATTTAGAATTGGACTTATACGGGTAGAGAAGGCAGTTAAAGAAGGTCTAAATCTCGCAGAAACTGATGAATTGACGCCTCAAGATCTGATTAACTCTAAACCGGTTTCGGCTGCAGTTAGAGAGTTTTTTGGCTCATCCCAGTTGTCTCAGTTTATGGATCAAGTAAACCCTTTATCAGGGATTACCCACAAACGCCGAATCTCCGCTTTAGGACCTGGTGGGTTAACACGTGAACGTGCTGGTTTTGAGGTGCGTGATGTGCACCCATCGCATTACGGCCGTTTGTGTCCTATCGAGACACCTGAAGGTCCAAACATTGGTTTGATTAATACATTGGCTGTCTATGCTAAAACAAATGAATATGGTTTCTTGGAAACACCGTATCAGATTGTTAAAAATGGTCTTGTTACCAAAGAAATAATTTATATTTCTGCAATTGATGAAGTTAACCATACTATAGCGCAGGCAAACTCTGCAGTTGACAGTAAAGGTTATTTGGTGAATGACTTGGTTTCGGGGAGACATAAGAATGAATTTGTTTTAGTTGATAAGTCAGAAGTTACATTAATTGACATTGATTCGAAACAAATATCGTCTGTCGCAGCTGCACTTATTCCATTCCTTGAACATGATGACGCTAACCGTGCATTAATGGGATCAAATATGCAGCGCCAAGCTGTTCCAGTTTTGCGTGCTGAGAAGCCACTAGTAGGAACTGGTATTGAGCGAGTTGTTGCGACAGATTCACGTGTCTGTGTCGTTGCAAATCACGATGGTATTGTTGAGACGGTAGATGCATCAAGAATTGTTATACGTGTCGATGCAAAGCAGGCAAAGGCCGGTGAACTGGGAGTTGATATTTATAGTTTGATCAAGTACTCTCGATCTAATCAAAATACTTGTATTAACCAGAAGCCACTCGTTCAACCGGGTGACAAAGTTGTTGCAGGTGATGTGCTTGCTGACGGACCATCAACTGATTTAGGTGAACTTGCACTTGGTCAAAACATGATGATTGCCTTCATGCCTTGGAATGGCTACAACTTTGAGGACTCAATACTAATTTCTGAAAAGGTTGTTCAAGAAGACCGTTATACCTCAATTCATATTGAAGAATTAACATCTTATGCAAGAGATACAAAGCTTGGCTCGGAAGAAGTTACTGCAGATATACCGAACGTTAGTGAATCAGCCTTATCTAAGCTAGATGATGTTGGCATTGTTTATGTAGGTGCGCGTGTCAAAGGTGGAGATATTTTAGTTGGTAAAGTGACTCCCAAAAGTGAAACTGTGCTCTCTCCTGAAGAGAAGCTATTACGTGCTATTTTTGGTGAAAAAGCTAATAATGTAAAAGATACTTCGTTGAGAATGGGTGCTTCAAAATCAGGTGTCGTAATTGACGTGCAAATTTTTACTCGTGATCGAGTTGAAAAAGATTCTCGTGCAATGATAATAGACGAAGAGCGTTTAGAGAATATTAAAAAAGATATCGATGACGAATTTAACATCATTGATGGGGATATTTTTCGCCGTATCCGCTTAAAGCTTTCTGGTAATAATTCTAATACAGCTGTTGCAAATATTAAAGTTGGTGACAAGTTAGGCTTAAAAGATTTAAAAGCTCTTGAAAATAGTGACTTAATCAAACTAAAAGTTAAAGATGCCGCAGTCAACAAGGATGTTGCTTCTTTGGTGAGGCAATCTAAAGCTAAGCAAGAAGAATTTGAAGTGTTCTTTGAACAGGAAAGTGCAAAAATTAAAGAAGGTGCTGAATTGCCACCCGGCGTTCTAAAGATGGTAAAAGTTTATGTGGCGACACGTAAAACCCTTCAGGTAGGTGATAAAATGGCGGGCCGTCATGGCAACAAAGGTGTTATTTCACGGGTTTCACCTGTAGAAGATATGCCTCATTTGGCAGATGGTACACCTGTCGATGTGGTGCTTAACCCTCTTGGAGTTCCATCACGAATGAATGTTGGACAAGTGTTAGAGGTGCATTTAGGTTGGGCTGCAAAAGGTCTTGGTTACAAGATAGGTGACTTACTTGATCAGCATCGTAAAGATACAGTTAAGCAAGTGCGTAAAATGTTAAATGATATCTACAACAGTTACGGCAAGACTGAAGAAATCAAGTCTTTTAGTGATGATGAAATACTTGAGTTGGCGAATAATCTTCGTACTGGTGTGCCAATGGCGACGCCGGTTTTTGATGGTATTAAGGAAGAAGATATTAAGTCATTACTTAAAATGGCCGATTTGCCAGAAAGTGGTCAAATAAAATTGTTTGATGGTCGCACTGGTGAAGCCTTTGATCGAGAAGTAACCGTTGGCTATATGCATATGCTAAAACTTAACCACTTAGTAGATGAAAAGATGCATGCGCGTTCAACAGGTCCTTATTCATTAGTGACCCAGCAACCACTAAGTGGTAAAGCGCAGTTCGGCGGACAAAGGTTTGGTGAGATGGAGGTCTGGGCTCTAGAAGCTTACGGTGCTGCTTATACCCTTCGTGAAATGTTAACCGTCAAATCTGACGATGTCAGTGGTAGAGCAAAAATGTACAAAAATATAGTAGATGGTGAAAATCGTACTGAAGCGGTTATGCCGGAGTCATTTAACGTTCTTGTGAAAGAAATCCGATCATTGGGTATTGACGTTGAACTTGAGCAAAATTAAATTAGGAGAATCCCTTGAAAGATTTATTACAAATTTTAAAACAGCAAAATAAAGAACAAGATTTTGATGCGATTAGAGTTGGTTTAGCTTCTCCCGAAAAAATTCGCTCATGGTCTTTTGGTGAAGTAAAAAAACCTGAAACCATTAACTATCGAACGTTTAAGCCGGAAAGAGAGGGCTTGTTTTGTGCCAAAATTTTTGGTCCTATGAAGGATTTTGAATGTTTATGCGGCAAATATAAGCGTATGAAATTTCGTAATGTAGTTTGTGAAAAGTGTGGTGTTGAAGTTACACTTTCCAAAGTTCGCCGTGAAAGGATGGGACACATTGAGTTAGCTGCACCAGTTGCTCATATTTGGTACTTAAAGTCATTGCCATCACGCTTAGGCTTGCTGATGGATATGACCCTGAAAGATATTGAGAGAGTGCTTTATTTTGAAGCATTCTTAGTAACTGATCCTGGGAACACTCCTTTGATTAAAAAACAACTACTTACAGAAGAAATGTATTACGATGCACTGGACGAATATGGTGATGACGAATTTGTTGCTAAAATGGGTGCCGAAGCTATGCAAGATGTTCTTTCTGAAATGCAGCTTGAAAAAGAAGCTGCAAATCTCCGTGAAGATTCACTCAACACAAAATCACAAACTAAGCTGAAAAAAATTAATAAGCGTCTAAAGCTAGTTGACTCATTAATTCAATCTGGTAACAAACCTGAATGGATGGTGTTAAATGTATTGCCTATCCTGCCACCTGATTTAAGGCCTTTGGTGCCATTAGATGGTGGTCGTTTTGCTACTTCAGATTTAAATGACTTGTATCGTCGTGTGATCAACAGAAATAACCGTCTTGCACGCTTATTAGAGCTTGATGCACCTGAGATTATTGTTCGTAATGAAAAACGTATGCTGCAAGAAGCAGTTGATTCATTGATTGATAATGGTCGCCGTGGACGTGCAGTAATGGGAAATAATCGACGTCCACTTAAATCAATTGCGGACATGATTAAAGGTAAGCAGGGTCGTTTTCGTCAAAATTTATTAGGTAAGAGGGTTGATTATTCGGGTCGCTCTGTGATTGTTTGTGGTCCTTATCTTAAGTTGCATCAGTGTGGTCTACCAAAGAAGATGGCGCTTGAGCTTTTCAAACCATTTATCTACAATCGCTTGCAAGCAAATGGTTTGGCATCAACAATTAAAGCCGCCAAGAAAATGGTTGAAAGTGAAATTCCTGAAGTATGGGATATCTTAGAAAGGGTTGTGCATCAACATCCAGTGTTGCTTAACCGTGCTCCAACACTTCACCGATTAGGCATCCAGTCGTTTGAACCACTCTTAATCGAAGGTAAGGCAATTCAGTTACACCCCTTGGTATGTACTGCATTTAATGCAGACTTTGATGGCGATCAAATGGCTGTACATGTGCCACTTTCTGAAGAAGCACAATTAGAAGCAAGAACCTTAATGTTGGCTTCAAATAATATTCTACATTTGGCTAGTGGAGATCCTATCATTATTCCATCGCAAGACGTCATTTTAGGTCTTTATTATATGACTCGAGAGATGGTAAATCAAAAAGGTGAGGGAATGATTTTTGCTAACACTAACGAGGCACTTAATGCTTACGGGGAAGGAATTGCAGCTCTTCATGCAAAGATTAAATTGCGAATTCAAGATTATAAAAAAACCGAGAGTGGTTTTGAGTCAAGCTCTACACGCATAGTTGACACTACTGTTGGTCGAGCAATTTTCTCAAGAATTTTGCCGAAGGGGTTGCCTTTTGATCTAATCAATGAGTCGTTAACCAAAAAAGTAGTTTCTAATTTAATTCATGTTTGCTACCGTACACAAGAGTTAAAAGAGACAGTTATTTTTGCTGATCAGATGATGTATATGGGTTTTGAGTTTTCGACAAAATCAGGCATTTCATTCTGTTCAAACGATATGATTATTCCACTAGAAAAAATAGAAATGATTGATAAGGCCAATAATCAAATTAAAGATGTCCAGCAACAATTTTCTTCAGGTGTTTTGACTAATGGAGAGCGTTACAATAAGGTTATTGATATTTGGTCGCGCACTTCAGAGGAGGTTGCGAAGGCCATGATGGACAAAGTAGGTTACGATGAAGTAACTGATGCTAAAGGTAATACTGAGAAGAAGCCATCGTTTAACTCAATTTATATGATGGCAGATTCTGGTGCTAGAGGTTCTCCGGCTCAGATTAGACAGTTAGCCGGTATGCGTGGATTAATGGCGAAGCCAGACGGGTCTATCATCGAGACACCAATCACCAGTAATTTTCGTGAAGGTTTAAATAACATGCAATACTTTATTTCAACACATGGTGCTCGAAAAGGTTTGGCTGATACTGCATTAAAGACAGCTAACTCAGGTTATTTGACGCGTCGACTGGTAGATGTCGGTCAAGATTTAGTTATCACTGAAGAGAATTGTAATACCGAAAATGGATTGGTCATGAAGGCGGTAATTGATGGTGGCAATGTTGTTCAAACTTTAGGTTCGGCTGTTCTTGGAAGAATTATTTCTGAAGATGTTCTTATTCCAAATACGAAAAAAGTCTTTTTAGAAAAAGATCATTTAATTACTTTGAATGATTCAGATCAGATTAATGAATTGGGAATTGAATTTATTAAAGTCCGTTCTGCTATTACATGTGATACTTCTTATGGAGTTTGCTCAGCTTGTTATGGCAATGATATGGCACGTGGTCATAGGATAGGAGTAGGTGAAGCTGTTGGAGTAATTGCTGCACAGTCAATTGGTGAGCCTGGAACGCAGTTAACGATGCGTACATTCCATATTGGTGGAGCGGCAAGTGCATCGACTGCTGTTAACAGTATCAATATTAATACCAATGGTATCGTTCATTTTGAAAACATGAAATCCATTACTAACAGTAGTGGTGATTTAGTGGTTATTTCAAGGTCTTCTGAGGCTTCAATTCGTAATGAATTGGGACAAGTAAAAGAGCGATACAAATTGCCATATGGTGCGGT
>Ga0208522_1002560_pt1 | contig 10863 bp, 8 predicted proteins | sample ETNtaG_25_FD_185763 | JGI IMG/M metagenome (GOLD analysis project Ga0208522, IMG submission 185763) | Marine microbial and viral communities from oxygen minimum zone, Eastern Pacific Ocean - ETNP201302SV86 (SPAdes) (version 2) | ecosystem: Environmental > Aquatic > Marine > Oceanic ... | reverse complement strand
TCATGGATGATGTCATGAAACTTAGAAAAGATAAAGGGATGACGGCAAAAGTCAAGCTGGTGCTACAAATTCTATTAAGTCTCGCCATCGGTATTTATCTGATTTATTTTGATCCAAGTCGAAGCGAATACGCAACCCGCTTGTATGTTCCTATCTTCAAAGAATTCCAGCCCGACCTTGGCATCTGGTATCTTCTTCTGGTCGTTATAACGATCGTGGGAACGTCAAACGCGGTGAACCTCACCGATGGGCTGGATGGTCTGGCGATCGGTCCTATCATTATTGCCACGATCACTTACACCATGATTCTTTACCTTTGCGGACACTTCAAGTTTGCCGAGTACCTGCGCATTCAGCATATCAAGGACGCCGGAGAAATTGCTGTATTCAGCTCGGCGGTGATAGGCGCTGGTCTTGGTTTTCTCTGGTTCAACGCTTACCCGGCACAAATATTTATGGGCGATGTCGGGTCTCTGTCTTTAGGCGGACTGTTAGGGACGATTGCGGTGATTGCAAAACACGAGCTACTGCTTCTTCTGGTAGGAGGCATCTTTGTTATAGAGGCTCTCTCCGTCATCATCCAGGTAGGCTATTTCAAATATACCAATGGAAAACGTTTTTTCAAGATGGCGCCCTTGCACCATCATTTTGAACATACAGGTTGGGCTGAACCCAAGGTGATTGTACGTTTCTGGATCGTGGCCGTGGTTCTCGCCATGATCGGCCTGAGCACATTGAAGATGAGATAACTGATGCAACTGGAAAACAAAAACATAACGGTGATTGGCATGGGACGCACCGGGATCGCTACAGCTAACTTCCTGGCCGCGAAATGTGCTCTTGTCACGCTCATCGATTCCAAGCCTCGTGCAGAACTGGAAGACGCTGTTCGATCCCTGAGTCCTGACGTGCAAACACTTTTTGACTGTTCAGAACCTCCGGGATCAGCTGATCTGATCGTGCTCAGTCCCGGCGTAGACATTCATGCGCCTTTCCTGGAGAAAGCGCGTAAACAAGGCACTGAAATAATCAGCGAAATCGAACTGGCTTCAAGATTCACGCAAACGCCCATCATTGCGGTGACGGGTACGAACGGAAAATCTACGGTAACAACTCTTATCGAAAAGATTCTCGAGCGTGCGGGCAAGAAGGTGGCTGTGGGCGGCAACCTGGGCGCTCCTTTTATTGGACTGCTGGGCGAGGAACCGATTGATTATTTCGTTCTTGAAATTTCAACTTTTCAGTTGGAAGGCGTTAAAACTTTCCGCCCGAATATCGCGATGATCCTCAACATCACACCCGATCATCTGGATCGTCACAATACCTTTGAGGACTACGCGGCCCTGAAGGGAAAGATTTCTGAATCTCAAACGGAAGAGGACATTCTGATCCTCAACAGCGATGACGAAAATGTATTGAAACAGGGGACTAGCAGTAAAGCCAAAAAAGTTTTTTTCAGCCTGCTCGAAAAGGTCAGTGAAGGCGCTTACCTGGAAAACGATTCAGTAACCGTTTGCTCAGACCAATCAAAACAAAACCTGCTTTCTGTGAATGGGCTACAGCCAGCGATGCAATGCCAGGTCGAGAATGTATTGGCCTCAGTCGTTGCGACTTCTCTCGTCGGCGCAAAACCGGATGATATCGCAAGCGCTGTCTGTGAGTTTACCGGACTCGAACACCGCATCGAATGGGTGCGAACCGTTCGCGGAATCGACTTTATAAATGATTCAAAGGGAACCAACGTAGGTTCGGTGCATAAATCATTAACGAGTTTTTCACGCCCTGTCATTTTGATCGCTGGCGGTAAGGATAAAGGCGGAGACTTTCAGGCCCTGAAAGGAATATTCAAGGAGAGAGTCAAGCATCTGATCCTTATTGGAGAAACAAAAAATAAATTCCGGCTGATGCTCAATGGTTCATTCAGTTATGAAGACGCCGGAAATATGGAAGACGCTATTAGACGCGCTATGAACAAGGCGAAAGCAGGAGATGTGGTACTGCTTTCGCCGGGTTGCGCCAGCTTCGACATGTTCAGGGATTTTGTTGAGCGCGGCAACCGATTCAAAGAAATTGTGAATCGGCTTTGAGCAAAACCCTCCACCGGGTTTTGTCATTTGAGGGATTTGAGTTGGGTTGCCAGTTACCTCGAATCTGCTGGTGAACCCCGCTGAGGCAAACGGATTTTCAGGATTTAAGCCCATGTTTTCAGGAGGAAACATTGAATCGCCAAAAACTGAAACAACTTCATTGCGACTCGATACTTTTTTTTACGATTACCGTGCTGGTTTTCATCGGTCTCGTTATGGTGTTCAGTTCCAGCGGGGTATACGCAATGGAAAAATACAACGACCCCTATTACTTCCTCAAGCGTCAGGCTATGTGGGTTGCGCTGGGAACCGTGATCATGCTCACGATGCGAAAAATAGATTACCGCTATATGGAAAAATACACCTACCTCATCATGGGCGGAACGTTCCTGATGCTGATTGCTGTAATGATGCCTGGCCTGGGAAAAGAGGTTGGTGGGGCCAGACGCTGGCTAACTCTGGGAGGTTTGACTTTCCAGCCATCGGAACTTGCCAAATTCGCGCTGGTGCTGTTCATCGCGAAATCGTTGGTCAAACGATCCGACCAACTAAAAAACTTCGCTTACGGGTACCTGCCCAAGCTGATTGTTCTGGGGTTCTTCTTCGTACCCATTCTGTTTCAACCCGATTTCGGAACGGCAATGATTATATGCGTTGTCACCTTCACCATGCTCATGATAGCAGGACTGCGCACGAAGTTTCTGGTCTATTCGGTTATAGCGATCATCCCTTTCATCGTCGCGGCGATTATGGGAGCCAACTATCGGACACGACGAATCATCGCTTTTCTCGATCCATGGCAGGACCCATCGGACACAGGCTTTCAGGCAATTCAATCGTTTTACGCGTTTGGACGCGGAGGGATCTTCGGCTCTGGAATCGGGGACAGCAGTCAAAAACTGTTTTATCTTCCGGAAGCGCATACAGACTTTATTTTCTCGGTGATTGGCGAGGAACTCGGGTTCATAGGCACGCTGATCATCGTTCTGCTGTTTTCAGTATTGATCTGGAGAGGGTTTGTCATTGCCCACCGCGCCAAAGATTCTTTCGGCACTCATGTGGCGATTGGTCTGACGCTTTTACTCGGCACCCAGGCATTTGTGAACATGGGAGTCGCTGTGGGTTTACTCCCAACAAAAGGACTGACGCTTCCGTTTATCAGTATGGGCGGGTCGTCGCTGTTGGTCCTGATGCTTTCAGTGGGGGTGTTACTGAATATTTCAGAGCAACCCGTCCAACATTGACGCACGGGCTATGGGAAAAAAAGTCGTCATAGCAGGCGGAGGCACCGGGGGTCACTTATATCCCGGCATCGCCCTCGCAAAAGCACTCAAGAGGAATGATATGGATATTGAAATCACATTCGTTGGAACCAGGCAGGGCATCGAATCCAAAATTCTTCCCAGGGAAGATTTCAATTTAAAAACCATTCTTTCCTCTGGTTTGTTGGGAAAGAAAGGGCTCAGCAAGTGGACTTCATTGTGCAAGCTCCCGATAGGAACAGCGCAGTCGATGTGTTTTCTTATCCGCAACCGTCCTAATCTCGCTGTTGGTGTTGGCGGCTACGCTTCCGCTCCGCTGGTGTTTTCAGCCTGGTTGTTGCGTATTCCAATCCTCATTCATGAACAAAACGCGTTTCCTGGCATGGCTAATAAATGGCTGGGAAAAATTGCAGATAAGGTAGCGATTTCTTTTGAAGAATCGAAACGCTTTTTTCCTAATAACAAGGTTGAAGTAACCGGCAACATGATCAGCGAAGAACTCTGTCGTCCAAGAGAAGAATTCCCGCCTTCTTCAAAAGATCCGTTTGGCATCCTCATTCTTGGAGGAAGCCAGGGAGCGCACTCCATCAACATGGCGATGATTGAAACGCTAGACCTTCTGGCGGACCGGAAAGGCGATATACACATCACTCACCAGACCGGGGAAGCGGATTATGAATCCATTAAGAATATGTACAAGGCGAAAGGCTTTACCGCCGATGTCCAGGCTTTCATAACGGATATGCCCGTGAGGTATCGGCTGGCCTCTCTTGTCATCTGTCGGTCGGGAGCGACAACGCTCGCTGAAATTACGGCGGCGGGAAGAGTTTCGGTTCTCATTCCTTTCCCTTACGCGACCCACAACCATCAGGAGCACAATGCTCGAGTGGTCGAAGCCGCTAACGCAGGAGAGTTGATTTTGGACAGCGAGGTCTCTGGCGAGCGCCTTGCCCAATCTATTAAAAGGGCAATGGACGAACCGGATCAGATTCAGGAAATGGAAGACAACAGTTACGGGCTCGGCAATCGTGACGCCACTGAAAAAGTGCGAGAGATTTGCATGGAGCTGATGGGGAACGCTAGAAAAGCTGCAGGCAACGATAATAAACCCAAAGGAAGATATGTTTTGTCATGTTTCTAGGAAAAACAAAAAGAATCCACTTCATCGGGATTGGGGGCTCGGGTATGAGCGGCATCGCTGAAGTGTTGATCAATCAGGGATATGAAGTGAGTGGCTCTGACAGGGCGAAGACCCCTGTGACAGATCACCTCGAACAACTAGGCGCGAAAATTTTCTTTGAGCACGCGCCTGGAAATATCAAGAACTCACAGGTTGTCGTAGCATCCAGCGCCATCGGTCCGGATAACGTAGAAGTGGTCGCGGCAAAGGAAAGCATGATCCCGGTTATCCCCCGTGCAGAAATGCTGGCGGAACTTATGCGCATGAAATATGGAATCGCTATCGCCGGGACCCATGGCAAAACAACCACGACCTCTCTGGTATCGACAGTACTTGCAGGAGGACATATTGACCCGACTGTGGTCATCGGCGGCCGACTAAAAAACATTGGCAGTCACGCCAAACTTGGACAAAGCGAATTTCTGGTAGCGGAGGCGGACGAAAGCGATGGTTCGTTCCTGAAACTGTCACCGACGATTGCTGTGGTCACGACACTCGATGAAGAACATATGGAATTTTATCTGACACTGGAAAACATGAAAAATACGTTCCTGGAGTTTATTAACAAAATTCCATTTTACGGTTCCGCCATCCTTTGTCTGGACGACCCCAACATACAATCGCTGATTCCAAGTGTAGAAAAACGATACATCACATACGGATTAACTTCTCAGGCGGATTACACGGCACGCAATATTTCCATAGAGGGACTGAAAACATATTTCACCGTATACCATCAGGGTAAGGAACTGGGCCGCATACTTTCCGGAGCACTGGGAAGACACAACGTACTCAACACTCTTGCGGCAGTTGCCGTGGGTATGGAGTTGGATCTCGACTTTCAAACGGTGGCCAGTTCGCTCACACATTTCGAAGGCGTCCAGAGACGATTCGAGATAGTGGAACAATCGGATGAACTGACCCTGATAGACGATTACGGACACCATCCCGTAGAAATAATTGCGACTCTTAAAACTGCGAAAGAAGCCTGGCCTGACCGAAGGCTCGTCGTCTTATTTCAGCCTCACAGATATTCGCGAACAAAGTTGCTGATGAAAGATTTCTGGTCTTCTTTTAATGATGCGGACCACTTGCTGGTAATGGACATCTTCCCCGCAGGGGAAGCTCCTATAGAAAACGTACACGCGCGTGACCTCGTTGAGGGCGTACACGAATGCGGGCACAAAAGTGCTGAGTATGTAGAACACAGAAATGAAGTGAATGAACGTTTATCCCATCTTCTTAAACCCGGCGATGTATTGATGACGCTGGGAGCAGGCGATGTATGGAAACTGGGTAGAGATTTTTTAACTACCCGGTCTTCCTGAAAATTTGACCACTAATCAGAGGAGGAACCCACCCCCATGCTGAGCGGACCTTGGAAACAACGGCTGATACGCTACGCAAATACTGGAACGGACCAACAATTCCCCATGAGGGATGGTCTGAATTCACCCAGAACTATTCTGGGACGAAAAATCCTGCAGAGAAAAAATATGAACTCTTCTTTTTCCTTCCAAAATAAAATCAAAGGCGAGGTGCGCTATGACGAGATCATGTCTAAATACACCTCAATGCGAATTGGCGGCCCGGCAGATGTGTTTGTTCTTCCGGAAAGCCTGAGAGACCTGCAAATCATTTTGAAACATCGTGGCAGTTGTCCTGTGTGGACACTTGGTGAAGGCACCAATCTCCTGGTTCGTGACCGGGGTATTCGAGGCATCGTGGTGTCGCTCAAGAATTGCTTCAAATCGATCAAGCGTCCGGTGTTTTACAAAACTCCCGATGGCAAAGAACGAGCCGTCATCCAGGTGGACGGAGGGGTGAAGCTATCCTACCTCGCCAAGTATGCCGCGCGTTATGGTCTGACAGGAATTGAATCTCTGGTTGGCATTCCAGGTTCTGTCGGCGGAGCAGTCGTGATGAACGCCGGTGCAGAGGGTACTGAAATCGGGCAGGTTCTTCGCAGTGTCAAACGCGTGAACCTTGATGGCGAAGTCGAAACCTTTGACAAGGACGATATAACATTCGCTTACCGTAAAACTACTTTCCCTTCAGGAGATGGAATCGTTATCGAAGCGGAACTGGATTTGGAGAAGGGAGAGGCGTCAGAGGTTCATCGCAAGATGGACGATCATATTTCACGCAGAAGTTCAACACAGCCGTTGACGATGCCTAACTCTGGATCAATCTTCAAAAATCCGGAAGGCGACAGCGCCGGACGCCTCATTGAGTCGTCCGGGTTAAAGGGCTGTAGCATGGGCGGGGCTGGTGTTTCTATCAAGCACGCAAACTTTATAGTGAACAAAGGAAATGCTTCGGCAAAGGATGTGATCAAACTGATCGAACATATCCAAACTGTGGTTGAGGAAAAAACAGGGACGAAGCTGGAACAGGAAATTGTAATCATCGGGGAGTAATAACACAGTCGGCACAATGGCTGGATTCCCGTTTACCAAATGTGTAAGAGGTCCGTGTACAAAGGTACCCCCCTCCTCCTTTGTGTTCGGACTCTCTGGCCGGAGTCGAATACGGATCTCTTACACATGCTTTTAACGACAAACGCTGAATGGAACTGAAAGAAAAGACAATTGGAATTCTCATGGGTGGTTTATCACCAGAACGGGAAGTTTCCCTCACTTCGGGGAAAGCCGTATTAGAAGCGGTGAAAAATAAAGGATTGGATGGGGTGGGGATTGATGTGGACAACAATGTAGCTTCTGCTCTGGCAAAAAACAAAATTGACTTGGCCTTCATAGCTCTTCACGGAGCTTATGGAGAGGATGGAGCAATTCAAGGACTCCTTGAATACGCAAAAATACCTTACACAGGACCTGGCATTCTAGGTAGCGCTCTGGCTTATGACAAGGTGAAGTCGAAGGAGATTTTTAAGTTGAACAATATTCCAACAGCCGACTACCAGGTTTTTTATAGCAGTCAGAACAAAAACTCGCAATGCAATTTTGATTTGCCTGTGGTCGTAAAGCCATCGAATCAAGGTTCCAGTATCGGAATCAGTATTGTGAGAGAAGAAAAAGAATGGCAACCGGCTATGGATCTGGCGTTCAGTTATGCGGAGGAAGTTCTGGTGGAAAAATTTATTGACGGCAAACTACTGGCCATCGGCATGAACGGCGAGCATGCGATGCCTATCGTACACATCCGGCCCAAATCCGGGTTTTACGATTACGAAGCCAAGTACACCCGTGGAAAAACTGAATACGTCTGCCCTGCTGACCTCAGTTCGGAGGAAACTCAGCGCTGTCAAGACACGGCGGTCAAAGTTTATCAGGCTCTGCGAGGAAGTGGCATGCCGCGGGTTGATGTGATACTGGATTCCGAAGGCACACCCCATGTCCTTGAAATGAACACGATACCGGGCATGACACCGACAAGCCTTTTACCCATGGCGGCGAAGGAATCGGGAGTGGGATTCGATGACCTGGTGATTGAGATTTTAAAGTCGGCACAACTGGATTATAACGAGTAAGGATTCAACATGACTTTAGCTGTATTAGAAAACAAGAAGAATGTCACGGCCTTGAAGCAGGCGCGAACGTACCAGCTCAAGAGCCGAAAAAAAATGGGGTCTGCCGGCGGAAAATCGAAGCAGAAAAATATAGACTTCGACTTAGGCGCTGTTTTCAAAATGTTGGCAGAAGGAATTGCCAAGGCCATCCTTATAGCCGCATGCTCCTACGGAGTTTTTGCGGGTTACAGGTTTGTAACCAGCTCACCCTATTTCAATATTAATCAGGTGGAGTGGGTCGGTCAGCAACGTTTATCCAATATGGAACTGACTTCATGGGTTGGGCCGATGGTCGTGGGAAATATATTTCAACTGGACCTCAATGCAATTTCTCAAAAACTGGCGGAGCATCCCTGGGTGCGAACTGCCTCGGCAAGGAGGATTTTTCCTCAGGGTCTTCATATTGAGCTTAAAGAACGAATTCCCTTCGCCAGAATCCAGTTGAACCAGGTTTACGTTATGGACAACTATGGAATCCTGCTTGCACCAGAGGAAAAGAGTTTTGATGGACTTCCTTTTATCACTGGTATTCAGGCAAAGGACCCGTCACCAGGACAGAATGTAGCTAACGAAGAAATCATTCGCGGATTAAAAACGATGTACTACTTCAACCGATTGCCGATGTTCGAAAGGAATCCCATCGACACGTTGCGTATAAGTAACCGATCAAGAATAACTTTCGTTACTAAAAACAGGGGCATGGAAGTGCATATGCGGCAAGGGACAGCGCAGGAGAGCTTTAAAAACCTGATGCTGGTATTGGACACGATAGGAGAAAATGAAAAGGATTTGAGCTATATCGACCTTTCATTTAAAAATAAGATTGTGGTCAAGCATCGCAAAAACGTCAAAAAGAATTCACCAAAAACCAAAAAGACATAACCTGGAGAGGGAGAGGACACATGTCCAAGAAAAATGATTATATAGTTGGCCTCGATATTGGGACCACCAAAATCTGTTGCATCATCGGTGAAGTTGGCCATGACGGCCAGGTAGATATCATCGGGCTGGGACAATATCCTTCACGCGGACTGCGTAAGGGAGTGGTGGTGAATATTGATGGCACGGTGGAATCAATTAAAAATGCGGTCGAAGAAGCTGAACTGATGGCAGGGTGTGAAATCGATTCTGTATTTGTCGGAATCGCTGGAGGTCATATAAACAGTTTGAACAGCCACGGCATCATCGCCGCCAAGAGTAAAGAGATCACTCCCAAAGATATTGACCGTGTCATTGATGCGGCAAAAGCTATCGCTATTCCGCTGGACCGGGAAGTCATCCACGTTCTGCCGCAGGAATATATTGTAGACAATCAGGACGGAATCAAGACTCCTCTTGGAATGGCAGGAGTGCGGCTGGAAGCAAAAGTCCACATCGTTACAGCCGCCGTCACTTCGGCGCAGAACATCGTCCGATGTGTCAACAAGGCAGGTCTGGGTGTTCAAGACATCGTGCTGGAGCAATTGGCGTCCAGCGAATCGGTGCTGTCTTCAGACGAAAAAGAACTGGGTGTCGCAATGATAGACATCGGTGGCGGAACTTCTGATCTGGCGGTGTTCTATCAGGGATCAATCAAACACACTTCGGTACTGACCATCGCTGGCGCACAAATGACAAACGATATCGCTATTGGGCTACGCACTCCAAATCAGGAGGCTGAGAAAATCAAACACAATCATGGCTGTGCTCTTGCCGCTTTGATTGGGGAAGAAGAAACCATCGAAGTTCCAAGTGTGGGCGGACGAGAAACCCGCACGGTATCTCGACAAATTTTAAGTGAAATTCTGGAAGCACGGGCAAGAGAGATGTTCGAAATTCTAAATCATGAAATTAACGTTTCAGGAAATCGCGATATCGTTTCTTCAGGCATCGTGATTACAGGAGGTGCCGCGAGCTTACCGGGAATGGGAGAACTGGGTGAAGAAATTTTTCAACTTCCCGTTCGCATTGGTACTCCAACCGAGCTTGGCGGGCTTGCGGATGTAGTGGGCAGTCCAATGTATGCGACAAGTACAGGACTTATTCAATATGGCATGAAGAGTTTTAAATCAGGAACGACCCGTGAGTTACAGGGGCGACACTTGTTTGACAAAATTTTCAGTCGGATGAAAGACTGGGCCGAAGAGTTCTTTTAATTGATCTGGAGGGAACCATGAGTTTAATAGAGTTTGAAACAAAGAATGAATATAACGCTTCCATCAAGGTTATTGGTGTGGGAGGCGGAGGAACTAACGCGGTCAATGCCATGGTACGCAACCATACCATGGGTGTAGAGTTCATTGTCGCCAATACTGACATCCAGTCACTGGAGTCATCCCCCTGTTCGGATAAAATCCAATTGGGAGGCGATTCCACACGCGGACTCGGTGCCGGCTCAAACCCTGAAACGGGTCAACTTGCCGCTGAGGAAAGCGAAGAACATATTCGCGAAATGCTTGACGGAGCGGACATGGTGTTCATCACTGCGGGAATGGGTGGAGGAACAGGAACCGGTGCCGCCCCGACTATTGCTCGTATTGCGCGTGAAGTGGGCGCTCTCACAGTAGGAGTTGTGACCAAACCGTTTTCATTCGAAGGAAAAAAACGAATGATGCAAGCGGAATCTGGTATTAAAGAATTGAAAGAAGCCATTGATACTCTCATCGTAATTCCCAATCAAAAACTATTGAGCTTCGTCGGCAAGGACACTTCATTTACCGGCGCATTCGCTATAGTTGATGATGTTCTGCAACAAGCAGTGTGCAGTATCTCCGACCTAATCGTTATTCCCGGGCTGGTCAACCTCGACTTCGCGGATGTAAAAAC
>Ga0208522_1002545_pt1 | contig 10895 bp, 7 predicted proteins | sample ETNtaG_25_FD_185763 | JGI IMG/M metagenome (GOLD analysis project Ga0208522, IMG submission 185763) | Marine microbial and viral communities from oxygen minimum zone, Eastern Pacific Ocean - ETNP201302SV86 (SPAdes) (version 2) | ecosystem: Environmental > Aquatic > Marine > Oceanic ... | reverse complement strand
CTTCCTCATCTTCGTATTCTTCTTCCTCATCTTCGTATTCTTCTTCCTCATCTTCGTATTCTTCTTCATCTTCAATATATTCATCATCCTCTTCATATTCTTCCTCATCTTCTTCCTCATCGCCCCAGAACATTTCTCCCTCTTCATCAGCATCCTGCGCATAGCTAACAGAGGCCGGTGCGGCTAATAGAAAAAGAAAGAACAAATACATGACGTACTTAATGATATATGTTTTGTCTGTGATCATCATAAAATCTTAATTAAAAATTGACTCCGAGAACCATAAGACCATCCATCCAGCCAAGGTGACCAAACGATCTGTCAAAACTATCTGTCGCGCCCATGATTTCTGTTGACCGCATACCAATTCTAAGGTCTAGTGCGCCCATAGCGATCCCATAGGTCGCCTCAAACATAAAGCCCATTGATGTACCAAATATCCCTGTACCCATTTTGATTTTCCCTGGGCCAGCGGGAATAGAAATAAGTGCTAAAGCAGAGACACCTTTCAGCTCTGCCTCTCTTGGTGACAGATCGGTAAAGCCAAATGTGCCAAACTCTGCACCAGCCCGAAATCTTAGCCCAAGAAGGTTAAACATATACGGCGCCTCAATACTGATTTTAGCATCCATTTTTGGTGTCCACACGGAGTCCGCTAGACTAAATTCTTTCCAAAGCGTGTAATTGACCAGTCTTGGCGTGGACCCATATATGTCAACGCTCCAACCGGATCGATCTACTTCTCCAGCCGCTTGCTCCTCATCCTGACCATAGTCATCTTCATCTTCGATCAGTCTGTTATCCTCATAGTAAGACTCATCCTCCTCATCAGCATAGTCTTCTTCCTCATCTTCCTCCTCATCATAGTATTCTTCATCGTCTAGATACTCCTCCTCCTCTTCGAACTCATCCTCGCCTATTTCTTCCTCATCTTCCTCATCGCCCCAGAAAATCTCACCCTCATCATCTGGATCTTGTGCGTAAACAGATGCAGAGGGAGTGAGCACAACAAATGAAAGAATCACCCACACAAAGCATGAGCAGACCCATTTTAGAAGAGAAATTAGATTGTTTACTACCATTTTTGACACTTATTTACCTAGTCAATCGACCTCATTTTCTGTTAAATACAAAATTTTGCTTACCCCGAAAGCACGGCTAACAGTTTGAATATATAATATCTACCTTTAGAAGGCAAATTTAAAATGCAGTTCTTCGAACGTAAAGTAGGGCCAGAGACAGCTAGAAATCGATCAAAATTAAGGCCAGCATATGAAAGGAAATTGTTTAAAAAGAAAAACCCACCAAAATATGGCGGGTTTTTTCATTGAGTACGCCTGAGAGGACTCGAACCCCTAACCTTCTGGTCCGTAGCCAGACGCTCTATCCAATTGAGCTACAGGCGCATGCATATAGATATTCTATAATAGAATTTTGAAGATATTCGTGGTTCTAAATTTAATTTTAGAAATATGTAAAAAGTCTATTTATTATTTAATTAATAGAGCTTTTTTTGTGTCAATGTATGATGGCGTCTGAACCTTGATAAAGTACATTCCCGATGGATAGCCGGCCGCATTCCAATTCAGCTGATGAAAACCAGGTCTTGTGTAAGAATTATTTAACAAGGTTGCAACCCTCTCGCCGAGCATGCTGTATACAGTCACACTAACCTCCGTCTCGGTTGGGACTGAAAATGAAATTGTCAGGCTAGGGTTAAACGGGTTTGGATAAAGCTCTTGGATCGTTGGACGATCAGGAAGAGATATCTCACTGATTTCAGAGCCATATCTTTTCATATCCGTGACTATCTCATAACCATTTGAGCTGGAGACAATTACATCTTGCACAGACCTAATCGAGCCTCCTTGAAAATTAAGTTCAATCTTGTCCAATGAATTTTTTCCAGTATAATCATACGCAAATACTCGGCTGACATCATTGTCTAATGAATAGTGCATTGACCAGCCTTGCGGGAGCATGATCTTGTCAAGATCCTGAGTAATGGGTAATGACGAAACAATATCAAGCTGATAGCCCCCGATCCCAGAAGGACTCTCTAGGACTATATTATCCATAATCGGCGAGCTAGTAAGCGATATTGTTCCTCCTCCCTCAGGAACCATATTAGAGGTTTGGCCTTCAAAAAGCAGCATATTAACCAGGTTTACCACGTCAATAATGTTTACATTATTATCACTATTAATATTCCCCGCTTGATGCTCACACTCTGATATTGCGGTAGGACTAGACTGGCTCGACTGTAAATGATCGAGCAAGGCTATAACATCAAAGAAGTCTATTATTGGCTGATTGTCAATGTCTAGGTCACCATTTACATTTCCGACTATAAATACATTTGCATTGTCACAAATATCACACGCGTCTCCGCCGCCATCTCCGTCAATATCTGCCTGAGAAGGATTATAATGGTCTGGACAATTATCCTCATCCGCATCAAAACCATCCTCATCAAGGTCTGACGGTAAATCTTCTAAGGCCTGGTTAATGATAGATATAATCGCCGTCTGGTTGTAGCCAGCGTCTGAATACAATACCTCGCCGTCACCTCCAATAATTACATTATGCGGGATATAGCCAATTCCGAAGAGTCCATAGACATTGTTTATATCATCCACTATCGGATGCGAAAGACCAAAAGTAGTACCCCAGCCACTGCAGCTATAGGGCTGGTTCCAATCTTGACCAAATGCAACGAGTACTAGTGAGTCATTAGTATATTGTTGAAGAACTGCTTCTGCCTGCGGAGCCTCCGTAGTACAGGATGGTCACCAAGAGGTGAATAGATTTATCCAGGTTACTCTGTCTCTACCATGTAGGTCATAGGACCATGTCCCATCGCCGTTGAAACAAATATCTCCGCTGAAATCATCTACATAGTCACCGACAGTGTATGTCTGTCCAAATATAGTCTGGCTGAGACTTAGGATAAGAATTGTTGTTATTGCTATTTTATTATTCATGATTATTAATATATGTATATAGTCTCTGATATTAGCCACATAAAGTATTTTGATACAATCTAATATAAAAAAACCGAAAAATGGTATTATTTTTAGAAAATAGCACTATAGGAAAGCTTAAGCCCATCGTTGAAAGGCTGTAAGATCCTGCATATACCATTGCTACAAACCAGACCGCCCTGTATGGAACCATACAAAAATGAAATCCGCTGGGTAGAAGAAAGGTTATATGAGAACTCCATTGAGACCCACTTGTTTTGTGTAAAAGAAGGTGGACTATTCTTATCTCTGTTGCCCTTAAAATATTCTATGTCGCCATAAATTAAAGCCTCAAGCGGATTATAATTAGGGTCAAGGGTAACGATCTCTTGAACATTGGTCCAGTCATAGTTTAGTGTAATGGCCCACTTGGACGCTTTCCCCATTGACAGTGATATCATTCTATTGATTTGAAATGGAGTCTCATTAGGATAGTTACTTGTAGTCTGCTCTATATAGGTGCTCGGTTCATCTAGATCATTCAACACCCAAGAGGAGTCGGAATAATTATAAAAACCACCGGCGTTCCCCTTTTTTACATTCTTCTTATATCTTTGCTGGTAGGCATAACTAAGCCCAACAGAGTATCCGTTATTTAGTGTATATGTTAGCTCTATTGGTAGAGTAAATGATTTTGACTTTTGATACAGTTTAGTCTCAATATCATATGATAATGAATCAATACTGACTATCTGTGAATCCAGGTAGAACCAACTGTCCCCATACCAAATTGAATCCGTATAGGCCCAGTTTTCTTGAATAGTTTCTGCATAACCGTTAAAGAACCTGTTTATTTTATTAATCTCTTTATTTTGACCATATGCTGTTTTGAAATACAATTTATTGTCCATTAAATAACCATTTATTTCAGTATAAAATTCTTTATAAGGGAGTGCATTGAGTGAATTAGCAGGCATAAAACCTCCGACACTATTATTTTTCCATTCAATCGGACTAATCGAGGTCCATGTATCATTCCTGCTAAGGTGTGAAAATTGGGTAACCGTCTGAAAACCATTAGGCAATCCTCCGGAAAGCTCGAACTGTATCCCTCTTTCATCATTAGCATTCGTCTGGTGTGCCGCGCGGCCCAAAAAGCTGTGGTTTTGTTCACGGAATAAAATGGGCATGACCTGGTAGTCAATTCGATTTCCATAATTGTTTATAATATAGTCTGTGTCAACAGGACTCAGCCGGTCAAAACTATAACGCTTATACTCAAAAAATAATGACCACATACCCAGATATAGGTTAGTATTAAGGTAAACCCCAGAACCTTTTTTCAAAGGTGAAAGTGACTCCACCTCATCACCGGAAAAATTTGTATTGTAGATTCTCAGTTTTGACTGCTTGTCAACATACTCAACAAATAAATCAGCAATAGATCCGAACCATGATATATACCCCCCATGTAACCGGTGATTGACATCTACCGTGTCCATCACACCAAAGGGCTTAAGCTGGTGTAGCTCATTAGACTGCAAGAAGGACAAACCAAAGTTAAAAGGATATACATCAAACTCAATGTTCGTCGCGTCCATGTCATGGGTAAACTCAAACTCCGGATAACGCAAGTCAGAGCCTAGCTGAGCATTTTTTGTGCGACCACTCATCTGAGTTACACTAATATTTTCCAGTGTATAGTTTAACAAATAGCCCCTTGAACTATTGTCAAAGTCAATACCCTGATCATCTAACTGTGCGAGGACTAGACCTCTGCCCCACACCTCATATATATCGCCGAGTTTTAGGGACCATGGACCAGAACTGTATTCCAGCCTATACTTTCTTAGATCTTTAATGGGAAAACCAAGCTCAGGAGGATCAGAATACTCATACTGTAACCAGCCGGTAAAATTTCCTTTAAAAAAATTGAGGTCCATTCTGTTTTCCATATAGGTAAAGTCATCATAGCTATCACCAAAGTTGAGCGTTATCCCGGCGTTATAGTTCCAAAAATCAAGGTCAAAAAATTGAAACGGATTATTCTGCGCAAGAAGGATATATGGAAATAATATAATTAGTATTTTTTTTATCATACGAAAACTAACATTAATATTGTTTCTTTTTAGAGGGTGCTAGTTTTTATTATGAACAGACAGGAGGGTCTGTATCTGTTCTTTTATTTCCTTCTCTTCACCAGGCATATAGCCCTGGTGACGCCATTGAATAGATCCGTCTTGGTTTATTAAAATAAGATTAGGCATTATCTGTCCATTTAGTTTTTTAGCAATTTGCTGGTTTGGATCAATACTAACAAAGAAATCATAATTTTTTGAGTTTATATAAGATTTAACCTTACCAAGACTCCTTGGAGTATCTTGGTTCACCATGAGCACTTGAAAACCTTGGTCCTTGTACTCATTGTGAAAATTATTTAAGTGCTTCATAACTTGTTTGCATGGCTTACACCAGGTCGCCCAAAAGTCCATGAGCAATGGCCCTGACTCTAATAATTTATAGACTGTGGTTTTTTTTCCGCTTAAAAGTTTTAGATCTAGGTTTGGTATTTTCCCTATTGATAACTGATCTTGAGCGATAATTAGTGCTAACTGCATCAGCACAAAACAACATACAATTTTTACCTTTTTCATTTATAGAATGGGGTCTAAGAACTTCTTTAGCTCATCCTCATTGATAAATTTCAGGCTTACATTGCTAAGGTTTTCAACGTCTGACATAGGCAGAATAAACTCATATTTAGCATGTATATTTACCGTTTCCATCGCAACCTGCAGGGACCACCCGCCAACAGTAAACTCAATCATAGGAGCAAACTGATTCTCTGGCAAATATAAGACCCTCTCACTCTTACGAGAGTGCCACTGTTCTTCAGGCGTGTCAGCGACAACAACAATCGGCGTACCCTGTTTGTTAAAAAATCTGATTACAGGCACAGAACGATGATTGCCTGATGTGATCCTGTTTGTGATATCATCACTAAGGTTAAAAGATTCCTTACTGAAATAAAATATGGTAAGACTGCCATTCTGCTCTAAACCAGTATAGGGCAGCGCGTTTAGCATTTCTTTTATAATCTCATCTTTCAGTGAATAGGTAACATGAAACTGAACTGTGATATAGCTGTCATCATCCTTATGATAAATAAAATTCGGTTTTTTCATGATAACATCGTACGGGTTATCAATCAATGTATTCAGAACATCTTTTAACATCTCAGTGTTTGGCGCTAGCTCAGGATTCTCTTCAACAAGCCGGTTTGCTGAAAAGTCCATGCTCCACTCACCGCCACTATCAAAAAGAGTAACATCTTTTTTAGGTTTAAGATTTTCGTCTTCCTTGAGCCCTAGAAGTACATCCATTGACTCTTCGAGCTTCTTGAATTCATCCTGTAAATTATTTGTGACCATCTCAGACTTTACAGAAACAGGGTCGCGCCTTTTAGCAGGCTTTGGCTCAATAAATTTAGGAAATACAGTAGCAATCTGGTTTTTACCTTTTGGTAGATAAGGAGCGATCATCGACTGAATATTGTCCCCTATTTCTTTTTTCATTTTTGTTATGTCGCTGTACTCTGCTGCTATATCTTTCGTTTCTACCTGGTCCCACGTAGCCAGATCAATAAGCTGCAAAGAAACATTGATTTTTTCTAACTGTCGATAATATTTTCCTAATAGCAAAAGATTTCGCGAGGATATAGGCTGTTTTAGCATAAGAGAGCGGTCGTTCATGATGATCTCAAGATCTTTTTTATTCTGCATAAGCAGTCCCGGCTCACTCTTAAACCTGTTGCCTATCATGTCTGAAAGTCCAGAGGCTATCCACTCAACGGTAGGATCATCTTTTATGTTATCAAATGGGATAACATAAAAATAGACAATGGACTGCCTCGCAAGAAGCCCAGAGATAAACATTAATATGAATAGAGTTTTCCGCATCCTCATAGAGAAGTATATCATTTCAATATAGTGGTATTTATACTATACTATCAATGGATAAATAATTACCCTTTATTTCGCCATATTTTTGTTGATTCTGGCCCATGAATCACGCAATGAAACCGCACGATTAAATACTAACCTTCCGCCAGATGATTGCTTACTATCAGAAATAAAATAGCCAGTTCTCTCAAACTGATATACACATCCAGGTGATGGTGATTCCATTGACTTTTCTAGGATAGCTCCATCTATAATTTTTAGACTGTCATCGCTTAAGTTGTCAATAAAGTCTCCTTTTTGTTCTGGGTGCTCACTCTGAAAGAGCCTATCATAGAGACGTATTTCTGCTTTTACATTTTCCTTGGCACTGACCCAGTGTAATGTGCCTCTTACTTTTCTACCATCCTTAGATCTCCCGCCTCTAGTTTCGGGGTCGTATGTACATCTTAGTTCCATTATTTTTCCATTTGTATCCTTTATGACCTCATTACAGGTAATATAGTATGCAAATTTTATACGAACCTCTTTCCCCAGACTAAGTCTAAAAAACTTTTTTGGAGGCTCCTCCATAAAGTCATTTCTTTCGATATATATTTCTCTTGAAAAACTTATTTTCCTTTTACCAGCTTTTTCGTCTTCAGGATTATTAATAGCATCGACATATTCTAAGTCTTCTGAATGATAGTTAGTGATAACCACTTTCAGTGGATCAAGCACCGCCATCACCCTTGGAGATTTCTGATTAAGATCCTCTCTAAGAGCGTTTTCCAGTTTTGCAACGTCTACGACTGCATCCCGCTTTGTTACCCCAATACTTTCAGAAAAGTTTCGAATTGATTGTGGAGTATATCCTCTTCTCCTTAGCCCAGATATTGTAGGCATTCTCGGATCATCCCAGCCATCTACGAGCCCATCATCAACTAAACGTTTTAGTTTGCGCTTGCTGACAACAGTATAGTTTAGATTAAGCCGAGCGAATTCAATCTGCTGTGGGTGATAGGCTCCTAAGGCACTAAGGTACCAGTCATATAGTGGCCTATGGTCTTCAAACTCCAGGGTACAGATTGAATGCGTGATCCTCTCTATCGAGTCTTCTAAACCGTGTGCCCAATCGTACATCGGATAGATACACCATTTATCTCCCGTACGATGGTGATTCGCATGGAGTATACGATACATTACCGGATCGCGCATGTTTAAATTAGAATGCGCCATATCTATTTTGGCCCTCAGAGTCCGCGCTCCGTCACCAAATTCACCAGATTTCATTCGACTAAATAGGTCAAGACTCTCTTCAATACTTCGATCTCTATAGGGACTGTTCACACCTGGATTCTTGAGGGTACCTCTTTGAGTTTTTACTTCCTCTGGATTGAGGTCACATACGTATGCCTTTCCGGCCTTGATCAGCTCAACCGCAAAGGCATGCATCTGGTCAAAATAGTCTGAGGCAAACAAGGGTCTATCTCCCCATGAAAACCCTAGCCATGAGACATCTTCAATAATAGACTCTACGTATTCTTCTTCTTCTTTTACAGGGTTTGTATCATCAAACCTAAGATTACACTCACCATTATATTCAAGCGCCAAACCAAAGTTAAGGCAGATGGATTTGGCGTGACCAATATGCAGATAACCATTTGGCTCTGGAGGAAAACGAGTATGAACCCTTCCGCCCCATTTACCAGAATTGTTATCCTCATCAATAATTCTTTTAATAAAATTATCTTTTTTAGTCGTATCTATACTCATTTTTGAATCGAGCTTAATATATTTTTTATTCTCCTTAGGCAGGTATCTTTTCCAAGGATCATCATTAGCCGAACCATGGACGGACCAGTAAGAGTGCCAGACAGTGCAAACCTTAGCGGCTGAATTAATTTCCCCTTTCCGATCTCTTTTGTATCTGCAAACTCATTGATAGATCTATCAATAGTATCATCATCCCATTCTATAGAAACTAAAATTTCTTGAGCATATGAGTTTAATATTTCAGAGGTATCCTCTTTCCAGCATTTTAAAACTGTGTCTTGATCATATTCAGAAGGGTCACTAAAAAAATATTGGGACTGGTTAATAATATCTAATAGAGTTTTTGATCTAACTTTTAAACTTGAAATAACCGTTCTCAATTGTTCATCCGATAGGCCACTACTGCCCCATTCTGGTTTTAATATTTTTATTAAATCTAACAGCTGCTTCGAGTCTTTATTTGTGATATGTTGCGCGCTCATCCAGTCCAGTTTTTTACTATCAAACACGGCAGCTTTCTTATTTACTTTTTCAAGCGAAAAATTTTCAATTAAATATTCAAGATTAAAAATCTCATCCTCTGTACCTGGGTTCCAGCCTAAAAGAGATAGATAATTGATTAATGTTTCTGGTAGATACCCTAATTCTTGATAGGCTTGTGTACCCGCGGCACCATGCCTCTTACTCAAGCGGCTACCATCAGAACCAAGGATCATTGGTAAATGAGCAAACTCTGGTATATCCCAATTTAGAGCATCATAGATTAAGATCTGCTTCGGCGTGTTGGAAATATGATCCTCCCCGCGTATGACATGGCTAACTTGCATATCATGATCATCGACAACAACAGTGAAGTTATATGTGGGACTGCCATCTGACCTTGCTATAATAAAATCGTCAAGCTCGGTACAGCTTGTATCAATACCTCCATAGATTAAATCTGTAAATCTTATATCTCCTTCTAGGGGAATTTTGAGCCTAATAGTGTATTTCTCATTATTATTGAGCCGTTCATTTACTTCATCTGCTGAACGATCTCTCCATGTTCCAGAATATAAGAATGAGCCTTCTTTTTCCCTCAAATCTTTTAACTCTTTCTCAGTAGAAAAGCAGCGGTATGCTGACCCGGATTCGATTAGTTTACTGATTACTTCATGATATCTTTCGCTCCTTGAAGATTGTGTTACAGGGTCGCTATCATAATTAAACCCTAGCCACTTAAGCGAGTCTAATATCTGCTTAGTATATTTATCTTTTGATCTTTCTTGATCTGTGTCCTCAATCCTTAATAGAAAAGTGCCACTGTTTTTCCTGGCATATAGATAATTAAAAAGTGCAGTACGTACGCCCCCGATATGAAGCTGGCCTGTTGGGCTGGGCGCGAACCTTACTACTGGATTCATATAAGTTTATTGTTACTACAATCCTTTAATAATAATAGAATAGGAAATATGAATAATTTTTATTGTGGAGGGGGAGGGATTCGAACCCCCGGAGGATTTAAACCCTCGCTGGTTTTCAAGACCAGTGCAATCAGCCAGACTCTGCCACCCCTCCATTATTAATTTTTATTTGAATTTCCTCGAACGAATTTACAGATTTAATAATAACAGTATTTGATATTAATAAAATATTTTTGAATTATTCTATGATGGTCTGCCTTCTTTTAATCAGACCTCGACTCTTCGAAATCTTTGAGGTGTTTATATCGTATCTTAACGATAGACCTATGTCTACCCATCCTGTATACTCATCCTCATATTTATGTAACAAAGTGGCTTTACTAATTAAATATACCTTAAACCCAGATTTTCCAAGCTTTATTGGAATTTGGGTGCCATTTGTTAATACAAATCCGATACTATTAAAGTGGGTTTTTCCAAACAAAAAACTAAAATCAGTCTCACGCCCGTTTAGGTTTATTTTATCATAAAAACCAATTAAGAAATAACTCGAGCCTCCAAAAATCTCTTTAACAGAGTCTGAAATTATTTTTTCAAAATAATATGCTCTTATCTCAAACATAGCTTTTGGGCTTAATAATCCGGTTTTAGCTTTTGTAATAGCCTCTAAAACTCTGCCTAATTTTTCCAGCTTGAAAGGAGTAACAACATTAAACCCGTTAATCCTTGCTGAGCCTCTATCAAAAAATTCTGTTGTTTTAGATAGAATCATCGGCGTTGAGTAATAAGCTCCAACTGTATATGTATTTGAGGCT
>Ga0208522_1002533_pt1 | contig 10936 bp, 8 predicted proteins | sample ETNtaG_25_FD_185763 | JGI IMG/M metagenome (GOLD analysis project Ga0208522, IMG submission 185763) | Marine microbial and viral communities from oxygen minimum zone, Eastern Pacific Ocean - ETNP201302SV86 (SPAdes) (version 2) | ecosystem: Environmental > Aquatic > Marine > Oceanic ... | reverse complement strand
TTTGTTCAGTGAGTTGGATATCCACGGGCCAAAAAATCTAGCATTAACTGCACTTGAAGCAAGGCGCCTTGGAGAATTAGCACATTTTCTGGGTGAAGATGGCTGGGCTAGAGCATGTTACAAAGAAGTAGTTAGTAACTTAGCACCAGGAAACCTATCCTCTATGCGTTGCCTTGCATCACTTGCAAAGGATGCTGCAGATATTGAAGATGAAGCACATTGGGTTTCTGAGCAATTATCACAATTACCAGATGATGTTGAATTGTTGAGGCGGCTTTCTGTTTTGAGGCCAGATACTGCTGAAAGAAATGTTCAGCGCTTAGAGGCACTTGGAAAGGCCACCCCTGCAGACCATAGTTTCGTATCTGGTCTCAAAGAGCGTTTACAAGGAGATTCCTCTGACCAATCATTGGCCGCAGTAGAAGCCGCCATTGAACAAAATCCTACTGTTGAACAATATTTACTGAAAGCACGTATTCACAGACGAAGGGATGAACCATTACTAGCAATAGACGCTGTTGAAGAAGGTCTAGGTTTGCCTGGTGGTAGACAACATGGTGAATCGTGGGCACTGTTAGCTCACTTATTGTCTGCTGACTCAAAACAGTTACCTAAAGCCCTGAAAGCATCAGTACATGCTTGCGCTTTGAATGCAGGGGGAACAGAACTAATCCTACTTAAATCAGAATTACTCGAAAGAAGTGGGCGTACGGATGATTCGTTTGAATGGTTGGAAAATGTGCTAGGAAATGATCCTAATAACTCAATCGTTAGAACTGAATTATCTCAAATGCATACATTTCATGGTAGAAGAAGTGAAGCATGGGAAGTTCTAGAAAACGCGCCAAACTGGGGTGAAGCATCACTACATATTCAGAAGGGGCGACTATTGTTAGCAGACTATGATGCTAACAGAGATGCCGGCCACTCTGATACTGAAATTCTAAGTGCTGCTGAATCATCATTCAGGGACGCATTAACTGCGGATAGAGAAAGTGGCCTTGCATGGCTTTGTCTAGGTCGGTGTCAACGTCTTGGGGACGATATATCTGAAGCGACAATTTCGTTGAATCGTGCTCGAAGATTGATGGACGACCCATTGATTGCTGCGGAAGAAAGTCTGATTGCACTTGATGAAGGAAGAATTGATGATGCTGCTAGATTGATTGATGAGGCTGATATTATAGACAGTAAATCACTTGTCATACCATATGTGAAAGGACTTGTTGCTGCTAAACGCGGGCATATGTCAGAAGCCCTAGATCGCTTCAATGAAGTGTTAATGACAAATCCACACCATGTTCGTGCCAGATTGAATAGAATCACACTACATTTACTTGCAGAGGATGTCCAGACTGCTTTGGATGATTGTGATTGGTTGTTGATGACCTACCCGACCCTGTTGCTTGCAAAATTAAGGAGAGGGGAGGCACTCATTCAGCATGGGATATTTGATGAGGCTGAAAAAGAAATTCGGGCTGTGCTTAATGAACAACCAGAAAATGAAGTCGCCCTTACAAGACTTGGTGCTTGCTTACTTGCACAAGGAAGGGCTGAAGAGGCTTTCATCCCCCTAAACAATGCATTGAACCTTAACTCAGGATATCCTGAAGGTTACTATCAAAGAGCAATGTTGTATCTTGAAATGGGTGAAGTAGATGGGGCTCTTTCAGATTTCAAAATGACTGCTAAACTTGCTCCAAGACATGTAGATTCATTGCTGAGAGTTGCTGCGATTTACCATGAAAAGGATGACTTTGAGAAGGCGGAGGTTGCGTGGAGAAAAGTTCTCGATGCAGACCCCGATAACAAATTAGCACGGGCTAGACTTGATGAAGTTAGAATATCACTATCTAAAACTGCTTGAAATTAATCTAACCGAAGGGTTGATGGAAAGCCCCCTAATGGGCTACTATGGTGTTTAATATTGGACAAGTCGCGCCACCTTTTAACTTACCAAACGCACACCCAAATATTGGTTCAAGTAAAATGAGTTTAGAAGATGTGATGGGTGAAAGAGGGACGATTATTGTATTCTCTTGTTTACATTGTCCGTATGTTGTTGGCAACATTGGTAGGATAGATGCTTTAGCTCAATATGCTGAAGAGAATGCTTTGGGTTTTGTGGCTATCAACTCTAATGCAGCAAACCCAAACTATGCTTCAGATTCAGCACAGAGAACTAGTGAATATTGTGAGAATGGCGTTGCATACCCTTTCTTAATTGACACAAACCAATCTGTTTCTGAGGAATGGGGGGCGGAGCGAACCCCTGAATTCTATTTACTTGATGAAAATAGTTCACTAGTTTATCGGGGCCGATTTGATGATTCCCCAAAGAACCCTGGGATGGCAACAACGTCTGATATGATGGATGCTCTAAATCAATTCTTATCAGGTGAAAAAGTACAGAATCCTAGAACTGATTCTATCGGTTGCTCAATAAAATGGGTCTGATAGAAACTAAGACATCCAATTGAAATATCACTATGCTGCGCGGAAAATGTGAATGGTGTGGACGGCGGGCTTTCTCAAAGAAATGCGTATGGGTGCCATGTATACTTAGATTACGTGAATTTTTTCCCTAGTAATAGTGATGTTGCTGTACAAGTATTAGATATATTACGCTCTAGTGTAAAAGAATGTGGAATTAAAGAAGTGCATTCTCATTCTGAAATATTTGATGGAAGTGAAAGTCCTTTGGGATTTGCATCAATTGTATTAATTGATGAAAGTCATGTAACTGCGCATTGTTATTCTGAAAAAGGTTGGTTGGCATTAGATGCGTTTACTTGTGGAAGTCATGATCCTAATCAACTTGCTAATTTAATCCATGAAAAATTAATTGGGATATGTGGTGATTTGAAACTAATGAAAAGAGACTGTGTTGATCGTTTTATTCATGAAACACTCTAGAATGGGGCTTTAGTATGGGTGTACGGGACTTTATTGAAGAACATTATCGGCATTTTAATGCTGGAGTAATTACTTCCTGTGTCCAATCTTTAGAAGAATTTATTAAAAACGGGGGGAAGTTGATGGTTACTCTTGCTGGAGCAATGTCTACTGCTGAAATTGGTCGCACACTAGCTCCTGCGATTAGGGCTGGTTTAGTTCATGGGATTTCATGTACGGGTGCTAATTTAGAGGAAGAGGTGTTCAATCTTGTTGCTAGAAATCATTATGAAAATGTTGATTGGAGAAATACTACTGCAAAAGATGATTGGAATCTTAGAAAAAGAGGAATGAATCGTGTGACTGATACATGTATTCCTGAAGATAAAGCGGTAAGGTATATTGAAAAAATCCTATTGAAAAAATGGTTGGATGCGGAAAAAAAAGGTGAATGTAAGCCACCACATGAATACCTAATAGATGTGATAAAATCCGCAGAAATAGATTTTCAAGTAGATCCTAATAATTGTTGGTTAATTGCTGCTGATGAAATGGATGTCCCAATATTCACCCCAGGGTGGGCAGATAGTACACTAGGTAATATCCTATCAGCGCGGGTTATGGATGGTACCTTGACTAGTGATGGGATTATCACAACTGATTTACAACGAATGCAAGAACTTGCTCTTTGGTATAGTTCACAACAAAATCCAGTTGGTTTGCTCCAAGTAGGTGGTGGGATAGCTGGTGATTTCCCAATATGTGTCGTGCCTATGTTACGCCAAGATTTGGGGGAAGATGTGGCATTGTGGGGCTGGTTTGCTCAAATTAGTGAGTCGCGACCATCTTATGGAGGTTACTCTGGTGCGCCGCCTAATGAGAAAATATCTTGGGATAAATTAGGAGTTGAAACGCCTAGATTTGTGATTGAATCAGATGCCACAATTGTATTGCCATTGATTTTTACATATTTATTAGAAGGTTGTTTATAATTTTCCGGTTCAGGAACATTAGTTGCCGGGTTCCGAACAGTTATGACCCGACCATCAACCGGCATAACGATGGATGATTGGGGGCAACGGCGCCGGCGCAAGGCACTAGTTCGGGAAATATCACCTCAATTCATTAATGCACTTGCTAATTATTTTGGTAGTGGGCCAACGGATTTAGAACAATCAAAAGACGCACATGTAAAATATATTACTGCATTGAAAAAACATGGGTTAGAAGTGACTATACTTCCAGCACTCGCAGAGTTCCCTGATTCATGCTTCGTAGAAGATGCTGCTGTTGTTGTAAATGGGATTGCTGTGATGTGTAACTTAGGGCACCCATCAAGATCAGGGGAAGTTGAAAGTTTGAGAGATGTATTATCAAAAGAATTGGATATTATCAGCATGCCAAAAGGTGCTACTCTTGATGGTGGAGATGTTATCTTTTTTGATGATACTTTTTTGATTGGAAAATCATCTAGGTCAAATGATGCAGGGGTTGAATTTTTTCAATCAGTATGTAATGAAAACGGATTTGATACATTTGTCATTGAAATCCCAGAATCTACGCTCCATCTTTCTACAGTATGTTCATCACCGGCCCCAAAAATTCTGATAACTGCTGAAGGACATTTGCGCCCTGAACAATTTGATGGTTTAGATACTGAAATAATTTGGATTCCTAATAATGAATCATATGCTGCAAATACTATTGGATTTGAAGATGGGTCAATTATAATTTCAGATGGATACCCTAAAACTAGAGAAATTATAGAAGAAAAAGGATTTTTGGTTACTACTGTAGATATGGAACATATTAGGGCCGCAGATGGTTCTCTTACTTGTTTAAGGATATTTTACGATTGAGATTGCTTAGCGTTGGGTTCAACAGGTAATTGTGTTTCGGAGTGTTAATGCGGGCCCGAGCTTTGCTACTTACGCTGCTTTTTGCAACCTCAATGTTCTCTGGTTGTTTTGGTTCGGAAGACAATGGGATTCCCGAATCTTATGACTTGGAAATCGGTGTAGAAACATTGGTTGGGGGGGTTTTTCAAAATGTCAAATTTACTGCTGCAGTTAATTTAGCCCTTTACATACCATACTTAATTCAAAATCAAGAAACTGGATTTGTACAAAATTCTACAATAATTGATATCAGTAAAGGTAGTTCTATCGAAATATCAATTCTTGCCCCACCACGAGCGCAAGAGGCTGCTTTTCTTATTGGAGAGAAAAATAGAGTAAATTGGCCAACTCGTGATTCAAATGAATCGTGGACTACTTGGGTTAGTAGGGGTGGTGCGCTATCTTCATCAAATAATGCTGTAATGCGTGAATCCCTAGACAATAGTAGTCTAAACAGAGTAAATACCTCTATTGCTGAAGGAGGGGAAGTTGCATACCAAATAATTCCTGTAATTCGCCCCTCTTCTCCTGGTTTTGGTCCTGATGAAGGTGGTGATTTTGCAACTGGGATTATGAATGGTAGAACTGTTTACGATCGTTTGCATGAAATCACAGACCCAACGCCAGATATTACAGATATTGACCGTAGGATGGGGTATTGGGACCGTTGGGCAGGACAAGGTAATGCTGCATACGAAGATGCTGCGAATTATCTTGTAGCAGAATTGGAATCATTTGGATTAGAAGTGATCAAACATCGATTTGAGTTCACTGACATATTCAGCAAACAAAACCCCGAAGCAATCAATGTGTGTGGGTATAGGTGGGGCTCAGTCGTACCTGATGAGTGGTTGGTGTTTGGGGCGCATTTTGATATAGCCCCGCCAGCTAATGCGGCATTGCCATTCTTAGACCCACATATTACTGGAAGTAGAACATATGGGACGCGAGTTGGCGCTTATGACAATACAGCTGGCACGAGTATGGTGTTGGAAACTGCTAAGATGATGTCTGATTATGATTCTAGAAGAACAATGGTGTTTTGTCTTTGGTCTGGAGAAGAGGGGGGGAAAAGAGGTAGTGATTATTGGACTGAATACTATGTCGCTGAAGATAATCCTGAAGTTACTGTTACCAATTACATCAATTTAGACATGGCTGGAGTAAATTGGCCAGGTGGAGGTGGAGCACCTCATGGCGACCCTGCAACTTCACCTGATGAAGATGGATATCCAAAAGATGAGGAGGTGTGGCCAATGAGGGTATATATTGGACCGACTGATTCATTTGAGAATTTGAGCCAACCAGGAATTGTGTATTTATCTGAATGGATTGGTTCGGATGCTTTGGGTCTTGAAGAACAAATTGGGACATTAAATGGAGAAGGGTTTGATGAGAATACATGGAAATATGATTCTTGGATAGATTCTGACAGGCCTGAAATTATAGTGTATGAAGATACAACTGCTCGTTCTGATCATGCTAGTTTCCAAGATAATCTTGGAACTGTGACTCTTGGATTTGGTGGCCTTGTTGATGGGTATTGGTGCTACCATCAAACATGTGATACATTAGAAGAAATGGAGGAGTGGATGGATACTATGGGTAAAGATTACGGTGAAGAAAATACTGGAGTAACTAATCTTTGCAATAGTCTAGATTTGATTACTTGGTGGGCTGTTTATTCATTTTTCCACTTAGATGAGCAGCCTATTCCAAACGCAATTGAATGAAATATCAAATGCCAGCGATTGATTCCATTGTTTCAATTGCTAAACCATTGAATAAAGTAAATACTAATCCTAATGTAATTACTAAGAATAACCAAAATATTGGTTCAGACCAATTCTTCACTTTAGCACCATCAAGTGGGCCGAAAGGCAACATGTTAAATGCGCCTAATATTGCATTACCCCACATCCATAGTTCAACTATTTCTGCCAAAATTGAATGAAATAATACGCTTAATAACAAGCCACCACCAATCATCCCAATGAAAAATAACACGATATTAGATATTGGGCCGGCGATTGAAATAATGCCATTTTCTTTACGACTTACTCGGCCAGCAACCATGACTGCCCCTGGCGCCATAAACAAAAAACCGATGATAAATGCAATCAGAATTCCATTTTTCAGTCCGTTGTAATCTGCCCTAAATTCTGCCCAACAACCATAATGGCGCGCAACAAATTTGTGTGCTAATTCATGGATAATAAATGCTGGACCAAAGGCAATTGATGCTAAAATAAAATAAAATGGGATTGTGAAAAGAAGCGCTGGGCCAAGTTGTAACATCCCACCAAGTAAACCTCCATTAAATACAAATGAAAGACCTAATGAAAAGGCAGTCAATGATATAGCAAGATCCTTCAATTCCTTCTGTGAAAAATGAAAGAAACTACCTTCATGTTTAATCACATTTGTTTGAGGGACTTGGAAAAAACCCCTCAAAAATGGCTCAAAGGGATTATTTTGTCCTGGTTGAATTACTACTCTTATTCTTTGAGAGTTGTCTGTTGAAGCACGTGTTTTTCTATCCAACCTATCAAATGGGTCGTCTTCAAGACCGCCCCGCCCTGAGTCTCGCGCCATGGTATTGCGATATGTTCGGTTACTTTGAGGGTTCGCAAGCCGGGAGGATTGAAAGAGGGGTAGTGATTGGTGAAGTTAATGGCCGGTATTAGGAAGGCTATGCTCGAAATGGGGGTAGCCACTTGTTGCATGCTTTGTGATGCACCTGATACACCCGGTTCCGCGCGATGTAGAGAATGTATTGATGGGCACAAAAATATGAGGGATCGGGTTTCCCAACTTCCACCTGAATCATTAGCTAGGCAGTGGTCAAAAGAATTGTTGCAAATGTTAGCAAGGCCTAATTCATATGAGCATGATGAAGTTCATGGGGAATGGATGACTGTATATGCGCAATTATTACATGGGCAAAAAAGTAAATCAAAAACCATTACACAATCAGATATTGAAGATGCTTTTGCCGCCGCTAGAGAGAAGAATAAAGTTAATCCTCTTAGAGATATAGCAAACCAGAGTAAATGGAAAGATGCTGGACCTACAGAAGATGAATTGCGACGGCTTTCAGCAGAATTACCAGATAACTTAGAAGATGTGTCTGGAATAAGGACGGTCCCTAGTAAAGAAATTGCGAAAATCGATCGTTCAGAGCGTCCTGGTGAGGACCATGAGTTAGTTGCTAGGGTTCAAGCAAGTGCTTCATCTCAAGATGCTCCTGATGAACTTCAGGACATTATAATAGATCTTGAAGTTGGAGAAAAACGTGCTAAAAGAAAAGAATGGTCGGATATTGTTGAAGATATTGATGATTTAATCGATAGTGATTGAGTTAAAAGTTAGATTGGACATATTTCACTGCGTTATGGAATATTATCATACCTTCACCCTCACCATGTTCCTCAATTTCACGTGTCCAAGTAGCCCCCAGCCATGTTGAATGATTTGCTTCTGGATGGGGCATTAAACCGAATACTAAGCCCGTAGGATCGCACACGCCAGCAATATTGCGAACTGATGCATTGGGGCATAATGGGTAAGGTAGGGGGCTGTCTGATGCGCTTGGATAATTGTCATTCGAGTCAACATAACGGCAAACCAATTGGCCATTTTGTGAATATGAATCTAATACATTCTCAGCAGGAACTACGAATTTTCCTTCACCATGTCTAACAGGGGTTCTCATTCTCTTGATTCCTTTAGTCCAAATACATGGTGAATCTGGATTAAATTCCAAGGTAACCCAACGATCCTCGTAGTGCCCTGAATCATTGAGAGTCAAGGATGCTGTTTGTTCCATACTTACCTCATCGTCCCCTGGTAGCAAACCCATTTTGACTAATACTTGGAAACCATTACAAATACCAATAACTGGTTTTCCATCTTTGACAAATTGTCTAACTTGATCACGGATTCCAAATCGTAGCCTGTTACCAAGTAATCTACCACTACCAAGATGGTCCCCGAAAGAAAAACCACCGGGTACTGCCATTATGTGGTAATTATCTAAATTATCATCTCCATTGACAAGAGAATTGACATGAACGCGGTGTGCCTTAGCGCCTGCCATTTCAAACACTGCCATCGTTTCAATATCACAATTGATTCCAAAACCGGTAAGGACTGCTACTTGGGGGATTTCAACCATCACTGACTACCCCCATTCAAAGTTGATTGCCACGAGTCTTTAAGAGCGCTCATACTTGCTTCAAGTAACACATCATTTCCATTTGATATCTGGATTTCATCAGTAGTTCCAACTACACCTAATTGGGTGAATTTATGCCCTGCCATAGACTCTTCGAAGTTTTCTGAGTTATCTGGTTTAACACTCACTAAGATTCGTCCTAAACTTTCACCAAATAATGCTCCCCATTGGTCAAGTTCATCACTAGATGATATTCCGCTAATATCTATGAACGCACCCACATCAGCACCAAAACAAGCTTCTGCAAATGCTGATGCTAACCCGCCATCACTACAATCATGGGCGCTGGCCACTAATTTATCACGCATTGCTGAAGTAAGTGAGCGATACATTGCTAAGTTGCGCTGAGCGTCTATTTGTGGTACTTTACCACCAATCCCACCACCGGATTCATCTTGCATCATAGAGACTAATTCACTAGCACCTAACTCTTGATGGGTTTCACCTAGCAAGTAAATTAAATCGCCACTTTCTTTGAAATCACTTGAGACTGCTTTGGTGACATCCTCGTGATTACCCATCAATGTAAAGAGAAGTGTGGGTGGGACACTGATTTTCTTACCATCTAAAATTGCGTCATTTTTCATTGAATCTTTACCACTAATACAAGGTAATTGATAAATTCTGCAAATTTCATCTAATGCCCTATTGGCACGAACTAATTGGGCTAATTTGTAACGGCCATCGGGAGTTTTCTTTGATTCAATGGAATCGGGCCAACAGAAATTATCCAATCCTGCCATTCTATCAAGATCCACACCAACACATACGGCATTACGAACCGCTTCATCGATACAACCCGCCACCATAGCATATGTGTCTATATCTGAATAACGTGGGATAATACCACAAGAAATCACAGCCCCTTGAGTTTCCCCATGTATGGGGGCGATAACTGCTGCATCACCTGGGGCATCGTGATTAACGCCACAAAACGGTTTGATTACAGATTGTGCAATTACTTCGTGATCGTATGAGCGAACCCACCATTCTTTACTAGCAATATTTGGTCTAGCAAGTAATCGTGAAAGTATTTCTCCCATCTCTTGAGGATTAACTTCTGGATATGTTGGCTCTTCATGTTGGGGTGGCGTCCATTCACTCTCCAAATTTAATTGGGGTACGCCATCGTGAAGAAATTCAATTGGTAAAAGGGCCACTGTGCGCTCACCGTGTTTGATATGAAAACCACCAGAATCAGTAAATGTCCCTACTGCCGTAGCCTCAACCTCGTGGAGGTTCGCCAATTTCTCAAACTCTTCACAATCTTTTGGATCTACTCCAACAGTCATTCTTTCCTGAGATTCAGACACTAATATTTCCCACGATGAAAGGCCTGCTTGTTTCAATGGAACTACGGAAAGGTCGACTAAAGCACCGCCTGTCAATTCAGCCATTTCACCAATACTGCTTGAAAGACCACCAGCGCCATTATCGGTTATGACTTGTATTAATCCATCATCACGCGCTTGTAATAACATATCAACCATTTTCTTTTGAGTAATAGGGTCACCAATTTGAACTGCGGATGATGGAGAATCTTCAGTTAATTCAAGACTGGAAAATGTAGCCCCATGGATACCGTCACTTCCAACTCTTCCACCAACCATGTAAATGATATCACCTGGGCTTGGTGTTTTGATGTGACTTTCTCTACCGTCTGGAAGATAGCGTGGCATAATTCCTACTGTCCCACAATAAACAAGGGGTTTACCAAGATATCTTTCATCGAAAACAATGGCGCCATTGACTGTAGGGATGCCTGACTCATTACCCCCAGACCTAACACCAGCATGGACGCCGCGGAATACTCTAGAAGGGTGGAACAAACCTTGTGGGATATCGCCAGCATAATCGGGGGGGCCGAAACAAAATACATCTGTATTAGCAATTGGTCTAGCACCAA
>Ga0208522_1002532_pt1 | contig 10936 bp, 8 predicted proteins | sample ETNtaG_25_FD_185763 | JGI IMG/M metagenome (GOLD analysis project Ga0208522, IMG submission 185763) | Marine microbial and viral communities from oxygen minimum zone, Eastern Pacific Ocean - ETNP201302SV86 (SPAdes) (version 2) | ecosystem: Environmental > Aquatic > Marine > Oceanic ... | reverse complement strand
AATACTTAATGACAATCAAATCAGAAGCAAGTTAAAGAGAATTTCTTACCAAATATTGGAAACTAATTTGCACAATTCAATGCTTGTTATCGCAGGAATTGAATCAAATGGATATTTGATTGCAAAGGAATTAAAAAAAACACTTAACAAACTTTCAAGTATAGAAATCATTCTATGTAAAGTAAAAATTGATAAGAAAAATCCTAGAAAGCCTATTGAAACTTCTATAAGCAAAGATGAATACTCAAATAAGTCAATTGTTTTAGTAGATGATGTTTTAAATTCTGGATTAACATTAATATACGGAGTAAAACATTTCCTAGAAACAGAACTATTACAATTTAAAACTGCTGTCTTAGTTAACAGAAATCATAAAAAATTTCCGGTAAAAGCAGATTTCAAAGGAATATCACTTTCAACTTCAATGCAGAGTCAAGTAATAGTTGAATTTAAAGGCTCAAAGATCGAGGCCATACTTGTTTAATTTAATTAATATTTTGCCAATATTACTTTTGCCAGAGCCTGTATATCCAACAACGACTATAATCATATTTAGGCTTTGATATTAATATCTAAATTTCATTGTAATATAAATTAAAGATTTTATATTTGCAGCCTTATACAAGAGTTAATTTTGACCTGATAGCTCAGTTGGTAGAGCATCTCCCTTTTAAGGAGAGGGTCCTGGGTTCGAGCCCCAGTCAGGTTACAATTTAAAGAAAAATAGTCTTTTAATTAATATATTTAAAAGGCTATTTTTTAATTAATCTACGTGTAGTAGTCTTCTGACTATTGGAAAGTTCTACGAGGTAGATTCAATTATTACAATGCGTACGTGGCGGAATTGGTAGACGCGTTAGGTTGAGGGCCTAATAACTTAATAAGTTGTGGAAGTTCGAGTCTTCTCGTACGCACAAAATAATATAGGTTAATTCAAGAATGAGTATTACTTATTTTGTTTCTTTATTAAATTTAGTGCAGATCCTTCATAAAACCATTTGATTTGAGATTTGTTATAAGAATGATTTAATTTAATAACATCATAGGATCCGTTATCGTGCTTTAATCTAATCTTAAGATGTCTTGAAGGAGTAAAATCTCTTAAATCAATAAATGATATTAAATCATTTTCTTGGACTAAATCATAATCAGATTCATTAGAAAATGTTAAAGCTAACATTCCTTGTTTCTTCAAATTAGTCTCATGTATTCTAGCAAATGATTTAACAATTACTGCACAAACTCCAAGATGACGTGGTTCCATTGCTGCGTGCTCCCTAGAGGAGCCTTCACCATAGTTGTGATCACCTACAACTACTGTGTCAATTCCTTTAGATTTATAAAATCTCTGAACATCTGGGACTCCTGCATATTCACCAGTATATTGATTTTTTACAAAGTTTGTTTTTTTATTAAATGCATTAACCGCACCAATTAAGCAATTATTAGAAATATTATCTAAATGACCTCTATATCTTAACCAAGGACCTGCCATAGAAATATGATCTGTTGTACATTTACCAAAAGTTTTAATTAACAGCTGTGCATCTTTTATATTATTTCCTATAGGTTTAAAAGGTTCTAGTAATTGTAACCTTTCTGATTTAGAATTGACCTTAACTTCTATCTCACTTCCATCAGTTATAGGATCTATATAACCAGAATCTTTGCAATCAAAACCTTTACTAGGAAGCTCTAAACCAGTAGGTGGATCTAACTTCACCTTGTCACCGTTTTCATTAACCAAACTATCATTTAAAGGATCAAAATCAAGTCTTCCAGAAATTGCAATCGCAGCTACCATTTCAGGTGAGCCTACAAAAGCATGTGTGTTAGGATTGCCATCAGCTCGTTTAGAAAAATTTCTATTAAATGAATGAACAATAGTATTCTTTTCTTCTCCTTTTTTATCACTTCTATCCCATTGACCAATACAAGGTCCGCAAGCATTACTGAATATTGTAGCATCTAAATCTTCAAATATTTTCAATATACCATCTCTTTCTGCAGTATATCTAACCTGTTCAGATCCTGGATTAATTCCAAAATCTGATTTTGTAATTAATTTTTTTTCTAGTGCTTGTTTCGCTATTGAAGCTGCTCTTGTTAAATCTTCATAAGATGAATTTGTACATGAACCTATTAATCCCCAATCTACATCCAAAGGCCAATCATTCTTTTTAGCCTTTGTTGCCATTTCTGAAATTGGAGTTGCCAAATCAGGTGTAAATGGACCATTTAAATGCGGCCTTAATTCACTTAAATCAATTTCAATTAATTGATCAAAATATTTATTAGGATTTTTATATACTTCTTTATCCCCTGTAAGATATTCTTTGATTTTATTTGCAGCATCAGCAATTTTACTTCTTCCTGTTGCCTTTAAATACCTTTCCATTGATTCATCATAACCAAAAGTAGATGTAGTTGCCCCAATTTCAGCACCCATATTACAAATTGTACCTTTTCCGGTACATGACATGGATTTTGCACCGGGCCCAAAATACTCAATAACACATCCTGTTCCACCTTTAACTGATAGTATTCCTGCAACCTTTAATATAACATCTTTTGGAGCGGTCCATCCTGAAAGCTTCCCAGTTAATTTAACTCCAATTATTTTTGGAAATTTTAGTTCCCAAGGCATACCTGCCATCACATCAACAGCGTCAGCACCTCCAACTCCTATTGCAATCATACCTAATCCCCCTGCATTTACAGTATGCGAATCTGTTCCAATCATCATTCCCCCTGGAAATGCATAGTTCTCTAATACAACTTGATGAATAATCCCAGCGCCAGGCTTCCAAAAACCTATACCGTATTTATTTGATACTGTTTTTAAAAATTCAAAAACTTCATTACTAATAGAATTTGCTCTCTTTAAATCTTTATCAGCTCCAAGTTTAGCTTGTATAAGGTGATCACAATGAACAGTTGTTGGGACAGAAACCCTAGATTTACCTGCTTGCATAAACTGCAATAAAGCCATTTGTGCTGTAGCATCCTGACATGCTATCCGATCAGGTTTAAAATTCACATAATCCTTACCTCTTGTAAAGGAGTTTTTAAAATTATCCCAAAGATGTGAGTATAATATTTTTTCAGAAAGTGTTAATGGTGATTTAATTGATTTTCTTGCATTATCAACATTCTTGACAATGTTTTCATAAACCTTTTCAATTATATCAAAATCATAAATCATAAAAAATTATTTTTTTAACCAATTACTATAGAAATTGCAATCTCTATGTTCCATAGATATCTTTATAAAAGTCTCAGTAATTTTAGAATCTTGCCATTTTTCAATTTCTTTTAACTGCTTGTTCTGTAAAGCAAGTTTTTGAATTTTTAAATAATCTTTAGAAAAATCTGCAACATGTTCATCGTATCTGTTAGATACGGTAAGAATTTTAAATTTTATTGGATTAACTCTGTCTTCATCTTGATATACAATACTAACTTGATCTTCTTTAAGATTAGAAATTTGAGAATATAGTTCAGGGTCCATTTTAGTTAATTCAAAGCTATAATCCTGAGTCTCAGGATTTATCAAAAGACCTCCATCAAATTTTGTTTCTTTCTCATCACTGGCCTCTTTAGCAGCATCAGAAAAAGTTAAATCCCCAGAGACAATCCTCTCTCTTATATTTTCAATTTTATCTTTTGCTTCCTTTATATCTTTAGAATTTATGTTTGGCCTCAATAAAATATGTCTTACATCATATTCCTGTCCACGTATCTTTTCTAAAAAAATAATATGATAGCCGAATTCAGATTCAAATGGTTCAGATATTTCACCCTCTCCAAGACCAAAAGCAACTTCATTAAATTCTTTAACCATAGGAGATCTCTTTCTATTTATTGTGTATTTACCTCCATTTCTTCTTGAAGGTATGTCATCACTATAAAGGACAGCTTTTGTGACAAAACTTGCTCCATTTTCCACTACATCAGCTTTAAATTGTCTTAATCTATCTACTACTTTTTGTTTTTCTTCATCAGTAGTTTTTGGAATTATTACAATTTGTGAAACTCTTAATTCTGTGCCAAAAATTGGTCTGTCTTTTTTAGGAATCGAATTGAAAAATTGTCTTACCTCTTCAGGTGTAACTTCTATATCTTCAATTATTGATTCTTGCATCTTTTTTGCTAATTCAGAGTTTTTATTAAGTTCAAACATTTCAGATCTTAATTCTTGTTCTGAACTTTTATTATAGTATTCAATTAATTTATCCATTGATCCTATCTGCTGAGCAAACATATTAATCTGTTGGTCTACATATGACTGAATCTCAGAATTATTAACAACAATACTATCCTGAATAGCTTGATGCTGATATAGTTTATCTTCTAACAATTTTCCAAATATTTGACATCTAGTTATGTCCTTAGTTGATACGCCCGAGACTCTTAATTGTGCAAATTGTTTGTCAATATCAGAATCTAGTACTACAAAATCGCCTATTACAGCTGCTACTCCATCAATTTTTACCCTTTCATTATTTTCTTGAGGAAATAAAACTTTAGAAATGAAAAATAATAGGAAAAAAATAATATATCTATTCATCGTTATATATTTCTAATTTATTGGTTTCAATTGCATTATCAAGGATTTCTCTTTTTATCTCGTTTACCAATTCAATCTTTCTTTTATTTACAATCATGTACTCTAGAGTAGGGGAAACATATTCTATCGGAGCATATTGACCTTTTGTTAGTAAACTTGTAATTTTAATCAAATATAATCCTAAAGAATCTTTGAATTGAAAAAATTTGTATTTTTTTAACGAATTATATCTATAATTATTCAATATGGGAATGGTTTTAAAGAGCTCATTTCTTCTGTGCCAGATGGAATCCTCAAATGAAGAAGATATAAATTGATATGAAATTGAATCTAGTAAGACTTTATCTTGTTCCTTGTATCTTCTTAATTTACCTCTAATTTGACTTACATCAGGATTAGTATTTGATATGTAAATAAATACATATTGTATTAGATCCTCATTTAATTTAAATACTTCATAATTCCTTTTGTAAAGACTGTCTAATTCAATAGAATCAGTTTCTAATTTAATTGTAGAATTAACCAGTGCTTCTAAATAGCTATTAGAAAGTAGTTCTGTTTCATAATCATATACCATAGAAGTAATTTCAGATAAGTTGTTTTCAGATAAATTAAGTCTAGCTCCAGATCTTAGAATCTTGTTTATTGCCCAATTATTTATAAGTTCATTAACTATTAAAATTGAATCAGATAATTCTTGCTTGTTAGTTATTAACCCTTGAATATCTTCTTCGAATAGATATTCCTGATTTAGTCTTGCAATAGGATTTGAATTTTTTGGAGTAAAATAATTTTCACATGAAATGATAATAAAAAATAAGATGATTAGACTTCTGTTCATTACTTTTTTAATGATTTTTTAATTCGTTTTAGTATTTTTTTATTTATAATAACTGAACTCTTTTCTTTTAATTCATTTATCCAGTTATTTTCTAAAAAGTCTTGATAATCACTGATTATCTCACCCATATTATCATCAAATGAGGAATATTTTGACTTATTGGATTGATAAAATTCTTTAATATTAATTGAATCACTACTAGCAACATTCCATATTTTTTCTTGCATTAAGTCAAATAGCAATAATCCTTCCTTATATTCCTTTAAAATATATTTATACTCTAAATTCTCATCCTCCAGATTGTCTTTATATGTTTCTAATACATTTTTGTTTATGAAATCTTTATACATTCTAAATACAATATCCTCTTTATTTTTTGAATTAGTAGACCCTTTATTTTCTTCAATATAAGTAGCAAAGTCTGAAAAATTATAGTTTTTATTATGAATTTTAATTAAAACCTTTTCTTCTTCAATAGTGTCTGGTATTTCCCAAGAATCATTAATTATTGATAAAAAATATTTTAAATTTTTGTTTTCATAATTAAGATTGTATTTATCTAAAAGCATTGCATAAAAAGAATCTGAGATAATTGATGAACGCGAGCTTCTTTTTATTTTATTTAATAAAATAGATTTCATTTCACCTATAGACTTTAACTTATTCTTGGAATATAGTTTAATAATATGCCATCCGTGTTTTGTTTCTACTGGAGAAGACACTTCATTTGGTTTATTTAAACTAAAAGCCATGTTTTCAAATTTAATTGAATTTAATTGACCACTAGTAAAGGGTTTTAGTCTACCTCCTTTAAAAGACGTGTTCTTGTCTTCAGAATATTTTATAGCTAATGACTCAAAATTTGAACCTTTTCCAATTGAATCATATAAATTATATATTTTTTCTTTAGAACCAGGTTTATTTTTATAAGCCATTATATGGGCAACATTTATTTCGCCAAGTGAATTTCTTTTATCACTAACTTTAAGAATATGATAACCAAACCGAGTCCTAAAAGGCATTGAAACCTCACCAATTCTAGTATTATATGCAACATTCTCAAATTTGTATATCATTTTAAATGCTGAAAAATACCCAAGATCTTCAACTATTAAATCTTTGCCATTGTGATGATTTTTTATGAGGAAGTCTATATCATTCTTCAATAATAGTTTTCTAAGATTTAATATATTATTATATACATCAATAGTATCATTATCATCTTCTTCGATTCTAATTAAAACATGAGAGACATTGACTTCATACTTAGTACGTTCATAAGCTTCTAATAATAACTTTTCTTCAGTCACCTTGTCAGTTAAAAAAGCTGATTCTAACTGGTTTGTATATTTTTTTAACTCTTTTCTATAATTATCATTTTTATGCAATTCTCTGGAATATGCATCAGATAATTTCAATTTGTAATTAATATAAAGTTGAAGATAATTATCAACATCTTTTTGAGATTCATCCTCAACTAGGTCTATATTTTTATTATATACCCTTATGAATTCTCCAGCAAGTACAGGGTCATTATTTACACTAAACAATATATCCTTTTCATTAAATTGGGAAAAAGACAAGAACGAAAAAGAAAAAAATACAATATATATATATGCTCGAAACATCAATATTATTTTTAAAAGATCAAAAATAAAAATATTAATTAAATTATCTTGAGTAATTAGGAGCTTCTTTAGTAATATTTACGCCATGAGGATGACTTTCAACAATTCCAGATGAAGTAATCTTTACAAATTTTGATTTTTCTTGTAGTATTTTAATGTTTTTTGCTCCACAATAACCCATTCCAGCTCTTAAGCCTCCTATAAATTGATGTACGCTTTCAGTAAGATCTCCTTTATAAGGGACACGACCAACTATTCCTTCTGGAACAAGTTTTGCCATTTCAGTTTCAAATTCTTGAAAATATCTATCACCACTACCCTTTTTCATAGCTTCTAAAGATCCCATTCCTCTGTAAGACTTGAATTTTCTACCTTCATAGATTATAGTTTCTCCGGGCGATTCTTTTGTTCCAGCTAATAATGAACCTAACATTACAGAATCAGCTCCTGCTCCAATTGCCTTAGAAATATCTCCAGTATATTTAATTCCACCATCTGCTATCACCGGAACGTTAGATGATTTTATAGCATTAGAGACTTCTAAAATAGCTGAAAATTGAGGATACCCTACTCCTGCAACTACTCTAGTTGTACATATTGATCCTGGACCAATTCCTACTTTAATCCCATCAGCACCAGCCTTAACAAGAAATTTAGCTGCCTCTGCTGTTGCAATATTTCCAACTATAATATCAATTCCTTTAAATTTTTTCTTTAATTCTATCATTAGAGTAATAACTCTTTCAGAATGACCATGAGCAGTATCAACTACAATTGCATCAACTCCAGAGTTAACTAATGCCTCCGTTCTATTAATAGAATCTTCAGTTACTCCAACTGCAGCTGCTACCCTTAATCTTCCATATACATCTTTATTAGCAATTGGTTTTAATCTTAGTTTAATTATATCTCTAAAAGTAATAAGACCAACCAGTGTATTTTTTTTATCTACAACAGGAAGTTTTTCGATTTTATGTTTTTGTAAAATACCTTCAGCTTCACGAAGAGAAGTTCCTTTACTAACTGTAATTAAATTCTCTTTTGTCATTACTTCAGTAATAACTCTTGAGTTATTTTTTTCAAATCTAAGATCCCTGTTAGTTACAATGCCTTTAAGAATACCTTTTTTATCTACAATAGGAATGCCTCCAATCTTATTTTCCTTCATACTCAATTTTGCATCACTTACAAAAGAATCTAATGGCAGGGTAATTGGATCAATAATCATTCCGCTTTCTGCTCTTTTTACTTTTCTTACTTTATTCGCTTGTTCCTTAATAGACATATTTTTATGCAATACACCTATGCCTCCTTCTTGAGCAATAGCAATTGCCATTCTACTCTCAGTAACGGTGTCCATTGCCGCTGAAACAATCGGAATATTCAATGAGATATTCTTAGAAAATCTGGTTTTTATATTAACGTCTTTTGGTAGAATATTTGAATATGCTGGGACTAGCAATACATCATCATATGTAAGCCCTTCTCCTGTTACTTTCTTCTGATGATGTTTCATTGCAATTATTAATTAATTGCGTGTAAATATACAATTTTATAATGATATGATATGTGTAAGAATATGTATTTATTTTTTTACAAAAACAGATTGATATAAAACAATAAAAGCACTAGCGAAATATACTAATGTCATTAGAAGAGATGAAATAAAAATTACATATTTCATCCAAAGGATTCCTGTCCACAAATAATAAATCCCAAGGAATGTTACTGCAATTGAGAAAAAAGGCTCAATTATTAAAAATGCTTTCAAATATTTATTTAAATCAGTTATCGAAAGTAGAAGTCCCATTATAAAGAAGATGATTGACATGGAAATCACATGAGTATGAATCAAATTAAACATTTGATAACTACTTTTTTTAAACTTAAATACGTCCATAGGCTCTGTGACTTCATTCCCTAAATAATTTTCTTGGATTCCCTCAGGATTTAAAGAAGATGTATGGTCAATAAACATTACTCCAACAAAATAGCCAGTAGATAATACTACAACAAATGGAATTATTAAGTTTTTTAATTCACTAGGGAGATTATATATTAGACCATTTAATTTCATCTTATGATATTTTTTTCATCTAATATTTTAATTGACAACATAAAATTCTCTACAGCATTTATCATTGATTTAACAGAAATTGTTGCACCTGATATAGCTGACACATCTTTTGAATAAATAAATTTATCTGTCCGAGATTTTCCTGTGAATTGACTAAGCCACCTTTTACTTGCAATTTCTCCTCCATAATCTTCTCTATAGGTTAAAATTTTAGACTTTTTAATTTTTAAATCAGCATCTAATATAATTAAATAATCAAATAGGTTATATAAGCTTGGTGCTTTTGAATAATATGAGTATCCAACTAAGGTTTTATTGCTATATATCTTTTTAAAATTATTGTTAAATAACACAGGTAATGATTTAGAAACTGAATCTTCAATAGAGATAAGCTTTAAAAAATAGCTATCAATTTGAAAAGTAGACTTAATTTCTTTATCAATTTTTTTTTGAATTCTATCTAAAGGATTAATAGATAGAAATAAAATAGAAGTAATTAATAAAAATATAATATTTTTAATTTTCATTTTAATCTTTTCAAAATGAGAATAGAGAAAAGGTTAAAACCAAAATCCCATCCCAAAGTTTATTACTGATGTGTTGTTATCAGGACCTTCATTCCCAAGAATTTGATAATCCATTTTAAATGCAGCTCCTTTAGCTACATGCCATGATAAACCCGTAGTTAATACATTTCTATTATATTCATCATTACGAGTTAACGAACCTGCCACTTCTGCATGAGTGTCATAATTTGAATATCTAGCAAACAAATCAAGTCTTTCGGTCTTATCTGAACCCATTAGATTATATGAAGTCTCTATATACCAACCGTTCATTTTGGATCCAAGATCTGATTCCCAGGCTGTATTATATTCTTCTGAACCATCAATTGAAGTTGTTATATATTGTCCTCTCATACCAAATCTGTCTTTAGTATATCTAGCATCAAGACCTAGCATTGAAATTCCAACACCTGGAACATCAACTCCTTCATCTACATTAGAGTCTCCAAAATAGCCAGAAAAACCTAATTTAAGACCATTAACACCATACCAGTCAAGATCAAAAGAAACGTTAGTAGTATTCCACATTGCCTCTGCTCCTTTTTGTCTACCACTTCTTATACCATTTGATCCACCTAAACCATCTGACTTAAATCCGTTAAAAAGGTATAATTGATATTTTAAAGATGCATTGTCCATTCTTCCATTAAGACCAAAACCTATTTCTCTCCATGTTGAAGGAATAATTGATTTATCCATTCCTGGTCTTTCAACTCCGTTAAATGTAGTAGGCTCATGATACTCATTAACAATTCCCATTGGAACAAGCATTAACCCTGCTCTTAAATTAAGATTATCTGTGATTGAATAACTAAGAAAAGCTTGTTCAACATAAACTTCCTTAACATGCTCAAACTCAATTTCAGATACAAATCGAACTTTATCATTAAAGTTGTATCCTAAGAGTGTCACTAATCTGTGGACATCAACTTTATTATTAGCGTCCTCATTAACATTTAAATGAATTTCTCCATATCCTCCTATAACTAAACCATCACCCTTATTCATAAGTATTTCTGCTGCATTTTGCGAAAAAACAAAACCTGGAGTTAAACAAAATAATAATGCTAAGAGTATAAAATTCTTCATAATTTTTATTTAGATTGATTATTAATAGTGCAAATATATACAACACTAATAATTAAAAAAAATTATTTAGAATAATTTTAAATAAAGATTGTTTATATCTGTTGAAAATTTCTAATAAATTGTTATATGCGGTCGCAAAACGTAACAAATTTACATCAGAACTAA
>Ga0208522_1002525_pt1 | contig 10955 bp, 17 predicted proteins | sample ETNtaG_25_FD_185763 | JGI IMG/M metagenome (GOLD analysis project Ga0208522, IMG submission 185763) | Marine microbial and viral communities from oxygen minimum zone, Eastern Pacific Ocean - ETNP201302SV86 (SPAdes) (version 2) | ecosystem: Environmental > Aquatic > Marine > Oceanic ... | reverse complement strand
ATCCTTCTGAAGTCCCTCCACGAGGGCCTCGATCATGACATAGGAGACGCCGCCCGCCGCGAAGGCTGCCGCGAGCCACCAGCCGGCCAGAACGTCTACGGCCTCGGGGATTAGTTCGACCGCGACGATCGCGATGACGATTCCGGAAGCGGCATGCAGCGCCCAGTTCAGTAGTCGGGAAGACGGCTTCCAGAACTCTGCCACGAGCGCCCCGGCGAAATTTCCCGCTCCCGGCAGGAGAGACAGGAAGAAGACCTGCCAGAAACTACTCATGCCGCGTCCCCTGAGCTGTCGTGTTGGCGATGGTGCGATGGCAGATAATGAACTTCTGTTGCTCTCATCAGGCTTTCCTGCCCTGCGCTCAACGATCCGAAGGTTTGAATGAACCTAGCTCCGGGCGACAGAATCGGAAGGGTTCGGCGGGCCAAAGCGGGGGCCTCATCCTGTCATTCAAGGCGCCTTTGATGCACACCGGGATGGTCGGCTGATATCTTGTGAAACATTTCTACGATCAGGGGCTTGCTCCTCTAGCCGCTGGAGGTTGTAGCCATCCGGTGGCAGAAGATGGGACCCACCGATGGCGGCAGAACTCCAGCAGACACGCTACCGCGTCAGCGGCATGGATTGTGCCTCGTGCGCGTCGAAGATCGACAAGGCTGTGCGACGTCTGGAAGGCGTCGGAGACGTAGCCGTGTCGGTCGCGGCCGGCACGATGACGGTCGCACACGAGAAGGCGCTCACTCCGGCAGCAATCATCCGCCAGGTAAAGAACCTCGGTTACGGAATCGGAGAAGTTAGCCGCGGCGTCCGAGGAACCGGCAATGCGGCGGCTCCCACTGATGGCGAGAATCCGAACCATCATTCGCATGCACACGAGCATGCTGGCGATGAAGCGTGGTGGAGAACGCCCAAGGCGGTTCTGACGCTGACGTGCGGCCTCGCATTCGCAATTGCCTATCTGGCGGGCGTGGCTTTTCCAGCGTTTGAGAGCTGGGCCTTCCTGCTGGCACTCGCCGTTGGCCTCGTTCCGATCGCAAGGCGCGCCGCCGCAGCAGCTCGCTACGGCTCGCCGTTTTCCATCGAGATGCTGATGACGATTGCCGCCGTCGGCGCGGTGATCATCGGCGCGACGGAAGAAGCAGCGGCCGTGGTCCTCCTGTTTCTGATCGGCGAGATGCTGGAGGGCGTGGCCGCCGGTCGGGCACGGAAGAATATTCAGGGCCTGACGGACCTCGTGCCGAAGACGGCGCTTCTGGTGCGGGACGGCGAGACGGTCGCGGTAGCCGCCGACGGACTGGCCGTCGGCTCCATAATTCTGGTGCGCCCCGGCGATCGCGTTGCGGCGGACGGCGTCATCGCCGAGGGAGCCGGCGAGGTCGACGAAGCGCCCGTGACAGGAGAGAGCGTACCAAAGCGCAAGAGCGTCGGCGACACGGTGTTCGCGGGCACGATCAATGCAAGCGGTGTGCTGCGGATCAAGGTCACTGCCGCCGCTTCCGACAATACCATCGCGCGTGTGGTGCGGCTGGTGGAGGAGGCCCAGGAGGCAAAGGCCCCAACCGAGAGGTTCATCGACCGGTTCTCCCGTTACTACACCCCTGGCGTCCTGGTATTCGCGGCGCTGACGGCGATCCTGCCTCCGCTCCTTTTCGCCGAGCCTTGGAACGACTGGATCTACAAGGGTCTGGCCATCCTCTTGATCGGCTGCCCCTGCGCGCTCGTCATCTCGACCCCTGCGGCCATCGCTGCCGGGATGTCCGCCGGTGCCCGCCGAGGTCTCCTCATGAAGGGCGGTGCGGTACTGGAGAACCTCGGCAGAGTGACCGCTGTCGCGCTCGACAAGACCGGGACAATCACGATGGGAAAGCCCGAGGTCACCGACGTGATCGCGATCGGCCGAGCGGAGCGGGACATACTTTCCTTGGCCGCGTCGCTGGAACAGGGATCAAGCCACCCGCTGGCTATGGCAATTCTGCAGGAGGCAAAGGCCAGGAAGGCGCCGCGCCCGCCGGCGTTCGACGCCGAAGCCATTCCGGGCGAAGGGATCGCCGGCAGCGTCGGCGGCGAACGGGTATTCCTCGGCTCTCCCCTGGCTGCAGGTCGGCGCACGCAGATCTGCGAGAACGTTAGCACCAAGATCACCGTCCTCAACGACGCGGGCAAGACCGTCTCCGTCCTTCTGGCCGGTAACACGGTTGCAGGTCTGATCGCCATGCGGGACGAGCCCCGCCCCGATGCCGCATCGGGGCTCAGGGCCCTGCGCGGTCGAGGCGTCCTGATCATGATGCTGACGGGCGACAACCGACGGACAGGAGACGCCGTAGCGAAGAGCCTGGGGATCCGGGCGCGGTCGGAATTGCTGCCGCAGGACAAGCAGCAGGCGGTGCGAGACCTCCAGGCGGAGGGCCATTTCGTTGCCAAGGTCGGCGACGGCATCAACGATGCCCCCGCCCTGGCTGCCGCAGACATAGGCATCGCCATGGGTGGAGGGACCGACGTGGCTCTGGAAACAGCGGACGCCGCGGTCCTGCATGGCCGGGTTCAGGACATTCCGGACATGATTGCCTTGTCGCGATCCGCAATGCGCAACATTCATCAGAACATCGCGATCGCGCTTGGCCTCAAGGCGGTGTTCCTGGTGACGACTTTACTCGGCGTGACGGGCCTCTGGCCAGCTATCCTGGCAGATACAGGAGCAACGGTACTGGTGACAGCCAACGCCATGCGACTGCTCGGCTGGAGGCCGCAATGATCAACGTGACCGAGCAAGTCCTCCGCCTCGGGCCTCTCATCGTTCTCCTGACAACCTGCTTCTGGCTGATGATTGCAACCAGCCGAACGTCGTCCATGATCGACGGCAAGGCTTACGGCTTCGCCGGAAACTCACGCCAGCAGGTCGCACAGGGATTGTTCCGCCTGAGTGTCATCGGCGCCCTTGGCGCGCTGATCGGATACGCCGCAGAGATAAGGTGGCCGATCCTGCGTCCGGTCGGCAAGCTCGAATGGCTGCACGCAGTCGGATTGGCGTTGGCGCTGGCAGGCCAGTTCCTGACGGTTTTTGCACAGTCCAGCATGGGAAGACGTTGGCGTGTGGGAGTTCCCTCCGCCGCGCCGGACGCACTGGTCACGCAGGGTTTATTTGGGGTCTCACGTAACCCGGTGTTCCTCGGCATGCTCGCAATGGCCCTAGGCCTGGCACTGGCGGTTCCGTCGATCGCGATGATCGTTTGCGCCACCGCCTTCTGGCTGGCCTGCGAGATTCAGGTCCGGGATGAGGAGCGGTTCCTCGAAAGTGCCTTCACAGACCAATACGTCGCTTACCGGTCCCGGGTGCGACGATGGTTCTAATCCGTGTCAAATCAAGGAGAGCAAGATGCGTAGCTTTGGGAACACGCTCGCGACGGCCGCGGCAGGCTTACTCATGATGTCGTCCGTCGCATCGGCGACAGGCGAATCGGTGGAGGTCTTTTCCACATCTGGCTGCGGCTGCTGCATCGGCTGGATTAAACACATGGAGGGCGCCGGGTTCGAAGTGACGAACGACAACCTCGCGATGGCTGATCTGTATGCTCGAAAAATGAAGGCCGGACTGAAGCAGGATCAGACTTCCTGCCACACCGGTTTTGTCGAAGGATATGTCATCGAGGGGCATGTTCCGGCCGCCTCTGTGGCGCGCCTCCTTAAAGAGCGACCGGATGCGATCGGCCTCGCCGTGCCCGGAATGCCGGTGGGGTCTCCCGGCATGGGCGAGAGCGGCGAACCGTACGACGTACTTCTCGTGCAGACTGACGGATCTGCAACCGTCTACGACACCTACCCGCAGTCCAAGGATGTTCCAGTACAATGAGGTTTCCGACATCGATCGTCCTCGTCCTCACCCTGACCGGAGCTGCGGCCGCGCACGAAGTAACGGCCGGGGACCTGGTCATCGGTCATCCCTGGTCGCGCGCAACGCCTGCAACAGCCAAGACCGGCGTGGGATATCTGACAGTCACGAACAACGGCAGCGAGCCGGATCGGCTGATTGGCGGTTCCGCGGACGTCTCGGCAGGATTCAGGTTGCACACCTCCAAAATTGTCGACGGAGTCGCACGGATGCGCCCGCTCGAGGGTGGGCTCCCAATCGCTCCGGGCGAAACCATCTCACTAAAGCCAGGCGCCACCCACGTGATGTTGACGGGCATGAAGAAGCCGATTCTGGAAGCCGAGCCCTTCGCAGGAACTCTCGTGTTCGAGAAGGCGGGTTCCGTGCCGGTCGAGTTCACAGTCGAAGGCTTCGGCGGACGCCCTGCGGAAGCGTCAGATAGCCATCTGGAGAAACGACAGTGAGCCCGAAAACCCTTCGCAGAACGTTGTGGGGCGCCGTCGTCGTCCTGTGCCTGTTCGTGGGCGCGACTGCTGGCGTCACCATCATGCGCGCTTCGGGTCAGGCTCCCCTCCCCGGAGAAGCGTCATCCGGTATCGCCAACATTGGCGGCGAGTTTTCTCTTGTCGACCACGAAGGGCGACGCCGTGAATGGCGTGACTTTCGGGGTGAGCCGGTAGCGCTGTTCTTCGGCTTCACGAATTGTCCGGATATCTGTCCGACGACCCTTGGTGAACTCTCGGTGCTGCTGGACGATCTTGGTCCCCAAGGCGACGATCTTCAGGTACTCTTGATCAGCGGCGATCCGGAGCGGGATACGCCGGAGCGGCTCAACGAATACCTAAAGTCGTTTGATCCGCAGATTGTTGGTCTGACCGGCACAGAGGCAGAAGTTGACGAGGCATTCTCGGCTTTCAAGGCCTACCGCGCACTCGTTCCGCTGGAGAACGGCGAATACACGGTCGATCATTCCGCCGGGGTCTACCTATTTGATCGCGACGGAAGCTTTTACGGCACATTGGACATCCACGAGTCGCCAGAGGTCCAGCGGCAAAAAGTTGAGCGCCTGTTGGCTAGCTGAGAGATGCCGAAGCGGCGCTCAAGCTGACTCGAGCAAAAAGCTGCTGCCGACGCCACCCACAAGCAGCCAACGAACCGGCCTTTCGCAAAAATCTGGAAATCGAAACATGCCCCAGCCCGCGCGAATGCGCTCATTGCGGCACAGGGGTGAAAAGAGGCCGCACCGAGGATGAAAGCGTTCCGCATTGGATTGGCTTCTCGGTGTCGTGCCCGAGCCCAATCCGGCGGCGCTCCATCTCGGGAACGATCACGAACACCCGTCAACGCCGTTCTCGCGCGGCGCTGGCGGGTCACCGGACATCGGGAACAGGTACCGCCACCCGCCGATCTACATCATGAAGACGATGCGGCGGATCTTGCGGCCGCTCTCCTCGCCGCGCTCCGCCTCATGGTCCCAGAGGTAGTTGAAGCGGTAGACCCCGCCGACGTTCACTCGGCGTGCTCCCCGGCGTCGATGAGTTCCTGGAAGCCAGCCATGAGGTTCTCGAGGTCCTCCTCCGGCGCTTGGTCGACCCAGTGCGCCTGGTGGCCCTCGTCGAGCCGGCTGAGTCTGTCCCAGGCCTCCGACGGGACCATGACGATCTTCCGCTTCCCGCGCTTCCTCAGGCCCACCGGCTCGCTCAGCGCGCGGTCGAGGATGTCGCCCGAGCTGCGGTTCAGGTCGGAGAACGTGAACTCCCTCATGGCATAGCTCCTGAAAGCATAACATTCGTACCCTTTCCCGCCCCAGGGGGGCGGGCTGGTCAATGCGGAAGCCACCACCATGTCGCCATGCGTGTCACATCAAACAAAGTTGCTCGCTCTTTAAGTTGCGAGCAACAAAGCCGCTGCTATGACCCATCCATGGGAATTTTCCTCCGCCTCGCGCTGCTTGCCGCCCTGCTACTTGGGTCGATGAGTCACGCCGCGGCCGTGGTCGAGGCGGTCGAAAGTCCCTGCCAGATGGCGGAGCGGCTTTCATTGGATCCGCTCTATGGAGCGGGCACTATGGACGGCCCGGCGCCAGCGACGACGCAGGAGGCGAGTTCGGCCCACGCCCTCCACTGCAAACTTCCTGCAATGCAGGTCGTGGGGCCGTTTGTGGAGAGCCCTCGCAGAGCCGTGCTCCCCCTTCCGCGGTCGATCGAGTTGGGCTCCGGAGGCTCCCCCGGCCGGATCGAGCGTCCACCCATCTCGTAGTTACTAGACAACAGCACTGAGCCGAAAGCTTTTGTAGCGCGGCAGCTCGAATTCATCGCTCCCGCGCCGCTCTCGCATCCGTGCTTTTAAGGCCGGTTCACGCGCTCGCCGTACCGCGTTTGCGCGCATGAGCGAACCGATCCAAGAACCCGATGAGAACTCGACGGCCTCTCGGGCCACGCCTATTTCAAGGAGAAGACATGATCGACGCCAAGACGCGCCGCCCCCCGGCAATCACCCATCCATCGTGCGATTCGGCAAGCCGGGATGGAGCGACCGGCATGGACCGTCGCGCATTCATTGCGGTAATGGCGAGCGTTGCGCTCACGGGCTGCGCCTCCACGCAGGAGTCGACACGTGTCGTTCCGGTCAAGCCTCCAGAGCCCAAGCCCGTACTCCCCGCGATGTACCGGGCGATGCCCAATGAGCGCTTTCCGATCCCGGCGGTCGACGTTAGCAATCTCGATCGACGGCTCTGGCGGCAAGTCGTCGACTACCCCACCACCGAGCGGGTCGGAACGCTCGTTGTCGATACGCCCGCCAAGTACCTCTACCTCGTGATGGAAGAAGGAACGGCGATGCGCTACGGGATCGGCGTCGGTCGCGGCGGCTTCTCCTGGTCAGGGCGGGCGACGATCGCCTATAAGCGCAAATGGCCGACATGGACGCCTCCGGCCGAGATGATCAAGCGTGAACCCGAACTCGCGCCATACAGTGCGGCGAACGGTGGAATGCCACCGTCCCTCGACAACCCACTCGGGGCCAGGGCGCTCTACATCTTTCAGGATGGGCGCGATACGCTCTACCGCTTGCATGGTACAAATCAGGCTTGGTCGATCGGAAAAGCGGTTTCCTCTGGTTGCATTCGCCTCCTGAATCAGGATGTCATCGACCTGTACGGACGGGTCCCGGACGGAACCCCTATCCGAGTAATTCCGGATCCAGCGACCGCTATGTCTGCCTAACAGCGGGTGACCGAGCGCCATCGAGTCTGGCGGACTCCCTCACAAGTTCGAGCGTTCGCCGTTTAGGACCGGGCCGGAGTTTGGACCCGATCTCCGATCTTCGGACGGTCCGGCCATCCAAACGATGTGCCGATAAGTCCTGCCATACAATTGCGTAAGCGGACGAGCATCGCGGTCGCTGAGCCACGGCTGTCGTGATCATCGAATATCGGTGGTCCGCCAAACACCCACCGCCGTCGTCGGCGAGGCGATCGCCTCAAATCCGCCGGAACTGTCGCTGAAATCAGTCGCGAACCTAGTCAAGGATGAATGCCCAAATGGATCGACGCTTCGTGGCGGTCAGTACCCTTGCGCTAATCCTGACGTTCGTACCCGGATCGGCGTCTGCCAGGACGGTGCACCCTTCCAGACCAGGCGAACTCTTGACGGTTGAGCACGCCGAGTTCGTCCTGTCTCCCGATCCTGCCGAGCCGATCGACCTCTATCTGGTCGTCTGGAACGGCACCGGTAGCAGCGTGACGATCAGCGGGGTGACAAGCCCGGCCGTTGCCCGCATCGCCGTCTCCCGCGGTCCGCATTCAGAGGACAAGCCACGAGCGGGCCTGTCCGGTGGTCTTGCCGTTCCCGCACGCTCCGAACTTCTCATGAAGGAGACAGGCCTGCATCTCCTGGCTGCCCCGCAGGAGCCGGCCTTGTCGCCTGGCGCAATGGTGCCCGTTACAGTTTCCTTCTTCGACGGCAGCGAACGGACCATTGTGGCGAATGTGCTTGCCGCGGGATCAACCCCGGAGGACCATCATCATGGCTCGTGATCGATCTCGTTCGGCCCTGATCTTGACGATGATCGCGACCAGCTTGTTTGCGTTCCCTGCCAAGGCAGCAGACATTGTGCCCCATCTGGCTGTCTACGATATGTCTATGCTCCGCAAGTCCTCCGATCTCGTCGGTGGCAGCGGACGCATCGCCCTTAAACTCGAGCGCGAAGCCTGTGAGCAGATCGAGCTGGACTACCGCTTCGTCGCCCGCTTTGAGCGCGAGGATGCCACCGTCGTCACCGACCAGCAGACGGTTTCGGTCGAGAATTTCGCCGCAAGGGCCTACCACTTCACCACGCGGACCTTCGTCGACAACGTCGAGGGATGGGTCATCCGCGGCAGCGCGACAAATACGGATACTCGTACGCGTGTTGAAATCGCCGAGCCGAGTGCCGAAACGTTCGACCTGCCATTGTCGGTCTTTCCCACAGCGCACACGATGGATCTCATCGACATGGCGATTGCTGGGGAAAGCCTCGTCGAGGCCCGTCTCTATGACGGCGACAACGAGGCAGGGAAACTCCTGACGACGACGGCGATCATCACCCCCGTCGAAGCGGAGGCAACGCCGCCCGGACCGGCGAATCCTGAGGCTGCCTCCTCGCCTGTCGCTGCGATGCTCGATCTGCGCAGATGGCGGGTGGCGGAGTCCTATTACAATAGTGACAGCAAGCTGGACGGCCTGCCACTGTTCCAGACAAGCTACACCCTGTACGAGAACGGCATCTCGGACGACATCATAATCGACAACGGCGACTACGCGTTCTCGGGCTCACTATCCAAGCTCGAGCTTGCGTCGGCGCCTGACTGCGAAGATGCCTCCTGAGATGCGGAAACTGGTGCACGATCCCGGCCGCCGACGCGTGGTTCCAAATCCAGCCGTTGAGAGAGGCGCGACCCTGAACTCCTACGATCTAATGCCTTCCCTGCCGTATGTGGCGCGGGCAATGTTTACCGCGATCACCCTGTTGTCCATCGGCGGGTGTGTCTCGATCACGGAGGATGCCTACACGGACCTGGCGCCGGCGACTCTCGCAGTGGCCGAGAGAACCCGCCCGGAAGGTTCGATTCTCATGCGCATATTCAAGGAGGAAAGCGAGCTGGAGGTTTGGAGGCAGGGGGCAGACGGCCGCTACGCGCTTCACAAGACCCATCCAATGTGCCGCTGGTCAGGGCGGCTAGGGCCGAAGACGGCTGACGGCGACAGGCAGGCGCCCGAGGGGTTTTATCAGGTTACGGCAAGCCTGATGAACCCGAACTCGAAATATCACCGCTCCTTTAATCTCGGCTATCCGAACCAACTGGAACGAGCGCTCGGTTACACCGGAGACTCCCTCATGGTCCACGGCGCCTGTTCCTCCGCGGGTTGCTTTGCCATGACAGACAATGGCGTGGCCGAGGTGTACGCCGAGGCGCAAAGTGCCTTCCGGATCGGACAAAGCGATTTTCAGGTCCAGTCTTTCCCATTCCGTATGACGGCTGAGCAGATGGCGAAGCATCAGGGCGACCCGAACATCGAGTTCTGGCGCAACCTTAAGCTCGGATACGACGTCTTCGAAGTCACCCGCAGGGAGCCGACGGTCGCGGCCTGCGGAGGGCGCTACGTGTTTGATGCCCGCCGCGTTGACGGCGCTGCGGCACTCGAACCGACCGCTGCCTGTCCTGCCATGAATACCAGGGTCGATCCCCGAGTGTCGGCAAAGCGACACGACGACGAGCGGGTTGTGCAGAAGCTTCTTGTAGAAGGCCGCGCCGAGATGGCGATGGCTTATGTCGATGGCGGGATGCACCCCAAATTCCGCAGCTTGCTGGCACGTCTCGGCGCGGAGGAGCTCGCTAGGGAAACATCGATTACCGCCGTCCAGATCAGTCGGCCCGATGCAGCTCTCGTTGATCCCTACCAGGCGGGCCAATAGGTCCGATCACCCGCCAATCTCTGGTGTCCGGATCGCCCGAGCTGAACCGATCGAGAATGTTTGGCAGTTCGTTGGGACACCTGGCCCTCCAACCGCATTGTCGCCGCCGCCGACGGTATCGTCGACCTCTGCCGCGGCAAGGTTGTCGATCAGCCCTTGAAAATCGTCCTCTTCGAACTGCGGGAGTCGGCGCATGAATTCTGACCTGCGCTCGTTGGTATTTGGCAAATCCCGATCCGGCAGCGATGCTCTAACCCGCGCGAGCAACCAAATATCAATGGCCATGTGCGACCATCTCCTTCAGCGTCAGACTTCGGAGATAAGAGATGACCAACCGACGTCAGTTCATGATTGGTGTCCTGCTATTCTCTGCCCTGTCCGGTCCAACGGCCGCGCATCAAGCGTTCGAGCTCGATGCGAAGTTTCTGCCGCAGCGTGTCGCCTTCTCTGGTTTCACACCCGGAACCATTGTCGTCGATCCGAAGGCGAGGTTCCTTTACCTGGTGGAAGAAGACGGTTTCGCGCGGCGCTACGGCATCGGCGTAGGCCGAGCTGGACTGAGCTTTTCCGGCCAGGCAGTAGTTGGCCGGAAGGCTGAATGGCCCCGTTGGACGCCGACACCAAACATGATCAAGCGCGAACCAGGGAAATATGCAAAATACGCGGGAGGGCTAAAGGGCGGCCCCGGCAACCCTTTGGGTGCCCGGGCGCTTTACCTTCATCGAAACGGCCAAGATACTCTCTACCGTATCCACGGGACGACTGAGCCATCTTCGATCGGTAAGGCTGTATCAAACGGCTGCATTCGGATGCTCAACGAGCATGTAATCGACCTGTATGATCGCGTGAGCGTAGGAGCCGAGGTGGTAGTGCGGTGATCGCCAGCGCCGGGTTTTCGGCGCGTGTCGAAAAAGCTCCTTCCGATGATAGATCCTACAACATGGATTCAATCATCGCCGACATCTGATTGGCCGGAAGCGAGCCAGCGTATTTGTCGCCGTTCACGAAGAACGTTCGCGTCGCGTCCACGCAAACCATCTTTTGTCCGCGCTTCTGCGCGGCGACGATCTTCTGCTGCAATTCCTTGTCGTTTAGGCAGGCGGAGAACGTTTCCTGAGTGAAACCGGCCAGCTTG
>Ga0208522_1002522_pt1 | contig 10961 bp, 10 predicted proteins | sample ETNtaG_25_FD_185763 | JGI IMG/M metagenome (GOLD analysis project Ga0208522, IMG submission 185763) | Marine microbial and viral communities from oxygen minimum zone, Eastern Pacific Ocean - ETNP201302SV86 (SPAdes) (version 2) | ecosystem: Environmental > Aquatic > Marine > Oceanic ... | reverse complement strand
AAATCAACATATCAAGGTAGGAAAGAAATGCGCTGAGTCAGATCTTGATCTTGTATATACTGTAGGAAATGAAACTAAAGCAACTAATGAATCAATATCAAGCGGCCCAAGCCATATGCATTTTAATAATAAAGAAGAATTGATAGAAAGATTAAGAAATGAAGTATTGGATGGAGATAAAATTTTAGTAAAAGGATCAAGAGGTATGGCCATGGAAACTATTATAGAAACATTAATGAAATAATGCTTTACGAACTTCTATTACCACTTAAAACCTATTATTCTCCTTTGAATTTATTTCAATACATTACTTTTCGATCAGCATCTGCTGCAATCGCAGCATTATTTATAAGCTTCCTCATCGGGCCCTGGATTATCCACAAACTACGTTTTCATCAAATAGGTGAAGAAATACGTTCATCCGGACCCGAATCACACCTCGTGAAGAAGGGCACGCCAACTATGGGGGGGATCATAATTCTAGGATCTGTGATCCTCCCAACCCTTCTCTTTGCTGATCTATCTAATACATTTATTCAAATAATTCTATTATCATTGATCTGGATGGGAATCATAGGCTTTTTGGATGATTATCTGAAAGTTATTAAAAAGTATGAAAAAGGTTTAATTGCAAAATATAAATTGATTGGACAGATATCGCTTGGTATAGTAATTAGTTTCTGGCTTTATAATATTACCGGATATCAAGATATAGTATCTTCCTCAAGTATACCATTTCTAAAGAATTATGAAATAGACTTTGGATTATTTTATCCATTTATAATTATTCTTGTAATAACAGGCACATCTAATGCGGTGAATTTAACAGATGGATTGGATGGCCTAGCTGCTGGATTATTAGCTATTTCTTTTTCTGTTTTTTCAGCAATTGCTTACATAAGTGGTAGGGTTGATTTTTCAGATTATTTAAATATAATGTATTTACCTGGGGCAGGAGAATTGACTGTTTTCACTGCTGCTATTACTGGTGCTTGCATTGGTTATTTATGGTTCAATGCAAGTCCAGCAGAAGTGTTTATGGGCGATATAGGGTCATTATCTACCGGGGCAGCTTTAGGTACATTAGCAGTATTACTTAAGAAAGAACTTTTATTAGCAATTATTGGAGGAGTTTTTGTTTGGGAAGCTGTCAGTGTAATGATCCAAGTAAGTTATTTCAGATGGACTAAGCATCGATCTGGAAAAGGAAAAAGATTCTTTAAAATGGCTCCTATTCATCATCATTTTGAACTGAAAGGATGGCCAGAATCACGTGTAGTTATTCGATTTTGGATTATAGGAATACTATTAGCTCTTTTTTCACTAACAACATTTAAGATAAGATAATGATGATACAAGACCGCGATAACATAGATATAAAAGGAAAAAATGTAGTTATACTCGGTCTTGGTCTCAGTGGAGTTGCAGCTGCATCGTTGGCTGCACATAAAGGAGCTCATGTTTTTGTTAGTGATCAAAATAATTCACAGGATCTGATTGATTCGTTAGAAGAATTGAAAACATTAAATATAAATGGTGAATTAGGAAAACATAGCCGCCAAATATATGAGGCTGATCTTTGGATAATATCTCCTGGAATTGCTCAAGATTCAGAATTAATTGTAAAAGCTAAAGAAAACAATATTCCGATTATTAGTGAAATAGAATTTGCCAGTTGGTTTACAGAAGCCCCAATTATAGCAATAACAGGTAGTAACGGTAAAACTACTACTGCTCATATCCTTGAAGAGATGGCGCAAACTAAAGAAATTCACGGGCTTTTAGCAGGAAATGTAGGTATCCCCTTCTCCCGTATGGTATTAAATGATTTAAATAACCCAAATGCTAAAAGAGTTTGGGTTCTAGAAATTTCAAGTTTCCAAATGGAATTTATTATTCACTTTAAACCGTTCATTTCAATATTTCTAAATATTTCTCCAGATCACTTAAATAGATACACATCAATGAAAGAATATATATCAGCCAAAATGAACATGTGGTCAAATCAGACTAAAGAAGATTTTATTGTATATAATGCAAATGACAATATATTGGTAGAGGAAATTGCGGAGTCCACCTCTAGAAAAATCGCTTTCGGACTAAATTATCATCCGGAGGCGATTTTTCAACCAAATCAGACAAAAATATATAATGAAAAGCACGCCACACTTATCGAGATGGATGAAATATCATTGCCTGGAAAACATAATTTATCTAATGCCTTGGCTGCTTCTACTGCAGCTCATTTAATCGGTATTTCAAATAATAAGATTTGTTCAGTTCTATCTACTTTTTCAGGTGTACCACATAGATTAGAAAAAGTAGCTGAAGTAAATAATGTTACATATATAAATGACTCTAAAGCCACAAACTTAGATGCTGTTAGTGTGGCATTACAAAGCTTCTCACAGCCCATTATCCTTCTCTTAGGAGGTGTAGATAAGGGCAGTGATTTTCGATCACTCCTTCCTCATACCCACAAGTACCTCAAAACAGTGATCGCTTTCGGGCAAGCTAAGGAGTTAATACTCCTGGCCTTTGGGGATGCGGTAAGATCTACCTCGGCAATGGATCTTAATAAAGCACTAACCCTTGCCCAGAACTACAGCCAACCTGGAGATATAATTTTATTGTCTCCAGGTTGTGCTAGTTTCGACCAATTTGACAATTTTGAACATCGCGGCGATCATTTTAGAGATTTAGTTAGTTCTATGGAAATAAATCAATGAAATATATTGATGTAATAACCAAAAAATACGATCATTATTTATTAGCAGGCGTTGTGCTCCTTTGCATAATTGGAACTGTTATGTTATTTAGCGCAAGCAATTCAATATCTTTAGATCAATCCCAAAGAGCAACAGCAACCATTTATTTACAAGCACATCTAAAAAGACTATTAATAGGCATCTTTTTTATGTTTGCTGTAATGATGTTTGATTATCGTTATTTAAAAAATGTTTCAAAATATTTATTAATAGGATCGATCGTTTTGTTGCTTTCTACTAAAATTAGTTATTGGATTCAAGGAAATAATTCTCCAGCAAGATGGTTGTATATTGGCGGATATTCAATTCAAACATCAGATATAGCAAGACTTTCTATAATTATTTATTTAGCAGCATTTATAGATCATAATCGAGAAAAAATAAAAGATTTTTACAATGGATTTGCAATGCTCATTGGTATCCTCGCATTAACAATGGGATTAATAGTAATTCAGCCTGATTTTAGTTCTGCAGCTATGATTGGGTTAATCGGTTTTATGATGTTATTTATTGGTGGTGCAAAAATTTCTCATTTAACTGCAACTGGAGCCGTTTCAATGATGGTGCTTATTCCAATTATGTTAATGAAACCATATCGAATGCAAAGAATTTTAACTTTTTTTTATGGAGAGTCTGCTGGAATTCAGGAGTCGTACCAAATAAAACAATCATTAATCAGTCTAGGTAATGGAGGTTTTATGGGTTTAGGATTGGGAAATAGTTTAGGAAAGAACTTGTTTCTTCCTACTCCCCATACAGATTTTATTTTTGCTATAATTGGTGAGGAACTTGGGCTATTAGGTACAATATTTATCTTATCTGCTTTTGTATTTATTTTCCAAAGAGGAATTAAAATAGCTAAAGAAAGTACAGATACTTTCGGTATTCTTTTAGCAATAGGGATCAGTTTTAATTTTATACTTTACGGATTTATAAATGCAGCAGTAGTTACTGGTGTTGTTCCCACTACTGGATTACCAATGCCGTTTATTAGTTATGGGGGCTCTGGTCTATTAATCAATCTAGTTAGTATGGGAATATTGCTTAACATAAGTCAGGCAAAAAGATCTTTAATTCATAAAGGTGGCTGGAGTCCAAGGGTGTATGGATGAGGAGATTCATATAATGATTGCTGGAGGAGGAACTGGGGGACATCTTTACCCTGCATTAGCAATAGGTGAAGAGATTATGAAACGAACTAATAAAGTAAAAGTACATTATATTGGTTCGGAGTTTGGCTTAGAAGCAAATATACTCCCAAATAAAGGGTTATCTCATACACTGTTGCCCATTAGTGGCTTTCAAAGGTCCTTATCTATAAATAGTATTTTAAAGAATTTGGCTTTATGTGTTCGAATACCAATATCTATTAAAAAAATTAAATCTTTATTTGACAAAATGGACCCCAAGGTAGTTATTGGTACCGGGGGATATGCTAGTGCTATACCTATAAAAGTTGGAATAAAAAGAAACATACCTACTATGATCCAAGAGCAAAATTCTTATCCAGGTTTAACGACAAGGTTATTTGCTAAAAAAGCAACTACGGTATTTGCAGGTTCAGAAGACTCTAAAATTTATCTAGATACTGAAATAAATGTAACTGGAAATCCTACTAGAAACGGAATTGAGAAAGGATCAAAAGAATTAGGATTTAATATTTTCCAATTAAACAGTTCTCTACAAACTATATTTCTATTTGGTGGAAGCCAAGGTTCTGTACCTCTTAATAAAGCTATGCATTCCATATTGAATATTTTTGAAGAAAATAATATCCAACTCTTATGGCAAACAGGTGAAAAGAATTATAATAGCTTAAAACACCTTGAAACTGAAAGAATTAAAATTAAACCATATATAAAAGAAATGAATCTTGCATACGCGATCAGCGATCTTGTTATTTCAAGAGCTGGTGCGTTGACTTTGTCTGAGTTATTGGTCTGCGGTATGCCTAGCATCCTCCTCCCCCTTCCTACCGCTACCGCGGACCATCAGACTAAAAATGCAAAGACAATCGTTCAGGCGGGTGCTGCAATTGCGATAGATCAACATAATATGGATAATAATATCCTTAAGAATACAGTTCTCGAACTAATTAATGATAAAGATAAATTATCTAAGATGAGGAAAAATGCACTTCAATTGGCAAAGCCAAACGCTACAAATAATATTGTAAAAAATATATTAGAGGTCGTCCAAATTTAAATGTTCAGACATGTAAAAAAATTGCATTTTGTAGGTATCGGCGGTATTGGAATGAGTGGTATAGCTGAATTGCTTTTGAACCAAGGATTCAAAATAACAGGGTCTGATATAAATGATTCAAAAGTGATTCAAAACTTGAAAGATAAAGGTGCAGAGATTTCTAAGGGACATGATGCTAAAAATCTAACGGATGCAGATGTGTTAGTCTATTCTAGTGCTGTAAATGAAGACAATCCAGAAATTATTGCTGCACTTGAAAAAAATATTCCCATTATACGTAGAGCAGAAATGCTTGGCGAATTAATAGCGTTAAAAGAAACAAGTATTGGCGTAGCAGGTACACATGGTAAGACTAGTACTTCTTCCATGGTGGGTGCAATGTTAAGTCAAGCAAAGTTAGATCCAACGCTTGTTGTTGGTGGCTTAGTGCGAAATCTAAATACTAATTCTTTGCTAGGTGAAGGAGATATAATAGTAGTAGAAGCAGATGAATTTGATAGGAGTTTCCTATCATTACAACCTACAATTGGTATTATTACAAATATTGAGCTTGAACATACAGACTGTTATGAAGATTTATATGATTTACAAAATGCATTTACTCAATTTGCCAACGCGTCTCCCTTTTATGGTGCAGTCATCATTGGAAATCAAAGTCCTGCTGCTGCAGAAATTATTCAAAATATTAAAAGACCAGTTATCACTTTTGGACTAACTAAAAATAGTGACTTTTATGCAAGTGATATTATGCATAATAAATCTGAAACAACTTTTATAGTGTTTCACAAAGATAAAAATCTTGGTGTAATCCATCTGCAAGTTCCTGGAGAACATAATGTATTAAATGCTCTTGCATCCATTGCTTTGGGTATAGAAATGAATATCCCATTTCATGATATTGCTGCAGGACTTGAATCGTATAAAGGTGTAAGAAGAAGATTTGATATTAAAGGGGAAGCAAATGGGATAATGGTTGTAGATGACTATGCACATCACCCGACTGAAGTTCGCGTAACCTTGAAAAGTGCAAAGAATGGCTGGAATCGTCGTATTGTAGGGGTCTTTCAACCTCATTTATATTCAAGGACTCAAGCATTTTATCAAGAATTTGCTATTGCTCTTATGGAGACAGATATTTTAGTGATAACTGATGTTTTTCCTGCTAGAGAAAAGCCAATAGAAGGTATAAATGGGAAAATGGTTGCTGATTTTGCGAAAAGCTCTGGGCATAAAAATGTATTTTATATTGAAAATCTAGATAATCTAGAAAATAAACTAGACAACCTATGTCAACCAAATGATATGATCATTACAATTGGTGCAGGAAATATATGGAGGTATGCGGAGTCCTATATGAATCATCTAAATAATTTAGAGGAAGCTGCCTGACTTGGATGCAATTAGTATGTTAAATGAAAAAGTGAAAGGTGCATTTTTGAGGGATGAGCCAATGGCAAAACACACTTCATATGGTATCGGAGGACCAGTGCAGGCCTACATTACGCCTTCGGATGAAAATGACTTAAAACAGATATTAATTTTTGCTAAAGATTATGGAATTAATACATTTTTTGCAGGATCTGGATCAAATCTTTTAGTGGCTGATGAAGGATTTGAAGGAATAGTAATTACTCTAGGGAAATCATTTACTTCATTGAACATTAATGGTAATACAGTAGAAGCCCAAGTAGGAGTAATGCTTGGTAAAATAGTAAAAGAAACAGTTAAGTGCAATCTCACAGGGATGGAAAGTATGGTTGGTGTGCCAGGTACGCTTGGTGGAGCATTGATTATGAATGCAGGTGCATTTGGTGGAGAGATATCAAATTATCTCGATATAATTAAAGCAATGACCATGGATGGAAAAACAAAATTTTACCGCAAAGATGATATAGTATTTAGTTATCGAAATTCAACTTTTCCAAAGAATGAAATCCTTTTATCTGCCACTTTTGATTTAAATGAAAAATCTGCTGATGAAATACAGCATGATAAAGCTAAAGCAAGTAAAGGTAGAAAAGAATCACAACCACTGCGGTATCGTTCTGCTGGTAGTGTATTTAAGAATCCTAAAACAGATTTAGCTGCAGGATATTTAATAGATCAAGCTGGTTTAAAAGGTTCACGGATTGGAGATGCAGAAATATCAACAAAACATGCAAACTTTTTTATAAATCACGGCAAAGCTAAAGCAAAAGATATAGTTGATTTGATTTTGCTTGCAAAAAGAACTGTGCTTGAAAAATTTGATATTAATCTAGAATTAGAAATAAAAACCTTGGGCTTTTCAACGGGAACATTTGAAATATGAAACGTAAGAAGAAAAAAAATATTGAATTAATTATTGGATCTAGCATATCAGTGATCATCATGCTATTAATTTATGCTTCATTTAGTTGGTCAAGTTATACAAAGCTGTCCCAACTAAAAGATATAAGAAAGAATATAAAAATATCTGGTAGCTCTATAGTATCTGAGGATGAATTTTATTCCCTACTAGAAATATTGGAAGGGGTTGAATTAGAAGAAATCAACTTAAGAGAAGTTAGCCTTCTATTGGAAAGCAATCCATATGTTAAAGCCGTGAGAGTGTCGCGCCAATACCCTTCTACCCTATCCATTGAAATTGTAGAGAGAGAACCTGTTGCAATATTAAATATTGATCCAATATTAATGCTGGATCGCGAAGGTGTTATTTTACCTGACCAAGGAAAATCCAATGATTTTATTATTCCCTGCTTGTCTGGATTTAACCCGGCAAAAGAACTGTATCCTGCTGGCCATCAAACAATTTCTGTAAAAGTAAAAGAAACGATGGAATTAATTACGAAGATTGTTGATACGTATCCTTCGCTATATAGCAACATTTCTGAAGTAACTCTTAATGCTAATGATGAATATGTTATCATACTTGCAGATTATCCAACCAAAGTGATTTTAGGAAACATTGATGTATGGTCTAAAATAGAGATTTTGGGAAAATTCGAGAATTCTCTTCAGAATAAGCGCCAATTAAGTGATTATACCTATCTCGACCTACGCTATACAAATCAAGTGATAGCAAAGGAACGTGTATGAAAAGAAGTATGAAAATAAGTGATAAAAATATTGAAATTGGTATTGATATTGGTACTTCAAAAACTTGCTGTCTTATTTCTGAAATAAAATCTGAAGAAGAATCAAATAAAATATTAGGAGTGGGTAAGGCTCCTTCTCAAGGAATAAAGAAAGGGTCCATTATCCACCGTGATAAAGTTATGGAATCTATTGAAATTGCAGTCCGTGAAGCAGAATTGATGTCTGGTGTAAAAGTTAATCGCGCAACGGTCTCTATATCTGGTAACCATATAAGGGGTATAAATACTCAAGGTGCAATTGCTATTCAAAAAGGTACTTCAAGTAATGTTCCAATGGAACAAGAAATAAGTCGAAGTGATGTAACTAGAGTATTAGAGCTCGCAAAAGCAGTTTCCTTACCTATTGATAGAGAAATCTTACATATCTTGCCACAAGAATACCTTATAGATACCATGGATAGCATAAAGGATCCTGTTGGTATGTCAGGAAGAAGATTAGAAGCCAAAGTACATTTAATTACGATGGCAGCAACAACTGCAAAAAATTTAGTAAACTGTGTTCATGAGCTTGCGATCGATGTTGAGGGGTTAGTTTTTCAGGGTCTGGCATCATCAATTGCAACATTAGATAGTGATGAGAAAGACATGGGTGTAGCTGTTGTTGATATTGGAGCGGGGACTACAGATGTAACAGTTTTTTATGATGGTGGGATACGGCATTCTGCTGTAGTAGATGTTGGTGCTAATACTGTAACAAATGATATTGCAGTTATGTTGCAAATAGGCATGGAAGATGCGGAGCAGATAAAAATGAAGTATGCATCTGCAAAAGCTTCTATGTCATCAACAGAGCTGGAATTTGATCTTCCAGTTAAAAATGGCGGTATTGCAAGGAAAGTGTCGGAACATGAATTATCACGGTATGTTGAGGCTCGTATGATTGAGTTAATTCAACTCATAGGCAGAGAAATTTCTAGAGCAGGTATAAATGAACAATTAACGTATGGTGTGGTCTTAACTGGAGGTGGAGCAATGTTGCGAAATTTAGTTCCACTTGCACAGGAAAAGTTCAATTTGCCTGTCCGTATAGGACAGCACAAAAATTTTAGCGGTGCAGTAGATATAGCTTCTACTGCAGACTTTACAGCGGCCATTGGTTTAACTCAATGGAATAGTGTTACCAGAGATATGGTAATGAAAGATATGACTGTTACACCAATAGGTAAAGCAGTTACAAACATAAAAGATTGGGTCAGAGGACTCTTTACATAAACCACATGACCAATATCAAACCTAACCAACCAAGGAAGGAGCAGTAAAATGCTGTTTGAATTCGATAGTCTAGCAGAACAAAAAGCACAATTAAAAGTAATCGGTATCGGGGGTGCTGGTGGAAACGCCACAAACCGTATGATCCAGGCAGGTATGCAAGGAGTAGATTTTATTGCAATAAATACTGATGCACAGGATTTGGAGAATAATGCTGCCGAAAATAAAATACAGATCGGTAAAAACTTAACGAAAGGACTTGGAGCTGGAGCTCAGGCTGAAGTTGGTCGTGAAGCTGTACAGGCAGATCAAGAAGCCATTGAAGCCATCTTAGAAGATGCTGATATGGCATTTGTTACTGCTGGTATGGGTGGCGGAACCGGTACTGGTGCAGCGCCTATGATAGCAAAATTGTCTAGAGATATGGGTATCTTAACTGTAGGTATTGTTACCTTACCCTTTAATTTTGAAGGTCCAAAAAGAATGAACAGGGCCTTAGAGGGGATTGCAGAACTGCGAAAAGCATGCGACACGGTCATCGCAATACCAAATCAGAAATTAATGTCCATTGTTGAAACTGATACAACCGTTGTAGAAGCCTTTCAATTAGCAGATTCCGTATTGCATCAGGCTGCAAAAGGTATATCTGATTTGATTAATGTACATGGACTAATCAATTTGGACTTTGCGGATGTACAAACAATAATGAAAAAGATGGGTGAAGCGATTATGGGAACTGGTGTTGCTCAAGGTGAGGAAAGAGCTGTATTAGCAGCGCAACAAGCAATATCGAGCCCATTATTGGATGATGCATCCATAAGCGGAGCTCAAGGTGTTCTAGTGAATATTACTGGTAGTGCAGATCTAACTCTTCTGGAGGTAGATGCAGCAACAAATATTATATTTGAAGAAGCAGGGAAAGATGCTAATATAATATTTGGAGCAGTTATTGACCCATCTCTTGGTGATGAAATACGAGTTACTGTGATAGCAACAGGGTTTAATCATGGTCAGTTTATCACAGAAAATGAAAAGGAAGTTGAACAAGTTTCTACACCTGTACAACGCCCTACTCAAGAGTTGTTAGAACAGGTGAATCAACCTGTATTTAAGCAACAAAATGAATCAGTAGAGCCTTCCGTAGAAGCAACTGAACAAGAAACTCCTCAACCATCATTTAAGTTCGATGATACGAATCCTGCGATCTATGGTAAGGAAGACTTGGATGTACCTGCTTTCATCCGTAGGCAACAGGACTAAATAGATAAATAAAAGCTAGATCTTAATATGGTTGTTGGTTGGCTAAGGTACAACTGTATTAATGAAGTGAATAAAATAAAAAAGCCCTCTAAAAGAGGGCTTTTTTATTCATATAAATTATTATCAACGTACAATTAAATCTTCTTACCCTGGGCACGTAAATCATTCACTATTCGACGTATACCCTTCTTATCAATTAATCGCATACCTTGGGTCGATACATTTAATGTGATATAGCGGCTCTCATCTGCAAGCCAGAAACGTTTCTTTTGTAAATTAATATTAAACCTACGACGGGATTTATTATGAGCATGGCTCACATTATTCCCAAACATTGGTTTTTTTCCAGTTACATCACAAACTCTACTCATAATTTTCCTCA
>Ga0208522_1002520_pt1 | contig 10967 bp, 6 predicted proteins | sample ETNtaG_25_FD_185763 | JGI IMG/M metagenome (GOLD analysis project Ga0208522, IMG submission 185763) | Marine microbial and viral communities from oxygen minimum zone, Eastern Pacific Ocean - ETNP201302SV86 (SPAdes) (version 2) | ecosystem: Environmental > Aquatic > Marine > Oceanic ... | reverse complement strand
TCTTTTCCAAAATAACTTGCAGTTAATGAATAATCCATTGATGTTGAATTTTGATTTATGTCTCCAATCCAAAAAGAGTATCTTGATGGTACTGGATAAACACCAATTACTGGTGTGTCTTCAAATTTCTCTTCTGGATTAGTGATACGCAGTTCTTGAACTGTACCCCAAGAACCACCTCTATTCACTAATGAGAGCTCGTTACTTGAAATTTCAGTATCGCTATTTTTATCATTCCAATCATAGAGATAGAGAGATGATATACGTAGATCATCTGCATAAATTGGATTTGTTTTATTCATGAAAGTATCAAATTCAAAATTTGCATTCAAAACTAGTAATGAGGAATCATTGGGAAAAATGCTTTTACTTGTTGAATTTTGCACACTATAAGCATCTGATGTAAAATTAGCCAGAGGAATATAATTTGGTCTGTATGTCTTTGATTTATTTAAAAATGAATCTTGCAAGTGTGGTTTTGTCGTTCCATTTAGAGTGAATTTTTCAATTAATTTGAGTTTTTGCGGAATTATACTTATTTCAAGCGTACTGTTTGTAGGATTTTCAATAGTAAATGTTGTTGTACTGGCTTCACCTGGTCCAAGTCTCCCTCCAAACCAACTTGTCTGTGGGATGTCTTTTATGGGCATCGTGAATTCTTCAAAACCAATCGCTGTTGAATTGATGTTAATTATTGATTCATGTAAAACTGATTCGATATTTGATGATGTTACGGTATTGTGTACGATAAATGCCCCACCATGACCATTAACACTTCGTACAGCTTGCAATGAATCTACTAATCCTGTACCTTGAGTAAATACATCATTTTGTAAATCTATGGCAGTTGACATCAAAATATTCTTTACGTCATGAGGTGCAAACGATTCTGATTTTTCATTAAGACTTTGCATAACTAGAGATGCACTTCCAGCCACAATTGGTGCAGCCATACTTGTACCGCCAAACAAACTAAATGATTCTTTAGTAGAATCTTCTGATTTTTGTGTAACTGCAGATGGTGTAAAACTATATGCGCCAATACTCATCAAGTCCGGTTTTGGATCACCTATAATACTAGGCCCTCTGCTTGAAAAATCTACAACGTGATCTGAATGCATAGTTGTGTTTCCGAATCTTGGTTCGTCTTTGAAGGGTTCATAACCAACAAAGATATTATTTGTTGTTGCACCGACGGTTATTGCTGATGGTGTAGCGCTTGGCAAGCCAATTGTTCCGTATCCATGACCAGAATTTCCTGCACTGATCACCATAAGCACGCCAGGATAATCATCAGAGAGAGAACCTGGAACAGAAAGTGTAGTCATTATTAGTGAAATTAAATCATGACCAGGTGCATATTGAAAAACTGGAAAGTTGGAAACTCCCCAACTATTAGATATTATATCTGCTCTTGGTGAACCAGAAAATTTCCATTCTTGATTATCATTATCAAATCCTGCAGACCATAACCATGAATAAACAATATCACCAAACCATAACGCTTTGACGGGTATTATTTTTGAATCAGGTGCTACTCCTTTAATTGTAAATTTGCTTGTGTTATTGTAAATGTCATATTCTTGAGTTCCTTTTGAGATAATAGTTGCAGCACTGGATGTACCATGACCGTATGGATCAGTCATCACACCAAAAAATTCTCCATTATCATCTATTGGTGGAAGTAATGTTCCATTTACTGCGCCTATAGTATCATGTATTTCTGCTTCATCAGCAATAACACCGTAAATATCAAGAACTTGTGCACCAATAGTACCTGCACTGTAATCAAATTCTCCATCATCATCAAAATCATACATTAAAAATTCATTTCCATCGCCAAGTTTTCGTGGTGTTTCATCTGTGAAATCAAAATCATAATTAGGTTTTTCATCATCACTATCTCTGATGAAATCTTTCCAGGACGTAGACATGTCAGGGATTATTGTATCATAAACTCCAGCTTTTTCTGTGTCAGTGACTAACACTGGAACCACTTGTAGTTGTGATAATGCTGCCTGATACATTACACCAAGTCTGTAAACACCGCTTTGTGAAATAATGTAATCATGCATGTTTCTGCCAATTTTCATATCATCATTGATTGTTCCATTAAGTAACGGTGAACTTCCAATCATAGGATATAATGAATTATAGACTAAGAGAGATGTTCCATCACCGTTTTGGAGAAGATTTAGAAATACACCATCGTTTTTTGCTTTGACATATACTGATGATGTAGTATTCAATCCACTAATCTTAGATTTTGTAAAATTCTTCATAGTTCCGTATTTGTCAATGTTAGCTGCAAATGTAGCGTTAGTAAGAATTATTCCTTGACCATCAGCATCAAGCATGATTGGTATGTTTTCTTTATCTCTAGCTATTGCATGTTGCATGTCTTTATTCGAAAAATCAACTCCAGTATCTACTATTGCAATTGTAACATTATTTCCAGTAACATTATACAATTCATGTACATCTTTTGAATTTGCAAGATTTCCTATCTCAGAAATTTTTGAATGTGGATTATATTCTGTATATTTTGAATGAAAACTCAATGGGAAGTCTTCCATAACATGAAGTCCTGTTGATTCTAAGCTAATGATTTTATTTTCAGGTACCGTTACAATTGAAAAAAAACCATTAGAGGTACTAACTGAATTTGACATTCCGCTTGTGAGAAAAGATATATCATCTGGGGAGCCATGACCAAACACAATATATCGTTTTAAATTTTCAGCTTTGTCTAATTCCTTAACTGTAATTATGTCAGAAGTTATTTGCATGCTATCAAAATCAAATGAAAATAAATTTTTTTCAATCATATCACCTCCAAAATATCCAAATGACTCATTAGCGATAATTGGTACAAGTAATAAAACAAGGAGAGGTAATACTATTTTTATCATGATTATAAAATAATTCCAAGAATAATTATAACTATCTTCTTCTTGCTATAATGACAATTTGTAATGCAAGAATTATTGCAACAGATGATACAATTGGAAATAGTAATGCATTAAGCTGTGATGAACCCTCTTCTATGTTTTCAACTGATGTAGAAATGGTAGTAACACTTTCCTGCAAATTACTATTTGCTTTGTCAATATTTGAACTTGCTGAATCTAATATCATACCGAATTGTGAGGTTTCAGTCTTTAATCTTTCAAGTTCTTTTTCAGTTTCATCTAAAACTGTGTTAAGTTCTAAAATTTGTTCAGATATTCCACTGATGTCTTGTGTAAGAACATGTGTTACAGCACTTCCATGCGATATGTTTCCTTCATCAAATGTAACCATGTGGAATACATATGTCCCCTCTAATCCAGGAAAATAATCTATATAATACAATCCTTGGTGCAAAGTGGTTAACTCTGATTCAAGATTTTCTACTTGACCATTAGGTAAATGAACATGTGATGTTCCTAGAATTGTTTTTGGATCATTTCCAATTAATAGTCCATCACTGGAAGTCTGTACGAAAACCCTGAACAAGTTACCAACTGCACCAGTTTCTGGTGCAAAGACTGTTGTTCTTACATCTCTTTCTATTGGTACATTAGTTAGTTCGGATGTTGACGCAAATTTTATATCAAATGTCTTTGTTATGCCTCCCTGTTGATTGCTAATTACTTCTATAATGTATGAACCAAATGGAAGGTTTGGTGATGGATCACTCCAATCCATAAGAAAATGCTGAAATGTCCCATCTTTCTTTGTCATGACTTGTTCAAATTCTACTATTGTATTATCTGGTGCAAACAATCGTAATATGATAGACTCGTTTGGTTCTGCTACACCGTAGACAAACAGTGGTTCTCCTGGTGCATACACTAGTTGACTTGTAGAAGCATCTAATTCTCCAAATGCATTTGTGAATAATACTGATGATAACAATACTGATGATAAAACTATTGTAAGAATCTTCATTTTGATTTATTGTAAATTAGCTCATAGATATGACTTATGATAATTTGGTCTAGGTTTTAGTCTATAACTATCGTTAGTTAGTGATTAAAAAAAAAGAAAAAAGGGAAAGTTTGATTGTCTAACGTTTGTCTATACGACTGTTATGCTTACAGATGTGGTATCAGATAATGCAGTTGGATTATCTACGCTCTCCCATACAAAGACAGTTGCTTCGTATGAACCGGATGCGTCAGGTATCCATGACAATGCTGGGCTGAAGGATTGACCTGCAGCTAGCTGTCCTGTTATCCATGCCAATGAGACTGTAACACCATCACTATTTTGTACCTGTACTAAATATGCAAATGACTGATCACCATCTTGTCCGTTTACTAGATCAGCTTCAATCTGTACCTGTTGATCGACTGATATCTCAGCTAGTGAGTTACCAAATGCGTCAACAACTCTTGCGTTAGCAACTGGTGCTCTCTCAAGAGGTGGTGTTGAAGTGCCTATAACGGCAGTGGCAGATACGTCAATGTCATCTGAAGTACTGTATGGTGAAGGTAGTGTGTGATCTGTATAGTCGACAGTGATTGAATCACCTTCTGAGACTCTAAGTGTGTGTCCGCTTGATGCAGCCGTGGTTGTGAAGAACACGGTTCCCTCGAATACACCAGTGGATTCGTTTGTCTCATCTACAGTTAGTTGAATACCGCCAGAGTCTGAATCAGAGTAGACATCTACTTTAAAGTTCTCTACTGTATCTGGATTCATGTTCATATCTGGGTCAACTACTGTTATTACTGCACTGCTTGATGACAAGTATGCATCTTCACTGAATGAAGACTCACCTACATTCCATCTAATCAAACTTGATGAAACTACTGTTGCATCCTCAGTATATTCGTAGGATACTGTAACTCCGTCAGTTGATTTGGCGCCCAAGTAACCATTAGTTGGTCCTGAAGCACCGGCAGCGAATGTATTGGTTGGTCCTTCAGTAGTGTCACCATCACCATCAGCATCGTGTGCGAAGCCGACCAGTGTGATTTCACCAATGAATATACCAGTGTCAGGTCCATTCTCTACCATTTTGTATGCGGTAATTTTGTTGTCTCTTGTCTGAGCAGTTAGTGATTTATCTGTTGTACCTCCAATCTCGTCGATTAGGGCACTGTCTGTATTATGATCAGGTGCTACTATTGTTACAAATACTCTGTCAGTCCATGTGTATACTTTGCTGTCCAATTCGATGGTTGCACCGAAGTTTGATGTATAGATACTTAGACCTATATCTTCAGTGCTATCAGCTGCATTAGCTTCACCAGATGGGCCATAATCAACATATTCTAAGTCGATCTTTTCACCTCTATCCAAGTTTGTGCTTCCTAATAGTTTAGGAATCTCGATAACGGTCTGGAATATACCAGTGTCGCCACCTGTTTCTCGGAATTTAGAAGGTTCTGGATCGAATACACATGCTGATGGGCATCCATTGTTTAGGTTAACTGTACCTGCATCTGAATCCCATTCTACAAGACCTAGTGAGTAACTTTCTATGCTATCGCTATTAAAGTTAAAGTCAGGTTCTACCAAGGTTATGATTGCATCAGAACCGATGACATAAACCGACTTGTCTGCTAATAGTGATCCTGTCCTCATATCTAATGTTGAGGAATCAGTTGCATCGAATGGGTTACCCGTTGCGTCGAATGGATCAGAGTATACTGCTGTGATAACGTCACCTTGTTTCAAAGCTGTTGATGCGATTGTATCAGTTGTTTCGAGCATAAATTCATACTCGAAGATACCAGCTGATGGTGATATTTCCTCTAGTGCAAATGAAGACTCAAGTGTTGCAGAGTCTGAACCTCTGTAACCTATGATCTTTACTTTGCCTGCTGCAATTGTATCAATTCCAGTTGGGGATGTATCATAATCTGCATCGTGTACTTGAACATATAGTGTGATGTTACCTTCGCTTACCATGACGTCGTCATGTTGTTTGTATTGTGCTGATGTGAATGGCACTGGATATACGCTTCTGTCAAGTGAGACAGAACCAGAAGATGCTGTTATAGTTGCAGCGTCACCGACTTCGATGGAATTTCCACCGGCGTCAAGGTAATCGATGTAATTAACAAACATATCTTCTCCAGTTGTCAATGTGACAACAGCGTTACTTGCACCGCCACAGTAGTTTTCAGGAATCTGGAATGTACCAGTGAAAACGCCTGTTGCGACGCCAGTTTCTGTTAATCCGAAGTCTGTTGCGTCAAGGCCGTATGAGCCAGAGCCACAAGTATCATCGAATTTTTTGTCAGCAATATAAACATCTAGAAGGTGGTCTCCGATATTATCCGAGTCACCAACGACGTCATCTGCGCGAGTAATGTAAGTGTCTATTAGGGAACTGTCAACATTAAGGTCCATATCCGTGAGTGTGATTGTTACCGTGTCTGCAACCTTGTATGAATCTTGATCAAAGTCTACTGTACCACTGTGTGTGGGTGCGTCTACTTGATCTGCGATTCCTGTTGCGACACCATCAGAATCAATATCGGCATATACAACTCTTGGAGCTGATGTACCTGTTGCGTCTGACTTGAGGATAATATCAACGCCACTACCAATTGTGGTAATGTTGAAGAATGTATCCACTACGGTTGACACTGAAACTTGATCATATGTGAGTTGATTGAGCATGATGTACTCAACGTTGCCTTCAAAGACACCGGTGTTACTGTCAGTCTCTTTTACCTCAACACGGTATATACCGTCATGATCGGATGCTCCGAATGCCATGAAGTCCAATGTCACGAAATATTCGTATCCGACGCCATTGTTACCATATATTGCACAGACTAAATCTTCGTCACCATCTACATCCATTGGTACTGTTATTGCATAAGCACCTTTGTTAGATTGTGAATCTGCACCAGCAACGCTGATTGATCCATCTTGACACATTCCACTAACATCCCAACTTACAACTCTTGTATCAGTTGCAGATGTATTGATATTTGCAACTTCGGTTATTGTGTAACCAGAGTGCAATGTCCATCTATCATGCATTACTGCTGCTGTTGCGTTTTGTGTTAGTGTTGCGATCTTTGATGTTGCATCAATTACTGTAGTGAAGTTTTTACCATTACCAGATCTATTATCATCTGAGTCACATGGTGTTGCACCAGTACAAACTGGGTTCAACTCCATGTATAATGGTGATCCAACTATGATAGTTGGAATTTTCGTTGAGTTCTTGACCACTTGGTCGTCATCTGCTGCTGTGTTTAAGTTAAGATCTCCGTCTGTCAATATGATACTAATTTCTTCACCTGAGTTCCATTCGTCTCCGGCATCGCTTTCAACCATATCAATGCTACCACCATAGGTGGCTACAAGGTATGATTCTGCGCTGTCGTTATAGTCGAATGTTGCAACGGTACCACCTATTGCTGATGTACTTACACCGACGAGTGAATCGTCATTGTCATCAGTTGCTGTGAATACACCAGAGTTAGCAGCAGACTCGGCGAATACCATGTATTCGTCGGCTGTTGTGTCATCTGCTGTTGCATCATAAGCTAATACAGCTGTACCTGAGTTTGCAGGATCAAGTGTGATTTTTAGTTGTCCATTGTCATCGAATCCAGTGGTGCTGTTCACCATGGAAAGGTAGTAACCTGTACCGGTTGAGAATGAAGCGTTGTATGAGGCTCCGTATGAGCCAGGTGTTGCTGTTCTGAACACCCATGTCTCCTTAGCTGTTGGATCCATATTCAGTTGGTTGTCTCTGATTTCCATATGTATTTCAGCTCCTAATGGTCCTGCATTTCTATCCAAAGAAAATGAGGCATAGTCGCCTGGTGTATCAAATTCGATATTAACAACTTCGTTATTTCCTGGCTTTTCAAACTCAATTGTTTGAGTTCCTTCAGTCATATCCAATGCCTGAATGAAAGGCCAATCAGCTGCTGTGGTATTAATTTGTCCCACAATAAGTCCAGTATCACCTGCTGTTGTGTCATTTGTTGCACTACCAGCAATAATGGTGTTGTTGAATCTTGATAGTGTTGGCTCGCCTTTGATAATTCCTGCTGCAACATATGTTGTTACATCAGAACTTACGCTGACAATATCACATCCGATACATTCCTGACTTAGGGTTGTATCTGCAGTTCCATAATCAGTGTGGCCTTGTGCCCATGTATCCATTGCTGCTACTTTTGTAGAGTCAGCAATGTATGCGTACCAATATCCATCTGAACCTTGAGCCATTCTTATAGTTGCTCCATTAACTTCTACGGTTGGTTCTCCTTGTACTTCGTTAACGTCTGCCCTATTAGGGTCTGCGATAATGATCTCGACAATCATACCACCACCAATGGTGTTGCCAAACTCCTCACTTTCTGCTGAAACAAACATCAATCGTTCTGACTGTGCTTGTGTTTCAGGCATAAATTCTGGAGCGGCTATGGTAAGTCCGCCGGCGACCATAATCGCCATAATTGTTAGACTAGTTATTTTTCGTCCTAGTTCGTTTTTCATGTTATTGAAATTTTCTCATAAAATTGATATTTAAGCCTAATGGACAATTGGTTCATAAGATAGAGGTTTTTTGAATTAATTTCATTTTCAGCCATTAAACGATCTAGATCTTATAATTCAAGTTATAACTATTACATTTTTTGCCCTATTTTTTCCTTTTCTAGTCATAAATGCATTAAAATCTCTATTATTTCACGCCTAGTAAAATATGATCTAAAATTCAATTTTTGAGACATTCACGCCTAAAAACATCAATTAGAATAAAATGGAATCTGTAAGGAATAGTTGTATCATTACTAGTTCATTTTAGAGAAAATATGGTATTAATTGCCCATACTAGTTTAAGCGTGAATCTCTAAATTAAAAAAATACCAAAGTCTGCAAAACTAGTTTTTTGACCATAAATGTGGACAAAGGTGATTGGATGTGGTCATGTATTTGATATTGTATATGATATTTTAGAAAAATTCTAGGAATATCTGTACATAAAACATTTTGTACGTTGTAGATGATCATATGACAATGTGTTCCACTAAAGTCTAAAGATTCCCTTCTAGTCAAGTATAAGTAAATAAAAAATGCATGTCAAACACAAAAAGAAAGAGTATTAAGAATAATCAAAGCAATAGAATCATGGGAAAAATTATTGCATGTAAAGAAAATGAACTTGCGTCAGGTAGTATGAAAAAAGTCACAGTTGATGGAAAAGAAATTGTTGTGGCAAATGTAAACGACAATTATTTTGCATGTAGTGACACATGTACACATTCAGGTGGAAGCTTGTCAGAAGGAACAATTAATGATTCAATAATTACTTGTGGATGGCATGGTGCACAGTTTAATTGTACAAATGGAGAACTTCAAAAATTTCCAGCAACGATAAATAATTTACAATCATATAACGTAACAATAGAATCTGGAGACGTCTTCATAGAAACATAAAGATTAGGATAAAAAATGAGTGATAACAATAAAGAAGCATTTGACAACGCAATGCAAACACTAAACCAGCTTGCAACAAGTCATTCTACACCAAAAAATTTTAAAAAAACAATTAGTGATTTGATAAATGATCTTAAATCAGAAGAGTACTCAATATCTGTTAGAGCTGCAAATGCCATAAGCGCACTAGATGACATAACACAAAATCCAAACATACCATCTTTTGTAAGAACATCACTATGGCAAGTGGTATCAACGCTAGAAAGTATAAGAGAATAAATTTCCATTGGATCTAAAGTAAACATTGAAAATTGAGGAATATCTAAACACATTACCGGAATCAATACTTTCAGGTCAAGATGTTCAGTTATCTGAACAAACGTTCAGAGACATATTCAAATTTGTTAATCTGGGGAAAAATGATGTATTTTATCACCTAGGATGTGGTAATGGGGTGGGTCTTGTTATAGCAAAAGAAGAATTTAATGCAAAAAAAGTAATAGGAATAGACAATTCTAAAGAAAAAATTAATCATGCAAAAAAAATGTTGCATGAAAAAAATAAAACTGATGTTAGCATAATTTACAATGACATTGTTGATGCAAACATCGATGATGCGGATGTAATTCTTTTTTGGTTTACAGATGAAAATATTTTAGAAAAGATGATGCCGACATTTTCTGCATTAAAACATGGAACAAAAATAATTACAATTTGGGGACCGCTACCAGAATGTCTTCCTCACATGGTAGATTTTCCTTACATAATAAATCAGGTTCCATTTAAAAAAGCAAATGATCTAAAGGATCAGTTACTTGCAATCTTTGATGTAAAGTGTATTGATTTTGTAACAGCGTGGGAATTTGCAGAGAGATATACTAATGCAATAGGTAAGGATAATCCAGAAAATGATAGATTTCTTACTATACTGCAGTCACTTGTTATTTGGATAAACGCAAGAAATCTTGGTGTTGCATGTGGTGATGAAATTCCCGAATCAATTACAACATACATGTCAATTTTAAAAAATTATTTTGATATTGAAATTGAACACTTGATAAAATAAACTAGTCAAACTTTTATTTTCAGAAATCAATATCAAATATGGAAGAGAGAATTAACATCAACGTTTCTGCTATAGACTACGATAAGAGTAGTAAAAAAATTCAACAAACGCTTGGTAGATTAGAAGAAATGGTTCATGGTCAAGATGATTTTGTTGTAACTGACTCCGAGTTTGCATTTGGCTGGCATTTTTATGTTGTATCTGTAAATAGAGAGCTGGTTCAAAAATTATCAAGTCAGTTAGGTTCCGAGTTTGAAAAACTCAAAGGAAAAGGTCTGGACAAGAAATTTCTTACATGGCTTGATGGTCAAGTTTCAGAAAAAGACATCAAAGTCAAATTTGCCATAAAAGAAGAGATGGAATCAAGCAAATTCGGAATTTTCTAATAAATTAGAGAGGCCTCCGGGGGGAATCGAACACCCATCCGGGGATCCACAATCCCCTATCCTAGCCATTGGACGACGGAGGCCACAAAAAAAATAGATTGTATTTG
>Ga0208522_1002518_pt1 | contig 10981 bp, 8 predicted proteins | sample ETNtaG_25_FD_185763 | JGI IMG/M metagenome (GOLD analysis project Ga0208522, IMG submission 185763) | Marine microbial and viral communities from oxygen minimum zone, Eastern Pacific Ocean - ETNP201302SV86 (SPAdes) (version 2) | ecosystem: Environmental > Aquatic > Marine > Oceanic ... | reverse complement strand
TACTATCCAAATCTATCTGGCAAAGAAAAATTGTCAAAACATATGCTCCAAAACCTACTCTACCTCCAATTAAACATAGACTAAAACGTGCCAAAACTGGTGAGCAATTTAGAGGTAAACTAATGAACTTTCAAAAAGAAGGTTTAGATTTTTTACTAAAATCTTCAGGTAATGCATTACTTGCAGATGAAATGGGTCTTGGAAAAACTGTCCAAACCCTATCATATGTTTCAACAGAAAAACAAACTTTTCCAGTATTAATTGTTGCACCATTAGTTACTCTAAAAAATTGGGAACGAGAAATTGAAAAATTCCTTAAGAGAAAAAGTAGAAATGGTAGAATTGTTGAATCTGAATCTCCTAGTGTGACTCTAATTCGAACTGGCAAATCTAAAGAATTGCCTAAAAGTGATATGTATGTGATTAATTATGAATTACTTCTTAAGCGTTCTGAGGATATTGAAAAAATTGGAATACGTACTATAGTTTGTGATGAAGTTCATAATTTAAGATCAAAAACTACTCAAAAATACAAGGCTGTTAAAAAACTTGCAGCCCTATCTACAGTTCAATATAGAATTGGACTTTCTGGTACCCCAATTTATAATCGTGGTTCTGAAATATGGCCCATTATTGATATTTTGAAACCTGGATTACTTGGAAGTTTCAAAGAATTTTGTGAATACTTTTGTTATGTGAATGATAAAGGCAAAGCAATTGTTTTAGAAAATAAACGTGCTTCACTTAGAAATGAATTACAAAAACATGTCATGCTTCGTAGAAAAAAATCTGATGTACTAAAAGAACTCAAAGATAAAGTTAGGTACAAAGAGGTTATTGCATCTGATACTGACTTTTATCTTGAAGAACTTGATAAAATTTGGAAAAAACTTGAATCTGAACAAAAGGAAGCTCAGACAGAATTTTCTAAATCTGCATCATATCATAGGGCAATTCAAAGTGAGAGACAAATTGCAGGTGTTGCAAAAATACCACACGTAATTAATTTTGTTAAAAATATTATGGAGATTGAAGAGAGTGTAGTTGTATTTTGTCACCATAAAGTAATTCATAAGTTACTTCATGAGAGTCTTCAAGAATTTTCTCCTGTATCTATTATTGGTGGACAATCTGATGATACTCGACAAGACCAAATTGACAAATTCCAAAAAGGCGAATCCAAATTAATGATTGCAGGTATTCGTGCTGGAAATGTGGGAATTAATTTAACTCGGGCCAAATATGTTATTTTTGCAGAACTTGATTGGAGTCCTGCAATTCACAGACAGGCTGAAGATAGACTTCATAGAATTGGGCAAAAAAATACTGTTTTTGCATATTATTTGATTGGAAATGGAACTTTGGATGATCATGTTGCAAGTATTTTAGTTGATAAAAGTTATGAAATTGATGCAATTATGGATGAAACAGTTGATACCTATGAAAATAAGGATAAGGCTGCATTAATTTTGGCTCAAATTCAAAATAAAATACATTCAAAATAATCACTAGATCACTTTCTTTCATACTTCTCGATCATTTTGATCTTATCTTATTGAAATAATATTGATCAATAGTTAGTATGGATTAAAGATAATCTAAAAATAGACTATGTTTCTTTCTCTAGTTATGAAAACATTTTGTAAATGCGGTTGTGATTCTCCATTAACTGATTATGAATATAGAAAATGGAGTGGATACAAGCGTGGACATGAGCCTCTACCTTAATCTTTGATATTTTTTAAATTTTAATTTTTAAAATTATTTTTAGTGTTGGAAAATATTTTTAAAAATTTTTCCAATTCTTCTTTTTGTTCTTCTGGCGATGTATTTTCCCAAATTTTTAATTGATTAAATTCTGCTAATTTATAAAATAGATCTTTATCCTCATCACTAAACTCATCATGTCCTTTTTTGTTAATTTTTCCACGCCTTCTTAATACTCCTTGTCTTCCTTTGGATTCTTCTTGATATTCAATAATTATTTTATTTTTAAAATCAATTAAATCTGGTACAAATTGTCTGAATCCTTTTTTTCGAAATTGTATTGCTTGTTCTTCTGTTAAACATGGTGTTTTTTTCCATTTTCCAAATTCATCTATGACTATTCTTGTTTTTCCTTCTTTTGTATCTGTATCCATGATAAAATTATAATACTTTTTTTTATCAAATTGTTTTATTTGCTGATTAATTTCAAATAATTTTTGAAGATCTTGAATTCCCATATTTTATATGTTAAATTTTGATATATGTGCCGAAGGTTATTTTGTAATATTATAATCGATCATTTTTCTTTTGCAATCAATTAAATTGATATCTGAATTAAAATCTGTGAATATGGATACTTTTGAAGCGATTTCTAGTAGACGAGCAATTAAAAAATTTGATAGTGATTACAAAATGACATCTGAGCAAGTTAACTCTTTGATGAAATTAACTATTCTTTCACCTACTAGTTATAATCAACAGAATTGGAGATTTGTAATTTCAACTGATCAAGATGTCAAAGATAAAATTTCTATTGCAGCAAGAGGGCAGGCACAACCAAAAGATGGCTCTCTTGTGGTAATTTTATGTGGGAATATGGATGCATGGAAGACGGACCCATTACGATATTGGAAAAATCATCCTTCTGAAAAACAAGAAACAGTAAAAGCTGCACTTGAGAGAAAATATGATGGTAATCCACAAAATCTTCGAGATGAAGCAGTCAGATCTTGTGGTATGGCAGCTCAAACTCTTATGCTTGCAGCAAAACAAATGGGATTAGATTCTTGTCCTATGGTTGGATTTGAATATGATGAATTGGCAAATGTGATTAATTTACCTGAGAATCACATGATAGTGATGATGGTAGTAGTTGGAAAACGAGCACAAGATGCATCACAACGTGGAGGTCAATTATCTTTAGATGAAGTCGTTTTTGAAAATAAATTTTAATTAAACTACTCCATCATTTTTAGAGTATCTGATGCTGTGATAATTCCTATGATTTTTGATTTTTTTGATACTAGAATACATTTTGAATATCTTATCAGTGGAACTAACACATTTGCTGGAGTATCAAAATCTACAATTGGTGGAATAGACTCCATCGTATCTGATAATTTTGATTTTTTTAACTCTGCTTCCCCTCTATCTGCTAAATGTTTCACAATTCCATCTTCTGAAACTACTCCTACCACATCAGTTGAATTAAAAACTGGAATTTGACTAATTGATAATTCATGCATTTTTTTAATTGCATCATGTAATGTGTTTGTTGGTTTTAATTTTATGATGTCCTTACTACAAAAATCCCCAGCTGTATGTGATGATGATTCTCCTTCAAGTTTTGCTAGGTTTTCAAATATTTTTTTTGCAGTTTCATAACTTGGTTGACTTCTTCCAGATTCTATCTGGTTAATCATTGATGTACTAACTCCTGTCATTATTGCCAGTTTTTTTTGAGTGATGCCGATTTTTAGTCTTATTTGTTTTATAGAATCAATTCTTGGAAGCAATTCAATTATGGGTGAGTCTTATTGGTTTTAAAATGTATTATTTTCTCTTCTTTTTTACTTTCTTTGGTTGTTCAATTGCTGCTTGAGCTGCTGCTACTATTGCAATAGGGATTCTGTGTGGAGATGCACTAACATAACTAAGTCCTTCACCATGACAGAATTTGATTGAGCTTGGGTCTCCACCGTGTTCTCCGCATATTCCGACCTCCATATTTGCTCTAACTCCACGACCAGCTGCTATTCCGATTTTAATTAAACTGCCTACCCCATTAACATCGATTGATTGAAATGGGTTCCTTTCTAGTAGTTCTTTTTCCATATATTCTGGTAAGAATTTTCCTTCAACATCTTCTCTACTAAAACTAAATGTTCCCTGTGTTAAGTCGTTGGTACCAAAACTAAAGAATTCTGCAGTTTTTGCAAGTTCGTTTGCAGTTAATGCTGCTCTTACCACTTCAATCATAGTTCCAAAGTTTATTTTCAATTTTATTTTGTGTTTTGTTTCTGTTTCTTTCTTTATTGTATCGTAAATTTTCTTTATGTGATTTAATTCTGAAATACTACTAATTTGTGGAATCATAATTTGTGGATGTGCTTTGATTTTTTTCTTGGTTACCTCTACTAATGCTTCAAATACTGATCTAATTTGCATTTCATAAATTTCTGGATATGTGACCCCTACTCTGACTCCTCTATGGCCCATCATTGGATTAATTTCTGCAAGTTCTCTTGCTCTCTTTAAAACAATTTTTGCTTTATTGACTTCATTTGTATTTCCTTGTGATTTTAATTTTTGAATTTTTTCAACTAACTCTTCTGGATTAGGTAAAAATTCATGTAATGGTGGATCTAGTAATCTAATTGTAACTTCGTACCCTTCCATTGCTTTTAAGATTTCAATAAAGTCGCTTTTTTGTAATTTTCCTAACTTATCTAAAATTTTACTTCTATCTTCAATATTCTCTGCCATAATCATTTCTACAAATAAGTTAATTCTATCACTGCCGTTGAACATTCTTTCTGTTCTGCACAAACCAATTCCTTGACCTCCAAACTTTCTTGCAAGTTTTGCCATGTCCGGAGTATCTGCATTTGCTCTAATTCCTAATGTTTTGGTTTTTTGTGCCCATGCTAGGATTTGTTCAAAGTCTTTTGTTACTTTGGGCTCTACTGTTGGAATTTCTCCAATAAAGACAGTACCTTCACTTCCGTCAATGGTAATTGTTTCCCCTTCTTTGATTGTCATTCCATTTGCTGTTCCTATGTTCTTGTCATAATCTATTTTTAATTCTGGACATCCTACTATGCATGGTTTTCCCATTCCTCTTGAAACAATTGCAGCGTGAGATGATTTACCTCCTAGGCTAGTTAAAATTCCTTCTGATGAAAAGAATGCTGGTACATCTTCTGGTTTTGTTTCTTTTCTAACTAAAATGACTTTTTTCCCTGAATCTCCTAATTCTATTGCTTTTTTAACATCAAACACTACAATTCCACTTGCAGCTCCTGGTGATGCTGCAATTCCTTTTGCTAACTTTTTGAAATTTTTAATTTTAGATTCATCCATTGTTCTATGCAATAATGCCTCTAATTGTTGTGCTGGAATTCTAGTAAGTGCCTTATCTTTGTTGATTAATTTTTCTTTAACCATATCTACTGATGTTTTTACTAGTGCAGATGCACTCATCTTTGCAGTTCTTGTTTGTAACAAGTAGAATTTTCCTTGTTCAATTGTAAATTCAATATCTTGAGGTTCTCTGAAATGTTTTTCTAATTTTGTGCATGCATTACTCAATTCTTTGTGTGACTTTGGCATGTCTTTTTTTAATAATTCTATACTTTTTCCAGTTCTAACTCCTGCAACAACATCTTCCCCTTGTGCATTAATTAGATATTCTCCTTCTATCTCTTTTTTACCGTTATGACCATTTCTTGTAAACACAACCCCTGTTGCACTATCATCTCCCATATTTCCAAATACCATTGTAACTATGTTTACTGCAGTTCCGTTAGCGATGTCTTTTGTAATGTTATTTTTTTCACGATAAACAATTGCTCTTTCTCCCATCCAACTTTTGAAAACTGCTTCAATTGATAATACTAATTGCTCATTTGGTGTATCTGGGAATTTTCTTTTTGTGTGTTCTTCACAAATTTTTTTATATTTTGAAACAATTGTCTTTAATGATTCTACGTTAAGTTTACTATCATCTGTAACTCCTTGTTTTTCTTTTGCTGTATCTAAAACATGATCGAATTTTTCATCATTTACTCCAAATACTACTTTTCCAAATAATTGAATAAATCTTCTATAGGAATCCCATGAAAATCTAGGATTTTTAGTTTGTTTTGCAAAACCTTCTACTGTTTTTTCATTTAGTCCTAAATTCAAAATTGTGTCCATCATTCCTGGCATAGAAATTGCTGCACCAGAACGAACAGATACTAGCAGTGGATTTTTAGTTGAATTCCATTTTTTCCCTGTCTTTTTTTCCATTTTTGCAATATTTTTCATTACTGCTGGCATGACATCTTTTGGAAGTTTTCTATTGTTGTCATAATACTTGTTACAAACTTCAGTTGTAATCGTAAATCCTGGAGGTACTGGTAGTTTTAATCGAGTCATTTCGCTTAATCCTGCACCTTTTCCGCCTAGAAGCATTCTTTTTTTACTATCTGCTTCTTCAAATGCATAAACTGATTTGTTTTTTACCATGTAAAATTTTGTAAATTTCTGGCTTTTTAAACTAATGCCTTGGCAAATTCCGAAATTATCTTATTCCAATCTTTTGCTTTAATTATTCCACTTGCAACTAGGATTCCTTTTGATCCTAATTCTATTGCTTTTGCTACATCTTCTCCTGATACAATACCTGCACCACAAAGTAATTTTGTTTTATTTTTTGATTTATTGACTATGTCTGCAGCTTTAGCAATTAACTCTGGCTTTTCTTTAGATACTGCCTTCCCTGACCCAATTAATTCTGGTGGTTCAATTGCAATAAAATCTGGGTTAAGTTTTAGATATTTTTTAACTTCTGGAATATCTTTTACACATACTATTGATAACATCTTTAATTCTTTTAATTTTAAAACCAATTTTTTAATTTCTTTATTTGATATTCTATGTTCACTGTGATTGATTAGTGATCCTTTTACTTTAGATTTTTTTAATAACTCTGGAATAACAAAACCTGTGGTACTTCCAATTTTTGAATCATCTATATGTTGAGACAAAATTGAAATTGAACTATTTGCCACCAATCCAATCAAATGCTGTGGAGGTGATATGGCGATTTTAATTTTATATTTTTTAGATATTTTTTCTGCAATTTTTATAAATTTGATAATTTTATCCCCTGATATTTCTTCATAGTTTTTACAATTAATAACAAACATCTTTGTTTGGATTTTTTTATATCGTATTTAATTCTTAGTTGATTTCATTATACATTAACTGTATTTTGATATCTTCTTTTCATTACTGAAACAATAATCATCAAAATAAGCCCTGCCATGTTTGTGCCTATGATGAATACATCTCCTACAATTGCTCCATAAATTAGCCACAATATTGATCCAGCTGCGATAAATATCATTAAAAATTTAGAAATATCCTTCATACTTTTAGTTGTATAACCTTTGTATATTTGCTCAACCCATCCCGTGAGAATTAAAATTCCTGCAGATACTCCGAGAATTGTTAATAGTGTTCCATCAACTTCCATTATCTTATTAACTCCAAAAGAATTCATCTAACCCTGTTTGTTTTGGCTTTCCCAGTATTGTATCAAAATCTAAGTCCATTGATGATGTTATTTGTTCTAATGTTGATTCTAAGAATTCCATATATTTTTTAGAATCTATTTCTTCTTTTTTTGCTAATTCAACTGGTTTTACACCTGGTTTGTTTAAAATTTTAATGAATGAAATTTTATCTCCTTTTTTTATTTCTCTTATTCCTTCTAACTGTTTAGCTGCCCTGATATGTTGTGGTATTGTTTTTGTATATTCTGATGGAGATTTACTTAACATTACATTAAATGTTAAATCTTCTAGAGGAATTTCTTTTGCTTCTACTTTTTTACCACAAATTGCAATTTTTTCAGAAATTTCTTTTTTTGCTTTTACAAAATCTTCCATTGTTTGAACTACTGATAGAACATCTAGTAATTCAAAAAATAATTTTTTAATAAATGCAGGTGTATGCGATTTTTTCCCTGTTAAGCCCTTTACATCTACTTTTCCAGAATTTGTTACTCCCAAATAATTTTTCTTTCTGTTACTTAGTACACAATATCTGTATGTCTTGTCAATTTCTAAATCTACGCCATGATCAATTTTGGCTTGCTCAATTACTTTTTGAATTTGTTCTTCTGTAGGATTTTTAATAAATAATGAATCTGTATCTCCATATAGAACTTCAATGCCTATGCCTTCACATTTGTTGATTGTTTCTAAAATTGTATGTCTTCCTACTGCAGTTGTTGCTTCCGCTGCTGGAAGGAAATATAGTGGAAATATTTCTGCACCCATTACGCCATAACTTGCATTCAAAATGACCTTAAGTGCTTGACTTACGACTGTATATTGCTGTCGTTGTTCATCTGTTAGCGTCTCTTTTTTAGAGAGACTTTTGTAATAATTTACTCTCAAGTCTCTTAATGATCCAATAATTATTGATGTCAGACCATTTTTTTTAGAACATGTCCAGTGATTGGTTTGTGGAACTGTATTTTCTTTACATTTTTCATGAGAACATCTAACTGTTTCATAAGATAGATTTCTGACTTTAATTATACTTGGATATAGACTTGCAAAATCCATTACCACTACTTTGAAATGAATGCCTTCTTTTGGTTCAACAACTAAACCCCCTCGATATTTTTTATCCTTAATCACTGCATCTGACATGACTCCTTCTGTTCTTTTTTGCAATTCCTCTCTTTTTGGGATGAGTGCATTTCTTTTCCTATGCTCATAATACAACAAACTTCTAATCCACTGAGATACTCCCATTCTTGCAATGTCATCAATTGGCATTCTTCCAATCCTTGCAATAATTACAAGTAAATTCATCAACAGGTCGCCATTGAAACTTGTAAGTTCATAAGTTAATTGTGCATCATTGTAACAATAATTTGCAGTTTGATACAATGATAATTTATCAAAATCTAAACCATAGTTTATTTTTTCTTTTCCTAACAGTGCTTTTGATACGCTGTTTAAAGTAAAATCTGTATATGATTGACTAAATGCATAAATTTGAAATGAACGATTTGATAATGTTCTATACAAATCAATATGGACCCCATGTTTTAGAGTAGCAGAATCCCTCATCATGTATAGTGGGTTATCTTGATTTGAAATTCCCAATCGCTCTGCTCTATTGTACAAATATGGCAAGTCAAATTCATCCCCATTGTATGTGAGTACAAATGGAAATTCTTCAATCATTTTGAATGCATCTGCAATCATTTCTTTTTCTTTATCTAAATCATAGAATGTCACTTTGATATTTTCATTTAATTCGTTGTTTCCTTGCTCTGTACCCTCTGTTTTGAGCACAAAAATTTGATCAAAATCATCAGTTCCTTTGAGCCCTATTGCAGTAATTCTTTTTTCAGCAAGTTTTGGATCTGGAAATCTTCCTGGTTCAAACTCAACTTCAATATCTACGCTGAGTCTTTTTATTTTTGGAATTGGTTGATTCAATAAATCTGCCCATTCTGAAATAAATTCTTTAAACTCTTCTGCATCTATCATACTGTTACTGTCTACTTTATCCCACAACAAACTCTTTAGTGCAAGTTTAACTTCATTTGAAATTTCCATGTTATGCGGTTTGAGTAAACCATCTGTTACCTCATAATATTTTCCAACAATTAATTTTCTATCATACAAGTATGTTTCATAATATTTAATATCTGATTCCCATGTTTCAATTTGGTTTCTAATACTTTCTCCATAATTTCCTCCAATTGAAAGTGGATTATCTACTGTTATCTTTGACATTTCGATTTCTTTATCTTGAATTAAATCATGTTTCTTTACTGTTTTAATTTCTAAAACATCATCTCTTTCTTGTAAAAAATCTAATTCATCTGGAGATAATTTTGAATAACAATATGGTTTATGTCCAATTTCATCTTTCCATAAAAATAATTTTTGTTTTGTTGGTTCATAAAATTTTAGAACAGCTGATTTACTTACACCATCATATGTTGCTGATACTAACATAGCTGGAAGCATTGTTTCTATTTTTTCTACTTGTGCTACTTTGACTTGCATTTTCTTACACAGAATTCTCGTATTTACTGACTAACTCTTTTGCCCATTTAGCAATTTTATTTTTATCTAAATGAATTACTTCTACACCTGCCTCATTTAGTAAATCATAATCTGTTTCAGGATACCCATCAAGACAAACAAATTTTTTAATTCCAATTGTTATTGCCATTTTTGTACATTCTAGGCATGGTACGAAGGTTGTGTATAGTACAGCTCCTGCTACACCTGCCTCAATTCCTAAAATTGCACAATGCATTATTGCATTGGCTTCAGCATGATTACATAGACATCTATCTAGTGAAGCACCTGATTGAATTTTTCCTTCCATTCTAAGTTGACATCTTTCACATCCTCCTTCAAAACAATTTTTGATTCCAGGTGGTGTTCCGTTATACCCTGTTGCTAATTGCCTATGATTTCTAACAATTACTGCCCCGACTTGTCTGGTAATACAATTTGAACGTAGTTTTGCTAATTCTGCTTGTAACATAAAATATTCATCCCAATTTGGTCTATCAAAAGAATCATTCATACGAATTATGTCTAATTGTTCCATATATGACTCTCGTTAATTATGATTTATTTGCGATCAAGAAATATTTTTGAAATTATCTTATTACTCACCTTTAAATTCAAATTAAAATATAATAAATTGAAATGACATTTAACAAATTTTTCATTATTGCCATGGTTTCCTTATTTGCTGTTTCTATAACTGGTCCATCTGCTTTTGGATATGGTGGTCCTCCAGAAAATAATAGTGCAAATAATTATACTGTAGAAATTACTACTAATCAAGAATCTTATGAACTTGGAGAATCTGTACTGTTTACTGGTTCTGTAAATAAATATGATGAAGACCGCTCTTTACGAATTTCTGTTTTTGATTTTAGTAAAAATTTAATCATAACTAAAAAAACCCCTGTTGATACTTATAGTAAATTCTCCTATACTGTAGAATTAAATGAAAAATTTTCTGATGGAAAATATATTGTTAAATCTCAATATGGGAATTCTAAATCTACTGTAAACATATCTTCTTTTGTGATTACTACTGGAAACTCTTCTGCAATGGAATCATCCCCATCTGAAATTCCTGTCTGGATTAAAAATAACGCAGGCTGGTGGGCTGATGGCTCTATAGATGATAATTCATTTGTTCAAGGAATTCAATTCTTAGTACAAGA
>Ga0208522_1002508_pt1 | contig 10998 bp, 10 predicted proteins | sample ETNtaG_25_FD_185763 | JGI IMG/M metagenome (GOLD analysis project Ga0208522, IMG submission 185763) | Marine microbial and viral communities from oxygen minimum zone, Eastern Pacific Ocean - ETNP201302SV86 (SPAdes) (version 2) | ecosystem: Environmental > Aquatic > Marine > Oceanic ... | reverse complement strand
CTAGCTCTCCTAAACCATATCAAGACCCACACCCACCAATATGGATTGCAGCAAGAGATCAAAATTCCCATGATTTTGCATTAGCAAATGATTGTAATGTTCAAGTCACGCCGCTATGGTTAGGTGACGATGAGGTTGAATCTTTGATGGAAAAATTTAATAATGCCTGTGCATCACACCCTAAAAAACCAAGGCCCAAAATAATGGTACTGCGCCACACTTTTGTTGCTGAAACAGAAGAAGAATTGGTTCAAGGTGCAAAAGACATATCCAGATTCTATTGTTACTTCGGCGCCTGGTTCAAGAACGAAAGACCTATTGAACAAGGACTCATTAAAAAACTCAGTGAAGAGGAAATGGCAAAAATTGAGATGTATTCGCCTGAAAATATGCGTAAAAATAGTATTATTGGGACACCTGAGGAAACTATTGAGCGAATCAAACTCTGTGAACAACTTGGTTATGATGAATACAGCTATTGGGTTGATAGCAGTATGAGCTTCGACAAGAAGAAGAAATCGTTGGAACTCTTTATTAATGAAGTAATGCCAGCATTTACTTAAAAAGGAAACCGAATGGAACAATTTAAGCACTACATTAACGGCAAATTTAGTAGTGGAGTAGATCATTTCGAAACACTTAACCCGGCCAACGGAAAGCCTTGGGCAACCTTTCCTGCAGCGAGCGAGGAAGAGTCAAATATGGCTATTGAATCTGCACATAATGCTCTATACAAAGGTCCATGGGCAGAATACACCGCAACTGAAAGAGGAAAATTGTTACATAAATTGGGTGATTTAATTTCAAAACATGCAAATGAGCTTGGTGAACTTGAAACAAGAGACAGTGGCAAGTTAGCAGTTGAAACTCGCTCTCAATCAAAATATGTAGCTGATTACTACTATTATTATGCTGGACTTGCGGACAAAATTCAGGGCGAAGTCCTGCCTATTGATAAACCAAACATGAGAGTCTTTACGACCCGCGAACCGATAGGCGTTGTAGTGGCTATTGTGCCATGGAATGCTCAGCTATTCCTGTCAGCAACTAAAATTGCACCCGCTTTAGCGGCCGGCAATACTGTCGTCGTCAAAGCTTCTGAACAGGCCCCTGCTGCTCTATTTAAATTGGCTGAATTGGTTGATAAGGCAGGTTTTCCACCTGGTGTTATCAATATCCTAACGGGGTTTGGCGAACCATGCGGACGCGTTATTACCTCTCATGCTAAGGTCGCAAGGGTAGCTTTTACAGGAGGTAGTGAAGTTGCAAAACACATTGTTAGAAATACTGCGGAGAATTTTGCCCATGTCAGTCTTGAGCTTGGCGGCAAGTCTCCAATGCTAATCTTTGATGATTGCGATATTGAGGGTGCGGTAAATGGCATTATTGCAGGTAATTTTGGTGCCTCAGGGCAAAGCTGTGTGGCTGGATCACGCGTATTTATTCAAAAATCTATTCGCAGTGAAATACTTAGAAAGATTAAGGAACGCGCCAATGCCATAATTGTTGGTGATCCGTTGGACAAAAAAACTCAAGTTGGTCCCCTTGCAACAGCCCACCAAGTTGAACGAGCCCATGATGTCATCGATAAATCCCTGAAACAAGGCGCCAAGATTGTTTTTGGCGGTAAGCGCCCTGAACACTTGTCGGAGGGTTGGTACTTTGAGCCGACCTTGCTTGACTGTCCGAACCAAGCTATTGACTGTGTCTCAACAGAACTTTTTGCTCCCGTTATTAGTGCCATTACTTTCGACACCGAGGAGGAGGCAATTGAAATGGCTAATGACTCTGATTTTGGACTGGGTGCGGGTGTGTTTACTGAAAACCTTGCTAGAGCACATCGCGTTAGCCAAAAGATACACTCTGGGATTGTTTGGGTCAATACTTATAGAGCTATTTCCCCTATCTCGCCTTTTGGTGGTTTCAAACAAAGTGGTGGAAGTCGCGAAGCCGGCATGGATGCCATTCATGAATATACAAGAACTAAAACAACATGGATTAATACCTCGCCAGAGCCTATGGGAAACCCCTTTGTTATTAGATAATTAGATATTTTATGTAAACCCTACATTATGGAGAAAGAAGATGGATAGAAAATTATTTGAATTAGGACTTTCTAAGCGGAAAGCAACCCTGGGTAGTGATTATGTTGAAAAGAACTTAGCCTCTGCAGACGACTTTAATCGGGACTTTCAAGAACAGATGACCGAGTGGTGCTGGGGCTTTGGTTGGGGAGACGATACAATTGACGAGAAAACCAGGTCGATGATGAACTTAACCATGATCGCTGCACTTGGAAAAATGGATGAATGGGAGATTCACTGCAAAGGCGCTCTTAAAAACGGTGTGAGTAAAGAAGAGATGAAGTCGATATTGCACGTCATTGCAATCTATTGTGGCGTACCCCAGGGCGTTGAATGTTTTAGGATTGCAAGAAAAGTATTGGAAGAGGCTGGAGAAATTTGAATTAATACCCCTCTGAATCAATAAATCTTATCCTAATTTTGAGGCTTTTATGAAGCGTTTTTTGTCGATTGTTTTGCTTTTAGTGCTGGCATCACTCTCACCAAACTGGGCCTCTGAGCTAACTACAGAGAGTGAACTTCAGAGCACGAGTGCCGATAGTGGCTCGCAAATTAACAATACCCTTCAGCTACAAGATAGCCTCAATAACGAAACCCATCCACTCCAAGTCCATGAAGCTTTCCCATTAAGTGTTGTTGTAATTGATGATCAAACTCTTGTCATTAGTTGGCTCATTAAAGAAGACTATTACCTCTATAAGGATAAGATGTCTTTTGTTGCTGATGGTGCGAAGATTAAGAACATAAACTTTCCAGAGGCCAAATTAAAGCAGGATGAATTTTTTGGCCAAGTTAGAGTTTACGAAAAACCAATAGAAATATTAGTCACTTTAAGTGAAATCCAAAATGATCTACTCACCCTTAACGTAGGGTACCAAGGTTGTTGGAGTGGTGGTGTTTGCTATCCACCAGAGAATGACTTAATTAGGGTTTCGCTCTCAGGAGTTGAGACCATCCAAAGCCAATCCGTAGATTCAATAAATACTGAAGAATTAAAAGCTAGAGAGCTGTTTCAGCAGGGAGGGTTGGCTTTATTCTTTGGAGCATTGTTGGCAGGGTTGGCTCTATCTTGGACCCCTTGCGTATACCCAATGATTCCAATCTTATCTGGGATTATTATTGGACAAAAACAAACTCCTAGCTCCACAAAAGCTTTTCTGATGTCTTTAACATTTGTACTTTCAATGTCTCTTGCTTATGGCTTGATTGGGGCAACTGCCGGCTATTTTGGGGCTGGAATCAATCTACAGGCAATCATGCAAACTCCATGGATATTAGTTGTTTTTAGTTTAATTTTTATTTTTCTTGCTTTTTCTATGTTTGGTTTTTACGATATTCAACTACCAATCAAATTTCAAAACAAGCTTACCCAACTGAGCAACAAACAGGCTGGCGGTGAATTTGTCGGAGTCTCTATAATGGGTTTTCTCTCGGCGCTTATTGTAGGTCCCTGTGTGACGCCATTCCTAGCAACCGCTCTAAGCTACGTTATAGCTGGTGGTAGCGCAATAAAAGGCGGCATAAGTCTTTTTGCAATGGGATTAGGAATGGGCGTCCCAATACTCATAGTTTGTGGATGGGGGGTCAACGCACTTCCCAAGGCTGGGCCTTGGATGAACACCATTAAAAATATTTTTGGGTTCCTCATGATTGCAGTTGCACTGTACCTGCTTGACCGTATCTTGAATCCGATTGCCTCACTTGTTCTTTGGGCAAGTTTACTGACCATAGCGCCGATTAAGCTTGGCGCCCTTAGAAACCTCACTAAGACTAATAGCTTATGGCACCTGCTGGTTAAAGCCACTGGTTTAATTATTTTGGGTTATAGCCTGCTTCTTTGGCTGCTTGTAGTTAAAGGTGGTGGAGACATACAACAACATATGGCATCACTGATTTATGGTGAAAATTTAAAATCACCGGAAAGCTCACAATTTCAGATTGTAGAATCTGAAAGTCAAATTAACTTAGCAATTTCTGAAACTGAAAACAGCAACAAGCTCTTGGTGATTAAATTCTATGCTGACTGGTGTGTTTCCTGCAATAAATTAGAAAGGATTGTATTCTCCAATTCAAATGTAGTTCAGGCCTTACAAGGCACTCTTGCTCTTACAGCAGATATAACGGCTAATAATAAGGATAATCAACAAATATTAGCAAGATTTAATCTCGTTGGTCCTCCTGCGATTCTGTTTTTCAAGGACGGCAAAGAACAAAGATCTCATAGAATTATTGGAGAAATTAGCGCCACTGACTTCCTGAAACATATAAATAACCTCTAAAGTATTTTCACTTATTTGTCTCGAAAATGCTGGCAATGTTCACTATATTTAACTAAATAGATGTTAAAATTCATCTTACATTATTAATTTAGTCGTCTTATACTTGAACTTTTAGTTCAAACAATCTGACCGAAACTTATTAGACAGAGGAGAGGCTGGATATCATTTCTACTTCTAACGAAAAAAATTAATAATAAATTAATACTTGCAACGAATTACATAGAACAATAGAGGAAAAAACAATGGATATTCGCAAAGTTAAAAAACTAATGGAATTGTTGGAGCAATCTGGCATGGCTGAAATTGAAATTAAAGAAGGGGAAGAGTCGGTAAAAATCTCTCGATTTGGCAACGCGCCTCTAATAACACCAACTGTCTCCCAACAACCAGCAGCTATGGTAACTTCTAGTCAGGTTGAATCAACAACAACGGTGGCAAACAAAGGCTCTGAGGCAAGTGGCGATCTTATATCATCGCCAATGGTTGGCACTTATTACTCAGCGCCGTCACCAAGTGCAAAACCTTTTGTTACCGTAGGTCAACATGTTAATAAAGGTGACACTGTAGGCATTATTGAAGCCATGAAGATCATGAATCAAATCGAAGCTGATCACTCAGGTACTGTGGCTGAGATTCTTGTTAAGGATGGTGAAGCAGTTGAATTTGGACAAGCACTAATCGTAATCCAATGAGTTCAATTACAAAAGTACTAATTGCCAATCGAGGTGAGATTGCCCTGCGTATTCTTCGAGCTTGCAAAGAGCTTGGAATTCAAACAGTCGCTGTATATTCAACCGCTGACAAAGACCTCAAGCACGTTCGTTTGGCTGATGAGGCAGTTTGTATTGGTCCTCATCCCTCATCTATGAGCTACCTCAATGTGCCAGCTATTATTAGTGCTGCAGAGGTAACACATGCTGATGCAATTCATCCTGGGTATGGCTTCCTCTCAGAAAACGCAGACTTTGCCGAACAAGTAGAACAAAGTGGTTTTATTTTTATTGGTCCTAGAGCCGACAATATTCGCATCATGGGTGATAAAGTTGCGGCAATCGAGGCAATGCAAAATTCTGGCGTCCCCTGCGTTCCTGGCTCCAATGGCTCACTTGGTGAAAATGTAAATGCAAATATCAAGATTGCAAAAAAAATTGGCTTCCCGATTATCATCAAGGCCTCTGGAGGTGGAGGTGGGCGCGGAATGCGTATCGTTGAATCCGAAGAAGAGCTTTCTAATTCCATTGAGCTCACCAAGACAGAGGCTTTAAGCTTTTTTGGTAACGGCGAAGTGTATATGGAGAAATTTTTAAAAACACCAAGACACATAGAGATACAAGTTCTTGCTGACCAACACGGCAATGCTATTCACCTGGGTGAGAGAGACTGCTCAATGCAACGTCGCCACCAGAAAGTTGTTGAAGAGGCTCCTGCCCCGGGCATAAGCGAAGAGTTAAGAAATCAAATAGGCAGCATTTGTGCCAAAGCCTGCAAAAAAATTAATTATCGTGGCGCAGGAACATTTGAGTTCCTTTTTGACAAGGGTGAATTCTACTTTATCGAAATGAATACTCGAATCCAGGTCGAACACCCTGTTACAGAGATGATTACAGGCATAGATATTGTAAGAGAACAAATCTTGATTGCTGGAGGCGATAAGTTATCGACAACCCAAACAAATGTTCAAATCAAGGGTCACGCTATAGAATGTAGACTAAACGCCGAAGACCCCAAGAGCTTTATGCCCTCTCCAGGGAAAATCACACAGTACCATGCTGCAGGTGGTCTTGGTGTTAGGATAGACTCACACATCTACAATGGTTATAATGTGCCCCCTCATTATGACTCGATGATTGGAAAAGTGATTACTTTTGGCGAAACTCGCACCAAGGCGATTATAAAAATGCAAAACGCATTAGATGAGATGGTCATCGATGGCATTAAAACGAACATCCCACTTCAAAGAAAAATTATGGCTGACAAAAAATTCAAGAAAGGTGGTATGAATATTCACTATCTTGAAAAAATGCTAGGGAGCAAGGTTGATGAAAATTAAAGCAGGAATCATTGGCGGCTCAGGCTATACAGGAGTTGAACTTTTACGTATATTTCACCAGCACCCTGATGCAGAAGTCATCGCTATTAGCTCAAGAGAGCTTCAAGGAAAAAAAGTTGCAGAAGTTTTTCCAAGTATGGCCGGTTTATCAGAACTCATTTACTCCTTGCCCGATGACAGGAGCCTTCATGGCTGTGATATTATATTCTTTGCAACACCGCATGGCGTTGCCATGAATAGTGCCGGATCTTTCCTTGAAAAAGGCATCAAAGTAATTGATTTGGGTGCAGATTTCCGTATTCATGACGCTAGCCACTGGTCCCAATGGTACAACATGGAGCACACTCAAAATTCGCTACTCGAAGAAGCAATTTATGGTCAACCAGAAGTTCGAAGAGAAGCCATTAAAAGTGCTCGCTTGGTTGCAAACCCTGGCTGTTATCCAACTGCAGTTCTGTTAGCCTTAAAACCCTTGCTAGAGAATCGACTGATTGATTGTTCAAATATTGTAGCTGACTGCAAATCCGGCACTAGTGGCGCTGGCCGCACTGCCAATCAAGGGATGCTTCTTTCTGAGACTTCTGAAAGCTTTAAGGCTTATGGTGTAAGCGGCCATCGTCACTTCCCTGAAATGAAACAAGAATTAGAACTCATGGCCGGCGAGGCAGTTGGGTTTACCTTTGTCCCGCATCTATTGCCCATGTTTCGAGGCATTGAAGCTACCATTTATGTCGACTTGCTTGAGTCAAGCGTTGATGTTAGACCTTATTTCGAAAATGCCTACGAAAATGAAGAATTTGTTAAAATACTACCTGAAGGCGTTTACCCTGAAACACGCTCTGTAAGTTCATCTAACTATTGCCAACTTGCAATACAGTATGTCGAGCACAGTGATAAGTTGGTTATTATGTCTGTCATTGACAACTTAGTAAAGGGCGCTGCAGGACAGGCTATACAGAATATGAATTTAATGTTCGGTATTGACGAAAAAACCGGCCTGTCACATATCGGTTGATTGCAAAGCCATAAAGAACATTGTTTGACCTAATCAATATGTGTTTATTAATATAATATAAAATTTGGAGAATGTCGATGGAAGCTACAGAAATTACCGATGAAGCTGATATCATCTTTAGCGATAGCGCTGCTGGTAGAGTTGCGCAATTAATTAAAGAAGAAAAAAACTCAGGATTAAGATTACGTGTTTATATCACTGGTGGTGGCTGTTCCGGCTTTTCCTATGGATTTACCTTTGATGAAAACCTAAAAGAAGGAGATAGTGGTGTATACAATCAAGGCGTGCAATTAGTTATTGACCCTATGAGTTATCAATACCTTATGGGCTCCACTGTGGATTATTTAGAAGATCTTCAGGGCGCTCGCTTTATCGTTAGCAACCCGAATGCCAAGACTACCTGTGGCTGTGGTTCCTCTTTTTCAATTTAATTAATAAAACAATTATGAAAGAATATGTTCCAGGCCTAGCAGGCGTCCCAGCAACCAAATCAGCGATTTCCTCAATCGATGGAGAAAAAGGAATACTTGCCTACCGAGGTTATTCCATAGACGATCTTGTAACTCATTCCTCTTTTGAAGAAACTGCGCTCTTATTAATGCAAGGAGAGCTGCCAACCCCTAAAGAACTAGGCGACTTTGAAGATCTTTTACAAAAACGCTATGAGGTTAAAAGCAAAATCCGCGCCCTGTTATGGGCGCTTCCTCAAAAAGGCCATTCAATGGATGTACTTCAAACTGCAATAGCCTCAATGGCGACTTTTTACCCAGATGCGGGAGCTTCACAACCGGACTCAGCGTACACTCAAAATGCACTTGTCAAAATTATTTCTAATATGAGCACTCTAGTTGCTATGTGGACGCGAATTAGTAGAGGCTATGATCCAATTCCGCCAAGCAAGAATATGGGTTATGCGGAAAACTTTATGTACATGTGCTTTGGCGAACAAGCTGATGATGAGATTGTCAAGCTGTTAGACGCATGCCTGATTTTGCATGCTGAACACACCATTAATGCCTCTACCTTTTCTACCATGGTAACGGCGTCTACACTTTCCAACCCCTTCTCTTCAATTGCCGCAGGAGTTGGAACTCTTGCGGGCCCTTTGCATGGCAATGCAAATGAAAACGTACTCGTCATGCTTGACGAAATAGGGCCACCAAAAAATGCGCGGGCGTGGATCGAAGATAGACTCAAAAACAAAAAAGTGATTTGGGGAATGGGTCATCGTGAATACAAAACAAAAGACCCTCGTGCAACGATTCTTGAACAAATGATTAAAACTTATGTCAACAAAACTGGCCACAATTTATCCGAGCGCTTTGAAACAGCACTGGAAGTTGAAAGCATTTGTGACGAGCTATTGTCCCACAAGGGCGTCTATCCAAATGTTGACTTCTACTCGGGCATTCTTTATGCTGAATTATTTAACTTTACCAAAGAGCACTTCACCTCGATCTTTGCTATGGCGCGTTCAGCAGGGTGGGTGGCACACTGGCATGAACAGGTGAGTCACAATAAAATCTTTAGACCAACACAAATTTATACTGGCAAAGATTTTAGAGATTATCCGGTCAGATAATTATGGGGAAGACCACTCATTTTGGCTATCAACAGGTCGATGTTGATAAAAAACAAGGCTTAGTTAAGGGTGTTTTTGACTCAGTAGCAGATAATTACGACCTGATGAATGATGTAATGTCGATGGGAACACATCGTCTCTGGAAAAATTATACAATTGCCAGCAGCAATGTTGCTGAGGGCGACAAGGTGCTTGATATTGCCGGTGGAACAGGCGACCTAGCTATCAAATACAGAGAAAAGGTTGGCACTTCTGGCCAAGTCATTTTGTCTGATATTAATGGCTCCATGCTGGAAGAAGGCCGAAAGAACCTTTTAGACCACGGTGTTATTGATGTTGAATTTGTCCAAGCAAATGCTGAATCACTGCCCTTCGAAGACAACACATTTGACTGCGTCAGTATTGCCTTTGGCCTTAGAAATGTTACGCATAAGAATGTTGCCCTGGAGCAAATGCACCGAGTCCTTAAAAAAGGCGGGTGTTTAATGGTACTGGAGTTCTCTAAAGTTGAGAACGAAATGCTCGAAAAGCTCTATGATTTTTATTCGTTCAATCTAATACCTAAACTGGGCGGTCTTTTTGCTGATGACGAACAGAGTTATCAATACCTGGCAGAATCAATTCGTAAACACCCAGACCAAGAAACTCTCAAAACCATGGTGCTTGATGCTGGTTTTGGTTTGTGCGAATACCACAATCTTTCTGGCGGCATAGTAGCAGTACACAAAGCAATCAAAACCTAATAAAGATGTTTCGCCTTACCCTTGAAAAAACACTGAACCACTTAATCAATACCAACAATATTGACGCAAAAGGGCTTGACAATAAAATTATTGGGTTAAGTGTCGATGAGTTCAATTTAAAACTACTTTTTATGTTTACTAATTCACGTGTCTTTGTAATGGAGATGCATGACCAGCAGAACGTTGATGTTGATATTAAACTTAACAAAACCGCCTTTTTGTCTTTGTTTAAAGGTGCTTCCTTTGAAGAGCTGATAGAAAGTGATGAGATTGACATCAATGGAAGTGTCAAAACCGCCCAACAACTAGCAGATTTGCTAGCTCTGGCATCGATTGATGTTGAAGAGCTAGTCTCCCACTACACTGGTGATATTATTGCTCACCAGCTTGGAAAGTCCATAAAGCTTGTCAAGGGTAAAGCAAATAACGATAAAGTCAACATTGTGGAAGCGCTCAAAAATGATTTGACAACCCTTCTAGTAGCACCCGGCCGATCAAGGTTTTTTAACAAAAAGACGCATTAAGATGAGAAGCTTTATTCGCTTTGTTAATATTTCCAGGATTCTTGTCCGCTATCGACTAGACGACCTAGTCTTGTCAACGCCTCTGCTAAAAAGCTTCAGGCCCCTCGTTTACCTAACTCCTTGGCACTACTTTCCTTCGAGTAAATTTTCAAGAGGAGAAAGAATTCGTTTGGCCCTTGAAGAGTTAGGCCCTGTTTATATTAAATTTGGACAGACACTCTCTACAAGAAGAGACCTTTTACCTGATGACATTGGCGATGAACTTGCTAAATTACAAGACAAGTGCCCGCCTTTCCCTGCCAAGGATTCCAAGTCGATTATTGAAAAAGGTCTTGGAGAAAGCGTTAACGATCTTTTTTCTTCTTTTGATGACGCACCACTTGCTTCGGCTTCAATCGCTCAGGTTCATAGTGCCGTCACTCTTAGTGGTGAAGAAATTATTATCAAGGTTGTTAGGCCCGATATCCGGAAAAAAATAAAGCGCGATTTACGCCTTCTTTATGCTTTTGCAGCATTAGCTGAAAAGCACCCAGACGGCAAAAGACTGTGTCCGAGAGAGGCCGTCGCTGAATTTGAAAGAATTATTTATAATGAACTTAACATGATGGCAGAGGCCGCTAACGCCTCTTTGCTAAGAAAGAACTTTAAAGATTCAAATCTTTTATATGTGCCAAAAGTTCATTGGGATCTTTGTCGCCCAAATATACTCGTAACTGAGCGC
>Ga0208522_1002502_pt1 | contig 11008 bp, 9 predicted proteins | sample ETNtaG_25_FD_185763 | JGI IMG/M metagenome (GOLD analysis project Ga0208522, IMG submission 185763) | Marine microbial and viral communities from oxygen minimum zone, Eastern Pacific Ocean - ETNP201302SV86 (SPAdes) (version 2) | ecosystem: Environmental > Aquatic > Marine > Oceanic ... | reverse complement strand
AACTGATCGATTGTTTTTCCCCGGTCGTGAATGCGTTGTGCAAGAGTCACAATTTCGATCAGCTCATCAGCGCTGGTAGTGAACAATTGTTTCCAGCCCATGAGGTTGCCCGGTTGGTTTTTTAAAGAGGCACCTCTGACCAGGCCAGTTGCCAGGAGAGCAATCATTTTTTCGGTCAACTCCTCCTGCATGGCGATGAGGTTTCCCATCTCTTTTGTGGAATCGAATATGGTAAAGGTATAGGCCTCCGATTGACCGGTGTTAGGACCAAAAACATTGTCGTTATCTTTAATTTCTAGATAGTATTGCACCTCATCGCCCGGGCTGACATCCATTTGAGCGAGCGTCCACGTGTAACTGCCTTTAGCGTCTTTTTCGTTGTGTTTGAATTTTTTAACCGGGAGCCGCTTAATTTTTCCGTTGATAAAAAAGATCAGTTCGACAGACTTGATGCCAAAATCGTCCTTCCCTTCATAAAACAAATTAACTTTGTCTGTGTCGAAGTACACGGGCTTGGGGTTGGCCAGAAATAAAACAATATTTGGAGGGCGGTCTTTACCCAGCGTTACCGGATATTTTTTAGCCAGGAGGTGTTTGTTTCCCTGTGGAGCCTTCACACGGAATTGGTAAAATCCTTTTTCCTTAATTAACAGACTTCCTTTCAGGACAACCGCACTCTCGGTACTCATGGCGAAGTTGTCTTTCTCGTTGAATACCAGATCGGCTCCAGTCACCGGAGCATTGGTTGTTGCTGAGATTTTGACCTCAGTTCCGGGCAGGACATGGATTTTCCCATCGGAAGGTTTAATGGATTCCTTTTTCATCCCGGTGTACGAAGGGAAATGAAAGGCTAGTTCCAGAGATTCTATTGAGTAATTGACATCCGCTGCCTCAGGAACTAACAGGTGGGGGTCCGTTGATTGTAATTGCGAAACCTGAGTCGGGCTTTTAGGGGTGGTCCAATGCTCATACCCCTGTATGAGAAACTCAGGACTAAAAAGTGCGATAAGTATCAGGGAACTCAAAGTTGCAAGCAGGCAGTTGCGGCCAGTGGTCATGCTTTGTCTGTCGATCACCGATGATGGGTCGATATTTTTGACGACAGGAGCTGTGCGGCGGTGGAGTTCGCGGATAAATTCCAGAGTGACAGGACTGCTCAACTGAGAACCCTCAAGGCGACGGCCCAGTTGGCTGGAGTTTATCAGTGCGTTGTTTAAGTCGGGGTAGCTGGATTCTGTAAGCAGAGCGGCATCGTCTTGTGAAAAGGGCGTAAACAGACTACGAATGAAGTATTTAAAAACAATATAGACCAGCCCTCCCAGAAAAGTACCGGTAGCAGGCCAGACCCATTCAACCGCAGGGGGGTAACTCCAGGCTAGCAAGCAGGCCAGCAGGTAGCTTCCCGCAATGTAGGTCAGGAGGAGGTTGGTACCGTGCAAGGCCAAGGTTCGGGAACGTAAACTTCTTACCCGCTTCAGGAAGCTTTCGATGTGGGCTTGTTCTTTCATGGAAGCTTTTTCTTAGGTGTTGTGCTGAACCAACCATGCGTCGCCCTGAGCCCCGTCGAAGGGGCCCTTCAATAAAATTGTGGGCTGACGAAGGGCGACCATTAGTTTTTATTCTTTACCGCTGTCCTTTGTCCCTTGTTTGTCCTGTTTGTAGAACCCTTCAAATAATTCCAGCGGTAGAGGGAAAAAGGTGGTTGTGTTTCGGTCGGTTGAGATGTCCAGTATCGTTTGCAGAAACCTCAACTGCAGGGCGGGTGGGTGTTGTCCAATAGTATCCGCCGCCTGACTCAATTTTTCCGCCGCCTCGAATTCTCCCTGAGCGTTGATCACCTTGGCACGCCGTTCCCGTTCCGCCTCCGCCTGTTTGGCGAGCGCACGTTGCATTTCCTGAGGCAGGTCAACATTTTTGACCTCCACATTGGCGACTTTAACTCCCCATGGCTCAGTCTGCTCGTCGATGACTTTTTGTAAATGAGCGTTGATTTCCTCACGTTTGGATAACAGATCGTCCAGTTGTCCTTGCCCGAGAACGCTTCGCAGTGTTGTTTGTGCCAGTTGAGAAGTGGCGTAGAGGTAGTCTTCTACATCAATGATTGCTTTTTTCGGGTCCATTACACGGAAGTAGATGACCGCGTTGACTTTGACCGTTACATTATCCTTGGTGATAACGTCTTGAGGGGGTACGTCCATGACCACTGTTCTCAGGCTTACCTTGACTATTTTCTGGATTCCGGGGATGACAATGATGAGGCCCGGACCCTTCACTCTCCAGAATCGACCCAGCAAGAAGATAACACCGCGTTCATATTCCCTAAGAATATTAAACGCGCTGAAGAGAAGCAGTCCCAGTATTAATAAAACGACTATCGAAGTGTCCATACCCCATCTCCTATGCGAAATTTATACTATAATAATAGCAGTTTTCCACAGCAATAGACAGGAAAGCCGTCGTACGATCTCGTTGGTATAATTACTGTGAATTTATATGCTATGAAAAGAACCGGTTTCTTTTGGATGCTATTTTTGACCTTCGTTTTTGCTTCTCTGACAGAGGCAAAGGAGCAATCGCTTATTGCCTCAACAAACACCCTGGTGACAGAAGATGGAAAGGTTCGCATTCATCTGACACTGAAAAATGATGGAGAAACACCTCTTTATGATGTGCAACCGATGATTCACTTTCATCACACGATGTCGATGTTGTCAAAAATAGTTCAGCTTGAGCCGGGGCAGAAGATCACGCTGGAAAATACGGATCATCCACCTGTCTTAAGGAGCGGACGCTACCCTCTCGTCATCATGACAAAATACATGACCGGTGATCGGCCAGAGTCGCTCACGCAGATTCATACGGACTCTTTTCATTTTCGCGAACAAGTGGAATCCGTCATTGATGGAAAAATATATGTGACATTAAATGGCGATGAATCCTTGCTGAAAATTTTTCTCAAGAACAATTCCGCTTCGTTTAAAAATATCCGGTTGATGCTGTTACTGCCTCCCGGACTGGTAAGGGATGAATTGGGGCAGATGATGGCGCTCACCATCCACGGTGGGCAGGAAAAGAAAATTGAGGTGGCGGTCAAGCGCAAGAAAGGGAGTGCCGCTGCGATTTATCCGGTGCATCTTTTGGTTGAGTACGCCGAAATGTTGAATCATTACACAGGGGATATTAGCGGCGAGATCGATTTCCGTTCCGCTCAGGAAAGAGCCGCGATTATTCCAGCTCTAACCGCTATGGTTGCCCTGATAGGCTTCCTTCTATTCCTTTCCTACAGGAAAAAGAAAGAATCCCCTTTTTAAGTAACTCCTTACTTTGAATCTCCAATTTGATAGAGATAAAACGTTTCAAGATCGTAACTTGAGCTTAATGCAAATGGAAGGGAACCCCGCATTTCGCCATACCATCCGGCCCTTAATGAGTAATTTATGATTCGAAAAGGCCATGAGTGATCGGCTCGATATCCTTTTATCAGGCGAAGGTGACTTTCGCGCAGCATAGATGTAGATGGTGTCATCGGTGTGGGTGGCTTTGTCAAGAAAAGGAATTGTCATCGCCGCGACAGCAAAGAGAATCCACAGGTGATGTTTTAAGGGGATGGATTTAATAAACATCTTTATAAACGTTTTGGCCCAGAGGCTCTGCTGGTATATTTCAGCAGGACAGTTTTAAGAAGCTTGATTTTTAAAATGTTTGTGAATCACCCCGGCGAAGATAAACCAGCCGGCCATGAAGCAAAGCCCGCCAAGTGGGGTGATCGGACCAAACAGGCGAGGTCCGTCGAAGGTGAGTATGTAGATACTGCCGGAGAACATAAAAACTCCCGCAGTGAGCAGGATGCCGACTTTTCTAAGCGCTTTGGTTCCACCCGCTCCAAGTTGAAGGCAAACAATGCCAACCAGAATCAATGCGAGACCGTGGTAGCCCATGTACTCCGTCGCAGTTTGAAAAGCGCTCAGTTTTTTTTCAGTGAGGACGTTTTTTAATCCATGCGCTCCCATCGCGCCCAGCATCACACTAAGTCCGCTGAATATTGCTCCGGTAGAAATCCAGTTCATGACTTAAAGTTCATAGTTTATAGTTCCTGGTTACTGGTTCGTGCGGGTGGCAGAGTTCTCTGCGCGAAAAGAATTACCCCACAATATTGTAACGCCGTTCCCGGTAATCGACACCGAAGTCGTTTTTGGAGATGTCCTCGCACTTGTTTTCATCGACTCCATCCTGATGTGTCACTATAGTGGTCTGTACGTTTGGGATATGTTTTTTTGATTCTTCAATGAACTCCTTGACATTTTCATAGATACCGTCACGCAGGCCGGGCAGGGGGTGAACGATTTTAACATAGGCTTCCGCTGTGTCAGCATTGAGGCTGATTGATACCGAGTCGATCAAACCTTTCAGTTCAGGAAGAATATTTCGTTTGTTGATAACGTTGCCGTGTCCATTCGTGTTTAAACGAACTTTTCCGCCGGCGGCTTTAATCTTTTTAGAAACCTCTTTAATAATATCGAGTCTTAAAGTCGGTTCGCCATATCCACAAAAAACGATCTCGTCATACTTTGTGCAGTCGTCAATGGAATCCCACACCTCATCTGCCGTGGGTTCGCGGTCTAGTTGCAGGTTATAGCCCTGGACCACCGGACGTGTCAGCCGCGTACAAAACGAGCAATCGGCTGTGCATCGCGTGGTCAGGTTGAGGTAAAGCGAGTTGCGAATCTTGTAGGAGACAGTCCCGGTTTTCGCGTCTTTGCCTATTCCAAAAAGTTCGAAGAAATTGAGCGCTGTGGTGCGTTGCACATCATCAACCTTGAGTCCACGCACATCCGCAACCAGTTGAGCCGTGTGGCTGACATATGCCGGTTCGTTGCGTTTTCCTCGATGAGGTACCGGAGCCAGGAATGGGCAGTCCGTCTCAACAAATAACCGATCCGCTGGGACCATTTTAGCAACCGCGCGAAGTTCATCTGACTTTTTAAACGTGAGCGACCCGGAAAATGAAATATAAAATCCCATTTCAAGCGCCCGGTCCGCTAGTTCCTGATTCCCAGAGAAGCAATGAAAAATTCCCGAACGTGCTGACGGGTCTTGGGGATAATAATCGGACAGGATACCAATGATGTCTTCGTTGGCGTCACGACTATGCACGATGATTGGCTTGTTTAATTCGCGTGCCAGTTCCACCTGCTTACGAAAATGTTCTTTTTGTTGACCCTGCGGGGAATAGTTTTTGTAGAAGTCGAGGCCAATTTCTCCAAGAGCAATTATTTTTGGGTGGGAAAGCAGGCCTTTGAGCTGATCGTAGGTATGACCGTCTACACTTTTTACATCATGCGGATGCACACCCGCAGTGGCGTATATAAAATCATAACGCTCTGCCAGTTCCAGTGAACGCAGACTGCTTTCTATATCGCACCCAATATTAAGAATATAGTCAACCCCGTTGTCTCGAGCGCGTTGAATGACATCGGCGCGGTCTTCATCATAGGCGTCCATATCGACATGAGCGTGTGTGTCGATGATCATCGTACTCTGATTCCCTTACCCGGCTCGGGTTCGAATCCGGCCAATACAATTTTACCATTATCGCTTGCGGCGAGAAGCATGCCTTGCGATTCTATTCCCATCAGTTTTACCGGTTTCAGATTGGCGACAAGGATGATGGTCCTGCCGACCAGTTCATCCGGTTCGTAACTTTCAGCGATGCCCGCCAGAACTTGTCGTGTTTCCGTTCCAATATCCACTTTCAACTGAATAAGCTTTTTGGATTTTTTAACCTTTTCCGCTTCAATAATTCTCCCTGTCCGCAGATCGATTTTCATAAAGTCGTCTATGAGCACCTGATCGCAGATACCTTCTACTTTGGCGGCTGAAGGTTTTTCCTTGCTTTCTTCCGCGGGCGATTCAAGAGCGGCGAGGATTTTAACGGCTTCCTTATCCTCAATGCGCGGGAACAATTGCGGCCCGGGTTGCACGGTTGTTCCTGGTTTTAAACCGCCCCATGTTTTGAGGGATTCCAGTCCCTGTTCTTCGATAGAGGTTTCGATGCCCAGTTGTTGCATCATCTTTGCCGCGCTCCCTGGCATGAACGGATAAACAAGTAAGGAAATGACGCGAAGACATTCAGCGGCGTTGTACATGACGGTGGCTAAACGTTGTTTCCCTTCATCCGACTTAACAAGGTTCCACGGGCCATTCTTGTCTATATATTTGTTCGTGGTATCTACCAATACCCAGATACGTTCAAGAATTTTGTTATAAGCCAGCTCACTGTAGAGCTTGTGTACATCATCAATTCCGCTACGGAATTCTTCCTTCAGGTCCGCATCTTCAGTGGGATCAGTGGGCTCCGGCACAACGTTGTCGTGATATCTCTTCATCATACTGATAGTACGGTTGAGGAGGTTTCCCAGATTATTAGCCAGGTCACTGTTGATTCTGCCGATCAATGCTTTGTGCGAGAAGTCGCCATCCATTCCAAAGGGAACTTCACGCAGAAGGAAATAGCGGATGGTGTCGACACCAAACTGATCTACAAGGTGGTTGGGTTCCACCACATTGCCGATAGACTTGGACATCTTTTGTCCGTTCACCGTCCACCAGCCGTGGGCGAAAAGATTGTGCGCCGGGTCGAGTCCGATGGCCTTGAGCATGGTGGACCAGTAGACAGCATGTGTTGTCAGAATATCTTTTCCCAGCAGGTGATGGTTTGCTGGCCAGAATCCACTTTTCTTAACCTCATCCAGCGAACCATGAGCGGAAATATAATTGATGAGCGCATCGAACCAGACATAAGTTACATAGTCTTCGTCAAATGGCAGAGGAATTCCCCATGGCAGTCTTTCCTTCGGGCGTGATATGCACAGGTCGCCAAGGGGGTTGTCAAGGAAACCCAGAACTTCGTTGCGACGCGACACAGGTTGTATGAACTCATCGTTTGACTTGATGTATTCCTTCAGCCAGTCCTGGTGCTGGCCCATTTTGAAAAAATAATTATGTTCTTTGATTTTGTCCACTTTGCGTCCGCATTCAGGGCAGTTTCCCTTAACGAGATCTTTTTCCGTCCAGAAACGTTCATCCGGCATGCAGTACCAGCCTTCGTAGCTATCCTTATATATTTCTTTTCGGTCAAAGAGTTGTTGCAGGATGTCGCGGACCAGGGTTTTATGCCGCTCTTCCGTGGTGCGGATAAAGTCGTCATTAGAAATATTTAATCGCGCCCAAAGCTCCTTGAACCGTTTGTGGAGTTTGTCGACATGTTCCTGTGGCTCGACTCCCAGCGCCTGTGCGGCTTGAAGGACTTTTTGTCCATGCTCGTCTGTTCCCGTGAGGAAAGACACCTCATAGCCTTCGAGTCTTTTGTAGCGAGCGACCACATCGGCGGCAATAGTGGTGTAAGCATGCCCAATGTGCGGCACATCGTTTACATAATAAATGGGTGTTGTTAGAAAAAACTTTTTTCCAGATGTTTCCATGTTGAATAAGACCGTTCTATTGTTTTGGGTTTATAGGAAAAACAGATAACATTGCCTGGGGGTTGCAAGAAAACTGTTCCAGCCGGGATAGCTGAGTTTTCAGTTTGCGCATTGTTAGTTATTTTATTTTGGTTTCATAGTTTCTTTAAGCTCGTCCATAGAGTAGGTCAGTATGCTTTCATCATCAAGCCGGACAAGAACAGTTTGTCCCAGAATATCATTTTTCAGCACTCTGGCAGGCCCGTCAGGCGTTTGGATTCTTCCCCCGTTTTTGGGCATGCCCTTGATCAGCTCCTTGTAGGTTTGATGCTCATATTGCAGGCAACACATGAGGCGTCCGCACACCCCGGATATTTTACTTGGGTTGAGGGCCAGTCCCTGGTCTTTGGCCATGCGGATGGTAACCGGAGTAAACTCTTCGAGAAAAGTTGAGCAACATAACGTTTCTCCACACACGCCGTACCCGGTGATGGCTCGTGCCTCATCTCTTACCCCGACTTGTTTCATTTCAATACGGTGCCTCAGATTGGCAACCAGTTCCTTGATGAGTTGTCGAAAATCGACTCGTCCTTCGGCAGTGAAGTAGAAGATCGTTTTCTTTTGTGAGGGAAGATGAACCACCCGGCTCAAGTTCATCTGCAGTTTTAATTCTTTTATTTTCTCAATGCACAATATTTTGGCGCGGTGCTCCAATTCCTTTTTTCTTGCTTGCGTCTGTAAATCATTTTCGTTGGCGGCTCTCAGTACTCTTGGAATTTTCCCTTTTGTCTTCCCAATGTTTGGGATTTTATTGGAAGCGATGACACCCACCTGAACCCCCTGCTCGGACTCTACCATCACCTCTGTGCCAACTCTAAGGTCCAGTTTACCCTGATCGTGCAGTGTTGTTTTTAGGGCGTCTCCTATTCGTACTCCAATGAGAAACCGGGGGACTCTGGGTTTTTCTATTGGTGGAGTTGGACTGTCTGTTGTTGTCTGATTCAATTTGAGTCTTACCTTATATTATGCGGCTTCGCAGAAGTTAATGAGCATGTTTTCCAGAGAGAGCTGGGCGTTGGCATTAGACTTCAAGGCCGCTTTTGTGTTTTGGACCGCATCAAACATAGCTAACAGCGCGGGCAATGATTTTTGTTGAGCCAATGATTCCAGTTCACGGCTCAAGTCTTTATTGAAAATCGAACAGGACCCGCGACTTGTTTTTATCACGGCTACATCCCGCAGGAGGTTTGTGAGTTCGTCAAGGATCATTTGCAGGCGGTCGGTTTTCTTGGCCCATGTTTTGGTCCACATGAAAGCCTTATCCATCCGCTTGAACGAAACCACCCAAATCAAGTCGATCAACTCTTTCCTGTGTTGCGAGGTTTCTAGGAGGTCTTCTTCCAGAGCGCGAGCCACCTGTCCGTTGGCTCGTCGCGACCGAAGTTCAAGCTCCTCCGGTTGAGCTTCACCCGTTTCGCTTTGCAGGTGACGCGCGATAATTTTTCGTATTGCATCAGAGGGTAGCGGGTAAAAACGAATTCCCTGACAGCGTGAGACAATGGTTGGGAGCAACTGATATGGATTTGATGTGATAAGGATAATCAGCGTTTGCGATGGAGGCTCCTCTAGAGTTTTTAAAAATGAATTCGCCGCTTGGGGATTCATGCATTCTGCATTGTTGATAATGGCCACTTTGGTCTGTCCCTGATATGGAAGATAAATCAGTTTTTTCTGTAGTTCACGAACCGTGTCTATTTTTAGAACAGCTTGCCTAGCCGTTGGTGAACTTTTCTCAGGTTCCAGTATGAAAAAATCAGGGTGAGTGCGTTCCTCAATTTTAAGGCAGGAAGAGCACTCGTCACAACCATCCACAGGGCCGGAAACTTCACAGTTGAGAGCCTTGGCAAGTTCGATCGCGGCGAGTTTTTTGCCTACGCTCTCCTGGCCGTAAAACAGATAGGAGTTTGGGATACACTCGTTTCGAAGGGCTTTTTTAAGGATCTTCCTGGGCCGGTCCTGACTCAGGATATTTTCAAATGACATGGCGGTTTATTATATTCCATCTCTTCTCTAACTCTAAGTCGAGACAGTTGTTTTCGTGTGATAGATAAAATACTGCAAATCAAGAGCGAACTGGAAAATCGGGCGCTAGCGGATTGACCTGAGTTGAACGGAAGAAGACTTCGCCTCTTCTGATCTGTCCATATTAATATACCCACTTATCATCTGCAAACGAAAAACCCGGGCCGTTTAGGGAGCAGGAGCACTACAGGTGTTATACCATGAGGTTTGTTTTTTAATACGTTTAATGTGTGCCGTAGTCTTGAGTGTGCCAATAATACCTTCGCAGGGAAGCACCTTTCGTGCATCTGAAGAAAAATGATAGTAAATATTGCAAACAGAGTGAGTTTCTGGTAATAATTCCATCCGAGTTTGTGAGGATGTAAGGCTATATGTTCCAAAGATGATTATTAAAAACCTCAACTTTAAAACATATTATGGCTGTTGCAGAGAAAGCAAAACGTTCCGAAAAACGAAAGCGTAAACCCAAGCTGATTTCAGTCATCAATGATGGTTGTACAGGTTGTGGTGGATCTCCTATATGTCAGGAAGACTGTCCTGTTGAAAACTGCATGGTCGAAGTGGTGAATCCGGATGTTCCTCACGCCAAGCGAATAAATGTTGATCCTTTGTTGTGTATCGGTTGTAAAAAATGCACCTCTAAGGGGCCCATGGATACTTTTTTGGAGGGATGTCCCTGGGATGCGATTGATATGGTTCCGCTTGCAGAGTATGAAGATACATTCGGCGCCCTTCCTTACTGACTGGTATTTCCCCGAATATGGTTTCTGATTTAGGGTCTTGATCCTTTTGTAATGCAGGTTCTAAAAAGGTCAACTACAGGTTAGCAGCCGCTAATTCAGTGGTCTAGCCATTAAGCTTACAATAACATAGTTAAAAAAATCAGATTGGGTAGCTATACCGCCTTATTTTATGGTATAACCTTCTAGTTCGTCTGAGTTTCCCACCCCCAAAACAATATGAGTCAGGGTAGCGGGTTCCGTCAGGGTATGAGCATGGCCTTCCGGCTGGGAATTGAAATGGCAGTCGCCACGTTTCTCGGTGCGGCTATGGGTTATGCGCTCGATAGTTTTTTCGATACCAAACCCTGGCTGATGGTCATAGGCTTGTTTTTTGGCGTAGCGGCAGGAGGTTTGGGAGTGTATCGGGTGGCGCAGGAAATTCAATTCACAGATAACGACAGTAACGAGGAAGATCAATAGAATGGCGTCAGATTCTCACGCGGCAGAACATACAAGTCCACTCCATCACTTTGAAGTTCACAACATCATCCCCATCCCAGAAATAGCGGGGATTGACCTGTCCATCAGTCAGGCGGTTATCGCCATGTGGATAGGAATAGCGGTTGTTTTCGGATTGTTCATGCTGATTGTGAGTCGTGGTGTGAGCCCGGTTCCAAGCAAATTACAGAGTATTGCAGAGGTGTTGCTTGAATTTGTTCGCGATATGGTGAATGAGTTTATCGG
>Ga0208522_1002501_pt1 | contig 11011 bp, 17 predicted proteins | sample ETNtaG_25_FD_185763 | JGI IMG/M metagenome (GOLD analysis project Ga0208522, IMG submission 185763) | Marine microbial and viral communities from oxygen minimum zone, Eastern Pacific Ocean - ETNP201302SV86 (SPAdes) (version 2) | ecosystem: Environmental > Aquatic > Marine > Oceanic ... | reverse complement strand
GCAATATTTTGGACACGTAACCCAAAATTGGTAAATCCTATGAAAGAAAAAAGAATTTGGGTGCAAGTTGCAAAAAATTTCAAGCCAGTAATTAGATTAACCGAGGAAGAGGTTAGAGAAGAATTATTTGATTTTGATGAGAAAATTATAATTGATGGAAAAGACCTTGGGGCTGGTAAACACAAAATTAGTGTAGAAACCTTTGCATCTTGGCAGAAGCATGATTTTATCGAAAAAGATGAAGTAAAGTCGCAGGGAAAAGAGACAGAGATAATAATTAATTAAACCGGGGCTTATTCAGATAAAGTATGGCAAAATATGATGGATTGTTAGGCCAGCCAGTTCTTGAAGTTGAAGAACCAGATATGGAAGGTGGTATTACTGTGATTTTAAAAGATAACAGATTTTTATTCATTAAAATTATTGATGGAAAGTTGGAAACAACTTCTATACCAGAATAGGTGGTAGATATGGCAAAATTTGATGGAATAAGAATGCAAGATTTGATTGAAGTTCAAGATCCTGATAAGAATGGTGGAATAACTCTAGTCTTCAAAGAAGATAGATTTCTTCATATTAAAATTGTTGACGGAAAGTTAGTTGCTGAATCTGTTCCTGAATAGTTAATTGTTTACTGATTTCTCAAACTGAAAAATTATTTCTTCTTGCGGAAAAGATTGGATAGATCCTGGTCTGCTTTCACGAACTTTTTGTATTGAATCATCGGCTGATAACTTTTGATATTTGATCAAGTAACAAGCCAAAATTGTTCCAGTTCTTCCCAATCCAGCAAGACAATGAACCATTACAGGTTCATTATTTGTTATTCTTTGATGTATGAAATCAACTGCTTTAACAAGATCCTCAAATTCTGGAACGCCCATATCGTTTGAATGTATATACAAATAATTGATATTCTTTATCCAGTCATCATCTAATGACTCCTCTCTTACGGTAACAATTGATTTTACACCTCCATCAACTAGCCATTTAATTTCCTCAAATGATGTAGGAATTGCACTACCTGCAAGTTTACCTTCTATTAACCATGAAAAATTATCAGGCTTCCCAGTAATCATTCCGTGTAGTTTTCGTTTAGCATCTCCGATCTTTGTCATATGAAAAAATTGTTGAATGATAATATAAGCTTGAGACGTTAAAAATAAAAATAAATTTGTGGATGAACTTAATCGATTAGTTCAGTCCAACCTTTGACGAAGACTGAGTTCTTGTATAGTGGAACTGGTTGTCCGACAGTAAAGTCCATTGGTCTCATCCAAAAGATTGCCTTTGTTGGGCAAACTCCAATACATGCACCATCAGAGATGCATCTTTCAGGATAAAATACAAATGCTTTACCACGTTTCCAGCCTTCTACTGGTTTTACTCTTAGTACATCAGGTCCTAGAGTTGTGCAAATCTCGACGCAAAGTGCGCATCCGATACACATCTGTTCACTGATGTCTGGTAGTATTGCTACTGGCATTATAGTTTTTATTCAAAATTGTTCTTAATATAACTTACCAAAAAACTGGCTATTATAACGGCGTTAGAATTTCTATAACAGCGTTCAAAATTCTGATCGCATATTTTTAAGAAAAGTATTTTTTAATAATTTATGGATTTTATGCTAGAAGAGGAATTGTTTGATCTTATTGCATTTTGTTTACAAAATGCAGGATCGCCAGAAATTGACGGGAAAAAAAATCGTATCAAACAAATCGGAAAAGAACTTTTTGATGATGGTGGTGTAGATGCATTAGAAAATTTCTTTTTTGCATTATCTAATAGAATCAAAGAGGAATTTGGTAAAGATATTGATTCATTCAAACCGCTTTGGAATGATCTTAGTGACGAATGGAAATATTAAAGATATTAAATTAATTCTGAATGGATCTCTATTTTGGTAGTTTGTTCTGGTAGATCTTTTGAATATGTTGATATTGTTAGAAATGGATTTTTCATGTCCAGAAAAAACTTTGAAAGAGACTCGGTTTCAATTATGTACTTTGGCATTTCCTCATTAATTTTTTCTCTACTAGGAATAAATGCACTAATTAGAATAATTGAATTAGAAATTTTGGCAGAATTTGCTAAAAGCATTATACTGCTATTTATGAACCTGCCAACATCACCACGTTCTGTGAAAATATTGTAAAAAATATTGATAGAATCAATAATGACTATACATTTGTTTAATGATATTTCAAGTAAAGTTTGTTGTAAAATATTCTCCCAGGTCTTTTTTTCTACCTGAAACAGGGAGAGATTTTCTGATTTTGAGATTATGTTAGAATGTATATACCCAGAAAACAATAAATCAAAATCAAGATAAATTATTTTATCATTGGATTCACTGATTAATTCCTTCATCAAAACTGTTTTTGCGTAAGGATCAGAATAAGCAATAAGATTAATTGGTTTTTTTGCTAAAACTGGTTGAATTATCTTATTCACGCTACTAATTCTAGAATCTATATTATAAAGAAATTATTACTTTTCTATGACCATCATGGTAAGAGTAGACTGAACCTGTTTAATTTTTCTAATTTTATTAGTAATTAAATTCCGAAGTTTTTCATCATCAGCAGAAATCTTAATCACTATATCAAAAACTCCATAAACGCCTAGAATTTCGAAAGATGATATTTTTTCATACTCAAAAATTTTCTTGATTTGAGATATAACATCGACATCTGTTCCTAATTCAGAGTTGATTAAAACATAAGCAATTGGCATATTGAAAAAACCGAGAAATATTATTTAACTTGGCATAAATTCTGAAAATTGATTAAATGGCTTGAATTATCAATTTTGATGAAAGCCATTGATCTAACGCTCACTATTTCAGAATCAATTCCAACATTTCCAGGCTCTCCAAAGCCCAGTTTCATAGATTGGAACAATATAAAAAATGATGGTTATAACATGGAGCTTTTGTTTCTGAGTTCTCATACAGGAACACATATGGATGCTCCTTTCCATTTTGTAAAAAAAGGAAAAAAAATTCATGAGATTAATCCTAGTAGATTTGTTTCAGAGGCGATATTAGTAAAGATAAGAAGTAAAGTAATTACAAAAACTGATATTCAAAAATTTGAAAAAAAACACCGAAAAATTGAATCTGGTTCTACTGTAATTTTCTTCACCGGCTGGCAGAAGAATTTGAAAAAAGATTTTTACTTTACAAAAAATCCTGGATTGTCTGCTTCTGCTGCAAACTATCTGGCTCTTAAAAAAATCAATCTGGTAGGAATTGATTCGCCAAGCATAGATTTGGGCTCAAATTCAAAGTTTTCAGCACATCATATTTTTTCAAAAAAAGGGATACTCATTGTTGAGAATTTGGCAAACCTGGAAAAAATCCGATCTCCAAAATTTCAGTTAGTTGTTTTGCCTCTAAAATTGAAGGATGGCACGGGGTCTCCAGTCAGAGCAATAGCACTCGTTGATTAATTCATCTTTCATAATATTCAACAGGGTAATCAAACTGCTTGTTATAATCAACAGCATTCCAAAACTTCTCATCGTCTATATCTTTCCCTTCAGACAACCAAACGTTCAGAATTTTCTGCATGAAGAGCTTTGTTGTATCATCAATATCTGGTCTTTTGCCTGTTTGTTTTTCTATTTTATCTCGATTTTCTTTGAATAATTTTAGGAGTTTTTTGAGTTCTTTGCCATTTCTTAGGGATTGTTTTTCTTTGAATTCAGCGATTTTCTCCTCTTTGGATTTTCCAAATAGCCCCATGGTAGAATTTAGAGGATTTTCTCCTTTAAGTATAATTAAGGGTCTTTAAGTGAAAAGTTAGATAAACATGGGATTTGGAAGAGACGACAGACCACGGGAAATGCACAAGGCAACTTGTGGAGATTGTGGAAATGAGTGTGAAGTCCCATTTGAGCCAAGACAAGATAAACCAGTCTATTGTAATGATTGTTTTCCAAATCATAAACCAGCAAGAAGCGACCGTGGCGGAGGTCGATTTGGACGCGGTGGTGGATCTAGATTTGGCGGTAGAAATGATAGAGGTGGAGGAAGATATGGTGATAGAGGTGGCTCAAGATATGGTGGTAGAAATGATAGAGGTGGAGGAAGATATGGTGATAGAGGACCTCGCGAAATGCACGATGCAACTTGTGGAGATTGTGGAAATGAGTGTAAAATCCCATTTGAGCCAAAAGATGGTAGACCAGTTTACTGTAACGAATGCTTCCCAAATCATAGAAACCAGAGAAGAGATTAGAGCAGAGATTCTGCATTTTTAGTTAAAAATTAGAAAAAAAGGGATTAGAGTACGTCTACAGATTTGCCTTTTGGTTTAGTATCCAAGTTGAAAGTTAGTTCTAGGATACCATTTTTGTAGGTGGCTTTTGGAGAATCTGATTCGACCTTATGTTGAATTGGGACGTTAACATGGTATTTCTTCTCACCACGTTCTGCATCGATGTGAACGATATCCTCATCCACAACAACACCAACATCAGTCTTTTCAACTCCTGGCATCTCGGCGACAATCTTTAGAGTTTGTTCCTTGTCGTCAACCAAGGTGTCTATCAAAGGTTCTCTCTTCTCGACTACAGGTGTTTGTGAATGGTTATCACAACCACATGAATCTGCAGTAGGTAAACTGTCTGGCTTGACATTTCCGTACTCTTGGATCACGGGTTTTCCATCAGGTCCAACGGTCATGGTATAACCGTAAATAATTGGGCCGGAAACCCCGCTTGTGTTTTTTAGCATCTCAAAGACATCATCTAGATTTCCAAAGGAACTAGACATCTGTTTGAAGATTCTATTGAATTCGTCGTTGAACATTGTCATATTCACCTAGTTTATGTCATATGTATGACATTATATATAGTTTATTATATAATTAATAGAAAACTTACATGTTTATAATTTTCTGACATAATACTATTATAAGTGTCATAATATAACATTATTATGCGAACAACCGGTGTTTCTGTGCCTGATGTTGTTCGTGAAATCATCACTCGAAACAGGTCAATTTACGAGTGTATGAAGATGGATATCATCAATTATACCGCTTTAGCCGTTAAAATCCAGCCTGATGTAGAAAAACAGCTTGGAACCCCAGCAAATTTGAATACAATAGTTGTAGCAATTAAGAGATATGCTGACTCTTTTGATGAAAAGGAGGATATCTCTGATGAGCCAATTCTCAAAAATGCTAGACTTTCATTGACGGATAGAATCATGGGTCTGGAATGGAATATGGTTGATTTTGTAGAGCAGGATGTTTCGAGGATGTTTGCTGAAGCACAAAAGGCATTTTCTGACTCGGAGTTTTTCAGATTTGGAGATTCCTTTAGAATTTTGACAGAAGATTCTGATAGTGCAAGACATCTCTTTCAATCATTCCCAAAAGAGAATGATTACAGACCTGGATTAGCCAAAATTAAGATTCAGATATCCGGTCAAAATAGATCAGACGTGCTATCATATGTTACACAAATTCTGCATTATAATGGAATTGAGATTGTAGACGCCCTGCTAAGCCAAGATGGAGTTGTACTAATTTTCAAAGAAGAAGATGCACCTAGGGCATATGAAAAACTAAGAACTGAGATTCGGTAAAATTAGACGCCTAAACTCTCAGCCTTTGATATATCCAAAAATATCTTATCCCCGACTGAAATTCCAAGTTCCTTATACTCATGCATATCTAGTTTAATCGAAGTTTGATTTCCTGGCATTCCTCCCATTCCTGGCATACCGCCGCCTGAGATCATTTTGTTTAATCCTTTCATCATGTCATCCATATTTGAAAAACCCATTACATTTTGACCAAGTGTAGATGGAGGTTGATTTCCTTCTTTCAAATCTTTAGCCAATGAGAGAGATGCTATAACATATGGAGCACCGTCTGGTGATGCATCAATTCTTGTTACAACATATTCTTTCTTCATGTTTATTCTAAATAAAATTCGTTATTTTACTTTAACTAGTATTTGATTTCATTTTGGTTAATTCATCTTCAAAGAAGAATTTAGGCTCAAATGCAGGTTTCAGATCGTCTAGCCAAATTGCATTTTCATCATATTCTGCAAAAAATGGCTTATTTACCCAATCTGGATTCCTGCCCTGAAGCATTCTTGCTACAATTACTTTTTTGCCGTTTACCTCAGAAACTCCATCAATCTGCACCTTACCAGGAGTTGCTGACATACTAGGACCTCTTACGGTTCTTGCTAAACCACTGACGTTTTTTACAGCATCTTTGAAAATTTCATATGCCTTAACAAGTGGAATGCCAAAGTAGTGTTGAGCACCTGTATCACGAACTACGAACATATAGTATGGAATGCATCCCAATTCTACTTGTTTTTGCCACATTTTTGACCATACTTCAGAGCTGTCATTGATATGAGTTAAAAGTGGAGATTGGGTTCTAATCTGAGCGCCTGTATCTCTTACACGCTTTATTGCAGCTTTTACAGAACCTGTTTCTAGTTCTGCAGGATGATTAAAGTGTGCCATAAAGGCTAGATGCTTACCATTTTCCTCAACCCGCTGAAACGTTGCCAAAGTTTCGTCTGCGTCCTGATCAGTCAAAAATTTGTAAGGCCAATATGCTAATGCTTTTGTTCCAATTCTGATTGTTTTCAGATTTGGCAAATCTGCCTCTAATAACGTATCAATGTAAGTTGAAAACAGACTTGCTTTCATAATCATAGGATCTCCTCCAGTGAACAAGACGTCCGAAATTTCTGGATGTTCTATTAGATATTGGACTAATTGCTCTCCCTCCTTCATGGCAAACTTCATTTCGTCCATTCCGACAAACTGTGGCCATCTGAAACAAAAAGTACAATACGCATGGCAAGTCTGACTCTGACTAGGAAAGAAAAGACAGGTTTCATGATATTTGTGCTGCATTCCATATAGTTTTGTTCCATCTTTTAATGCTGGAACATTCATTTCCATCTGCCCAGCTGGATGAGGGTTTAGTTGTAATCTGATTTTATTGGCAACCTCTTGAATCTCCTTTTTATCTGCCTTTTTCTTCAAGGCGTCTGCCATTTCATCAAAATGATTAGGCAACAGCATTCCTTTTTGTGGAAATGTCAGGACGAAAATTGGGTCATTTGGGACATTATTCCAATTAATGAGCTGTTCTACAACGTAATTATTTGCTTTAAACGGTAAAACGTTTCCAACAACCTCCATCTCGAATTTTTTCTCTTCAGATAGTTCTGAAATCTGTGGAATTTTTCGAAAATCCTGTAACGTATAGGATCTGAGTGATGGAGACTCGTTTTCAGACCATACAATCTGCTCCTCTAGGGTCATTTGGGGATATGATTTTTAACACTAGTTAAAGTTTGGGTGGATTTGTGAATGAGTGGATTTTTAGTATATAAATAGAAAATTGAATCTGTTCTGTAAATAATTTGACGTTTTTTTGGAATAACTACGACTGACTCACATAATTTTCGTCATTTTTAACAAATTTCAATTAGTGAATATAAAATATGGCAGAAGAATTACCACAAATTTCAATTGGAGAGTTTGAGACAGTTTCACAGCTCGTCTCATCTTCAGATTCACTTCAGATGGCTTTGCTTGCACTTGGTATTGGAATCATAATAATTGTCTTAACTTATCGAAAATTCTCTAGTTGGATTGGAAAACAAAAATTTAGCTATACAAATCCGCATGGAGCAAGATTTGCAGCAAAGGCAATACTGCCGTTTTTAGCAATAGCGCTAATTTCATCTACTAACGTCTACATTCAAGCCTTTGAATTATTTGATCCAAATGCTATTGCAGTAGTTGGTAGTGAATTTACTCCTGAAGAAGTTTTTGCAAAGATGCTGAATACTTTGAATATTCTTGTGATAGGATATACAATTTCCCAATTGGTTCCAATTGCCCTTGCAAAAAGAGATCTTTCTGTAACTGAACATGAAGACTATGAAATTTGGAAGGATATGCATGGTTTCCCTGATGACGAAGATGATCTTTTCCATAAACTGTTCTCATGGGTACCACCTAAACAGATACCAGAAGATCTGACACAAGAAGAATTCCAAAAATATTTGGAAACCATGGAAGGTATAAGATTCCTTGAACAGTTTCGTACTTCCAAAGGCTCACCAATTGGAAGCTATGAAAAAAATGTGACAAAACCTTTTGAAGAATGGAAAAAATCTGAAAGAAAAAAATATGAAAAATACTTTACAGCATGTGTAACCGGAAATAATGAATCAGGAAGAAAACTGTTCCCTGGTGTAGTACCAGAAGAAATCTATCCATTTGATACTTGGAAAGAAATGAAACGATCTGGTAGTTTTGATCCTATTATTCCAGGCGGAAGATCTGTGGGATATGCAAGAAAGAAAAAACAAGGAGTGCCAAAATCTGTCAAACAAATAATTCCAATTATTTTATTTGTTGCAGTAATTATTGGGGTTGTTTCATGGTGGGGTGTAGATCTAGTTGTTTTAGCAACAGCAACAGGTGGTTTAGCATTAGGTATTGGATTAGCATTGAAAGAAACTTTAGAAAATTATTTTGCATATATTCTCATTAGAAAAGATAAAGTGGTTAATGAAGGTGACAGAATTAAATTACCAAGTGGATATAATGGATATGTTCATAGAATTACGCCTAGAGTTACCTATGTTAGACATGGTCTTAATGAATCATTAGCAATTATTCCAACAAAGCAAATAGTCACAGCTGAGATTGTAAATTTTACAAAAGAGATTAAGCTTGTACCAGCAGTTGTTGATGTAGGTGTCTCTTATCTTAACGATCCTAAACAGGTTGCTTCTATTCTAGTAAAAGTTGGAAAGCGTGCTATGAGCGAAATTATAGATAGTAGAGGTAGGCATCTTGTTAGACAAAATAGATGCCCATATCTTGATGATTATAAAGCAAGTTGTGGCTGTGATAAAGACATACATGTTGATGTTACACAACCAGTTGTTAGGTTTAACAAGTTCAATGATTCTGCATTAGATTTCAGTCTGTGGGTGTATGTCCAAAATTATGGTGCACAATTTAAGACAAAAAGTGATATGCGATTAATTATGTATGAAGAATTTAAAAAATACGATATTAGAATTCCATGGCCAATTAGGACTGTCTATCAAGGTGATGAGAAAAAAGAGGCACAAGAAATAGATCAGTTGAATGATGAGCGAAATAGTGTTATGGAACAATATGGACTTGGTGACCTTGGAAAAGGAGAAGCCAGTAGTGAAGAATAAAAGAATGGAAAGAAAATTTTTCTTATGCTCAAATTAACTCAAGTTAGAAAATTTATCATTACATTAGTAATTTTTACTTTAATATCATTTAGTTTTTCTACAATAGGTTTAAGCTTTGAAGAACATCCTCAATCAAGAATCATTGGAAACCCACTTGAGGTCAGTGCTATAAGCGTACAACATGTTTTAGGCCATATTTTTTGGGGCATGATTGCGGGTCTTCTTAGTTTAAGATTAAATTATGTATTCTTGTGTGGTGGTTTTGCAATACTTCTTGATGCAGATCATCTGTTACAATTTTTAGATATAGAGATGATTAGTCGTATGTCACATTCAATACCATTTGCAATTATAGTCAGTTTTATTATGCTAGCAATTTCCAAGTTTAGAGATTATCGTCTGGCGGCGGTTTCTTTTTCTGCAATAATTTCTCATCTCGCTTTTGATATATGGTTAGCAGAGCAATCAGGCTGGAATGGTACACAATTTCCTCTTTTTTCCCCTTTTTCAGTTGATATGATAGCACTTTCAGGATATAATTGGTTATTTTTAGAGATTTTCGCAGTAAGTATTGTTGGTATAGTTGTATTCATTAATAGAAAAGTTGCTAAAAAAGAAATCATACCAAAATAAATTAAAAAATTTAAGAATGCGCTTTGATTGATTGACTTTATGGGAAAAACCTCTGTAATTTCTGGAAATACATCAAAGGGATTAGCAAGACGGATTGCTAAAAAACTGAATGCTACTTTTATTCCTACAGAAACAACAAATTTTCCAGATGGTGAAAGTAAGATTACCTTGAAAAAAATTCCTAAAAAAGGAATAATTTTGGTAATTCAATCAACATCCCCACCAGTCGATACAAATTTGCTACAATTATTATCAATGGTTTCTCAAGCTAGAAAATTTTCTTCAAAAATATATGCAGTTATTCCATACATGGGTTATGCAAGACAAGACAGATCCTTCCTTGGTGGTGAGATTGTCACTATTTCAGTTGTTGCAAAAATGATGAAAACTGCTGGTGCTAAAAAAATTATTGTTGTTGATATCCATAGTAAAACTGCATTAAAACATTTTAAAATTGAAACAGAAAATGTTTCAGCAATACCAAAACTAGTAAATTATTTTAAAAAAATAAAACTAAAAAATCCATTAATCGTATCTCCTGACACTGGAGGTTCTGCAAGAGCAAAAGAATTTGCGAAGCAATTCAATACTGATTTTATTTCATTAAAGAAACATAGAAACCGAAAAACAGGAAAAGTAAAAATCCAATCTTCAAAAATGAATATTAAAAATAGGGATTTAATTTTGGTTGATGATATGATTAGTAGTGGTGGTAGTATTATCAAAGCAACTCAATTCCTCAAAAAACAAGGATCTGGAAGAATTTTTGTGGCATGTTCTCATGCAATATTAATTGGTGATGCTGAAAAAAATATTAGAAAAGCCGGTGTAAAAGAAATAATTAGTACTAATACTATACTTGGTAGAACCGCCAAAGTGGATGTGTCAGATATCATAGCTAAATCAATTAAATGAAATCATGAAACTTGTTTTTTTAGGTACTTCAGGTGCACAACCAACGCAAGAACGGTCACTTAGTTGTATCTGCTTAGTTACTGATAATGAAATATTGATGTTTGACGCAGGTGAGGGTGCGCAAATTTCTTATCTCAAATCAGGTCTAGGTTGGAATAAAAAAATGAAAATTTTTGTTACTCATCTTCATGGTGATCATTGTATTGGTATACTTGGTTTA
>Ga0208522_1002496_pt1 | contig 11028 bp, 13 predicted proteins | sample ETNtaG_25_FD_185763 | JGI IMG/M metagenome (GOLD analysis project Ga0208522, IMG submission 185763) | Marine microbial and viral communities from oxygen minimum zone, Eastern Pacific Ocean - ETNP201302SV86 (SPAdes) (version 2) | ecosystem: Environmental > Aquatic > Marine > Oceanic ... | reverse complement strand
AAAAAACTTTAAGCATTGTTTTGTCATTGCTAGTCATGGGTATTTTTTCACCGGCTAATGCCTAAAATTGAATCTATAATCTAATTAATTAGAGCCATCCTTACAGTCACCCAACAACTGATTCTACTGCAGGATAAAACTGAAGCAATGCAACAATACCAGCATATACAACCACAAACATTGCTCCCATAATTCCTAGGCAAACGCCAACCACCTTAGGTATATCTCTAGCCTCTTGATCATTCATATTAATCAAGCTCCTGAAATAAAAAACCAATAACAATTAAACCTGCCATAAAAATGCTTATGCAAAATGCGCCCATAAATACTGGACTAAATAATATTTCCATAACTTTCCCTTAAAAAAATAAAACTATTGATTTATAGGAGCTGGCTCTGAAATTTGAGTCATCAAATCACTGTCCCATTCCCCATCAACGACAACGTGAGCTGCTGCGCCAAGTAAAAAAGCCTCTATCAAATTGTGGCTTAGATATGCATAAAATCCAGGCTGCTTAAATGTATAGATTGAAGCTCCAGCAGAGCCTGCCCCAATTACCCAACTCTCTAGATTTGTTTTTGGTGAGTCAGAAAAATTCCCGCGCTCCCATACAAAATCCCCATGGCCTCCTATTAAATGTGGATAAGACTGACGATTAGCTTGAGAGTGAATAAACAAAACAGTATCTCCTACATTAGCTTTGAGTGCCCCAGTACCTGTAAGCGAACCGACCTTCCCATTAAATACAACATGAGATGGTTGAAGCGTTCTCATAACCTCAAGATCTTCTACATATCCCTCTATAGGGCTTTTGAATCTTTTATATTTGCCATTCTCATCTTTTGGAATGTAGTAATCTTGCTCTCCAATATAGAACGCCTTAGTGTATTTAATACGTTTGCCATTTTTATCAACTAATCCATCTCTTGGGAGTACCATAATTGCGCCATTCATGCCGTGGATAACATGCCATGGAACCATTGGCCCTCCTGGAGCACAGTGATATACAAAGACACCTGCTTTTGTGGCTTTAAACCTTAAAATAACCTTTTCACCTGGAGACACCTTGGTTAAATCTCCTCCGCCCATAGCCCCTGTTGCAGCATGAAAATCAATATTGTGCATCATAGAGTTTGAGCTTGGGTTAACAAGGGTTAATTCAACATAGTCGCCCTGATGAACAACTATTAATGGCCCAGGAACAGTGCCATTAAAAGTCAGGGCTTGAATAAAAACACCTGGTTCAATTTCAATTTCTTTTTCCTCAACAATCATCTCAACTTGCACTATCTTTGAAGGCCCCTCTGCAACCTGAGAGTGCTCAGGAAGATAAGGAGGATTGACAAGCTCTTGAGTAACTCTAGAGACTTCTAGAGTCTCAGCTGTTGAGATTTGACAAAAACAGAACAAAAAACCAATAACAATCAATCTTATTGTGGGATTAAGTAAATTCATAGTTATTTCTCCATATAGACTTAAAAGGTCAAAAAAGCTAGGCAATGCCGCAAAATAGGTACTAAAAAAGAAGGAAAAAACCTATTTGTTTATAACGGCACTATGCCTAGAAGAATGACTCCTGAAATTCCTGTCTCATGGATGCTGTCATTCATTGATATTATTTCAAAAGCAGACAAGACACTTCTTGACCTAAATCAAGAAATACAAAATATAATGGGGCTTATGGCCAATCAATCTAAAAATGGAAGCAAACATCTTGAGTTTTTAATGAGCCTCCCTCTTTTTAAGAACATGGCAAGTGTTGAGCTTGATCAAATAGCAACAAAAATAGTATCAAAAAAATACAAAAAAGGGGAAATACTGCCCTTATCCTTTGACGGCAAATCAAGACTATATATGTTGCATAAAGGGCAAGGTAAATTAGTAAAATTGAATTATCGGGGAGAAGAACTAGTCCTTAGATTTGTGAAGAAAAGTGACGTGATATCATCAATGCACTTTTCAAACCTTTTTGATGCGAGTTTTGAGTTTCTCGAAGACGCCTCAATGCTTTCACTGTCTGAGAGTGTAGTTAATAAATATATCACTCAAAGCAGCTCCTTTGCATCAAATGTAATTAGCATGTTGTCGGACAATATACAACTGCTTATGACTAATGCAGAAGTTTGGAGACTTAAAACTGCCCAAGAAAAAGTTGGCTGGTATTTAAACTCAATTAATATAAATAATCTTGGCAAACTAACATTATCCAAATCTGCTATTTCATTATTTTTAGGTATTACCCCTGAGTCCTTTTCAAGGGCCTTAAATAAGCTTGAAAAGGAAGGCATTAAAATTGAAAACAAACAAGTCAAACAAACAGAAGATAGTCCTCTTTGTTTATATTGTGACAAGGTTGTTGGCGCAAACTGTCAGTATTATGGTTCTAGCGAATGCCCGCTAGTTTTTCATAATGAATCTGCTAAACATGGCTCATAACCTTAAAGGATTTAAAAAAAATTCTTAATAATCTATAGCCTAATCAAAGAGCAGTAAAAACACTTTAAACATATTGAAAATATGTGTATTATCAGCGGATTCTGTATTGTTCGTATTATTAACTATGAAAAAAGAATTTAGCTTTGGGACCCAGGTTAGAAAATCCCCCTATTTTGACGCTACTGTTCATTGGGGAGCCCAAGGGTTTTCAGTTTACAACCATATGTATATTCCAAGAGACTTTGGAGACCCGGTTCAAAATTTTTGGAATCTTGTTAATGATGCAATACTCTGCGACGTTGCTGTTGAGCGCCAGGTCGAAATTACTGGCCCCGATGCTGCTCAATTTGTACAGCTACTAACTCCAAGAAATCTTTCTGGATGTGCTGTTGGACAATGCAAATATGTTCTGATTACGGATGAGAATGGAGGTGTATTGAACGATCCTGTTTTATTGAGACTTGCTGAAAATCACTTCTGGCTCTCTTTAGCTGATAGTGATATTTTGATGTGGGCAAAAGGTGTGGCAGTTAACTCTGGACTAAACGTCAAGTTATGCGAACCAGATGTTTCGCCACTTCAGCTTCAAGGACCCAAGTCAGGTGCTATTGCAAAAGCTATATTTGGAAACATAATAGATAGCCTCAAGTATTACTGGCTAGAAGAGATAGAGCTTAATGGGATTCCATTAATCATTTCTAGAACTGGCTGGTCAAGCGAGTTAGGCTATGAAATCTACCTGCGTGATGGCTCTCGAGGCAACGAACTCTGGGACTACATTATGAAAATTGGAGGTCCTATGGGATTAGTGCCGGGACACACTTCCACAATCAGACGAATTGAAGGCGGAATGCTTTCTTATCAAGCAGATATGGACTGCAGTGTAAATCCTTTTGAACTCGGACTAAATAGACTTGTTGATCTTGAAATGGATGCAGACTTTATTGGAAAAGATGCGCTTAAAAAAATTAAATCTGAGGGAGTTAAACGCACACAAGTTGGATTAGAAATTTCATGCTCTCCCCTTCAGCGCCCAAATACAAATTATTGGCCAATTTTTATGGATTCACATGAAGTCGGATACATTACATCAGCAGTTTATTCCCCTAGACTTGACAAAAATATCGCGCTCGCTATTATGGATGTTGAGTGTTCGGCCATAGACACTACTGGAGAAGTTAATACACCTGAAGGCAATTATCCTATCAAGGTAGTCCAAAAACCATTCTATGACCCTAAGAAGAAAATTACTTCAGGATCGTTGGCTGACCAAACTTGATTAGGAGAAAATTTATGTCTGAACTATCTGTTGACTTAAGCTGGAATAGAAAGGAGGATGAACTCTTGCCCGGAAAATTTTCTAGTGAACATGAGGTCTCATATAATGAACAATATAAAGTGTTAGCTGATACGGCTCCTGACTGGGGCGGATCGGCTAATAACACCAATCCAGAACAAGCACTCGCAGCCTCATTGAGCAGCTGTCACATGATGACATTTTTAGCACTTGCTGCAAAAACAAAATGGCCAGTCTCTTCATACAAAGATCATGCAGTAGCTCACCTAGGTAAAAACAGCAAAAAACAGATGGTTGTTAATCGAATTGACTTAAACCCATTAGTTGAATTTGATAGTGGCTTTGAAGTGAGCGTTGAAGAGTTAGAAAAAATGCATGACAGAGCACACAGATATTGTTTCATTTCCAACACGCTAGACTCTGAAGTCGAGGTTAATATCAACATTTAATAAGTTGGCAATCTGTTTCTGCTAATATGAGGCCTGAATTATGAGTATAAACAATAAAAACAAGGCTAATCCTAGTGAAATATTGCTTGAAGAGTTAGCCGATAATGGCGTCTTGCGATTGACGCTTAACGATGCTAAGCGAAGAAACGCTTTGTCTGAAGAAATGATGACTAAGCTTGCTACTGCTCTTACTAGAGCCTCCGAGAATGAAGACATAAGGACAATCATACTTGCAGGGAACGGCCCTGCTTTTTGTTCAGGTCATGACTTGAAACAAATGTCTGCTGCAAGAAAAAATAACGACGATGGGCACGCTTACTTTTCAAAGGTTTTTTCATCTTGTTCGGATCTCATGCAAATGATTGTTAACCATCCAAAACCTATTATTGCAGAAGTCTCAGGTGTTGCGGCAGCGGCTGGATGCCAACTGGTTGCATGCTGTGATCTTGCAGTTGCTGGAGAGTCTGCTCGATTTATTACACCAGGAGTCAACATTGGTCTTTTCTGCTCAACTCCAATGGTTGCCTTATCAAGAAATTTATCAAATAAGGCAGCAATGGAAATGCTGCTTACTGGTGAAATGGTTAACTCGAGCAAAGCCGAGCGCATTGGTCTTATTAATCGTGTTGTCGAAGATAAAAACGTTACACACAATACTGAAGAATTGGCAAGCCTCATTGCTTCAAAATCAAGCATGGTTTTAGAAACCGGAAAAAAGGCTTTTTATAATCAAAAAGACATGCCTCTCTCTGAGGCTTATGAATACGCCTCAAAGGTAATGGTTGAAAACATGCTGAAAAATGATGCAAGTGAGGGAATTAATGCCTTTATTGAAAAACGTCATCCAAAGTGGCAAGGTAAATAACCTAGTTCAAAATGATCAATCCTTATAATACTGGCTTAGATCGTAACCCAGCAAATTACCAGCCCCTCACCCCACTCAGTTTTCTTGAAAGAGCGGCGGAAGTCTATCCAAAACACATTGCAATTATTCATGGGTCAATCAAAAGAAACTATAGTCAGTTTTATAAGCGCTCACTTCAACTAGCCTCTGCATTGTCAGCAAGAGGGATTATCAGAGGGGATACGGTTTCAGTAATTTTGCCAAACACTCCTGCTATGTTGGAATCTCATTATGGCGTTCCAATGTGTGGCGCTGTTCTTCATAGCATCAATACTCGACTAGACCCTGAAACAATCGCTTACCAACTAGACCATTCAGACTCTAAGGCGCTCATAGTTGATCGTGAGTTTTTAGAAGTTGCAAGATCTTCGCTTAAGCTAGCAAAAGTTAACCCAATATTAATTGACTATAATGATAGTGAGCATCCTGTTTCCAACTCATTACCTAATGCAACTGAGTATGCGTCTTTTTTGTTAGAAGGTGATGAAGACTATAAGTGGCTTATGCCTGATGATGAGTGGGATGCAATCTCACTAAACTACACCTCTGGCACTACCGGAAATCCCAAAGGGGTTGTCTCTCACCACCGCGGCGCCTACCTTCTGGCTCAAGGCAATGCAATGATTGCATCAATCAATAAACACTCTGTCTACCTGTGGACTCTGCCTATGTTTCACTGCAACGGCTGGTGTTTTCCTTGGACAATGTCGGCAATCATTGGAACACATGTTTGCTTAAGACAAGTTCGAGCTGCTCCCATTTGGGACTCTCTTGCCAAGCACAAGGTCACGCATTTATGCGGAGCGCCTATAGTCATGTCAACAATACTCTCAGCTTCAGATAATGAAAAAAAATTGCTAGAAAATCAAGTTGAGTTTTTTACAGCAGCAGCTCCTCCGCCAGAGTCAGTCCTAACAAATATGAATGCTGCAGGATTTAATGTTACTCATCTTTATGGCCTTTCTGAAACCTATGGTCCTGCGGTGGTCAACGAGTGGCACCAAGACTGGAACGATCTAAATGAAAATGAACAAGCCTCTTTGAAAGCTCGCCAAGGAGTTCGATACCTACCGCTTGAATCTTTAGATGTTATGGATCCAAATACAATGAAACCTGTGCCTCGTGATGGCAAAACAATCGGCGAAGTCATGTTTCGAGGCAATGTGGTTATGAAAGGCTACTTAAAAAATAAAAGCGCGACTGACGAGTCATTTAAGGATGGTTGGTTCCACTCTGGAGACTTGGGAGTTATTCATGAAGACGGATACATTCAGTTAAAAGACCGATCAAAAGACATCATCATTTCCGGTGGTGAGAACATATCCTCAATTGAAATTGAAGAGGTTTTGTACAAACATCCTGCCGTTGAGGCTACCGCTGTAGTTGCTATGCCCGATGATAAATGGGGCGAAACCCCGTGCGCATTTGTTCAGCTCAAAGAGTTGAGTGAAGCCACCGAAGAAGATTTAAGCCAATGGTGTAAAGATCATATGGCTTCTTTTAAAATTCCTCGTCAATTTATTTTTGATGATATTCCAAAAACATCAACTGGCAAAGTTCAAAAATTTATACTGAGAGAGCTGGCAATAAAAAAGCGGCCATAAAGACCGCTTGATAGGATTAAGCTGGTGCCGACACACGGACTCGAACCGCGGACCTACTGATTACAAATCAGTTGCACTACCAACTGTGCTATGTCGGCTTAGAGCGAAATTATACCGTAAAGGATTTTTTTTCAGCAAGATATTATAGCCCTAAAAAAGGTTTATTTTTTACGTTGCTTAAGGCCGATGCGAATCCCTATAATTGCGAGAACAAGCGCCATCAAAAACCACTGTATTGCGTAGCCAATATGTTTTTCTATACTCCCAGTATACGGCTCCCATTTTCTAACATATCCGTCAGAAGAAGAAGCGTCTAACAAACCAACAACACTTGTTAATCCAATACCGGATAATCCAATAAGTGCATCAATATCAATCGCCTGAACTAGAACTGGGAACTCTGAATCTAGCTCGCTGGATTTCAGCTCAATTCGTGTAATTGGTTTAGAGATTTGAACTTTAATTTCTCGAGGATCTGAATCTACAAAAATATCTGCAAATTTATCTCTTCGACCATTCCATGGAATAAAACCCCTGTTAACCAAAATTGCTTTTGTTTGGCCTTTCAATTCAAAGGGGGTTAACACATAATATCCGGCAGCCTGATCAACAATCTGATTGTCGTATATAAACTGCTTGTCATTTAAATATTGGCCCTGAATACGAACAGCGTAATACTCTTTATCTTCTAGAGCGTCTGTTGATTCAATAAGCTCAACAATGCCAGTGTTTGCGCCCTTTATTGATGCCTCTATTGCTCTTTTTTCTTCAGCTCGATCTAGTTGCCAAAAACCAAGTGAAACGAGAAAGGCAAAAGTTAGGGTTATGAGGATTGCTGGTATTAAGAACCTAGACTTCATCACTGGGTTGGCAAAATGTTATTGGGCTCTATCCAGCCCATAAAGCTAGCAAACATTAGCAATATAAACAAAAAAACAGAAAGGCTGATGCGCATTCTTAGTGCCTTGAACATTTTATCTGAGCCCTGTTTTCCACCCCTAAGCAATCCAATAAGTGCAGACCCCAAACTCAAAAAGATAACTAAGACTAGAGCTAAAACAATAAGATTCATATATTTCCTTTGGCAAGCTAAAAAAAAGACCCCGCTAAGGGGTCTTTTGTCAAAACCACTTACTGGTAATTATAGCCAGTATACAAAAATAAATAGCCCTAGCCAAACAACATCAACAAAGTGCCAATACCAAGCAACGCCTTCAAAAGCAAAGTGATTGTCTGAATCAAAATGACCTTTTTGAATTCGATAGAGAATTACTGTCAACATAATTACTCCAATCGTTACATGAAAACCATGAAAACCAGTAAGCAAGTAAAATGTTGACCCGTAAATTCCTGAGGTCAACTTCAGCCCATCATGGTAAGCATGTCCATACTCAGTAATTTGAAAGCCTAGAAAAACAACGCCTAAAGCAATTGTCGCAATCATCCAAGCTATTAAAGCATTTCTATGTCCTGCTCTAAGCGCATGATGCGCATAAGTAATTGTAACTCCAGAAGAAAGAAGAAGAGCAGTATTGATTGCTGGCAGACCCCATGTATCAACTAGCTTAAAATTAGTTGACCAAGTTACGCCACCTTGTCCAACTTCGCTAGGGGTGGAAATCAAAGGCCATGTGGCTTTAAACCCTTCCCAAAGCTCTGGAGTAAACATATTATTATCTGCGCCACCAAGCCAAGGAACGCTCAGAACTCTAGCATATAAAAGTGCCCCAAAGAATGCTGCAAAGAACATGACTTCTGAGAATATAAACCAGCTCATACCCCATCTAAATGATCTATCAACTTGGGAGTTATAAATACCTCCAACACTTTCATTTACAACAGTGCCAAGCCAGCCAAACATCATAAATGCAATGATTGCAAAACCTAAAACCATTACAGGCCAGCCCCAGGTTACACCATGCATCTGATTAGCGAATCCTACAAAAAGTGTAGAGATGCCGATTGATCCAATGATTGGCCAGTAAGTGCCATGAGGGACATAATATTTTTCGTTGCTCATTTTCTTTTCCTTTTTTTAACTATCTAACTTATAAAAATTATATGACAAACTTAAGTCTTTAATCCATTCTTCCATTTCGGGCTCAACCACAAACCGAACTGTCATTTCAACCTCTTCATTAGGCTGAAAGCCCTGCTTTATAAAACAGAAGCATTCTAGCTTTTTAAAGTGAAGAGCCGCATCTGTCGGCGCCACACTTGGTATTGCTTGACCGTAAATGACTTCATCGGTCGTATTTTTGGCGATGTAGCTGGTGTTATAAAACTTACCAGGTACAACCTCTATAGAGGTCTCTTTAGGCGCAAACTGCACTGGAAAACCAGGACTAGTTGACGCAAAAAAACTCACCGTTACCAACCGCTCTTCATCCACCTGATACAGCTGCTCTGTCTCTACAGTACCAGTCGTACCATTAAACCCCGTTATATCGCACAACACCTTATATATTGGCACCATGGCATAAGCAAAAAAGAACATTAAAACGGGAACAGATACAAGCTTTATCCAAAACCCTTTTGTAATTTTTTTTCTTTCCATGTCAGCCATTAAGCAATATAGTGGCTACATAAACTCCTATTGCTACAACGCCAACTATTAATGCTGTTTTTGTGGCGCCCTTATTATTATTTTTATCTGCCATCAGCTATGCTGAGACTCTGCCAAAATTTCAGCTCTTGTCGGTGGCTCATTAAAACTATGATAAGCAACTGGCGTAGCCAAAGTCCATTCCAAGCCTTTTGCGCCTTCCCATGGTCTCGCAACTGCAGGCTTTCCGTTTCGAATACAATCAACAATAATATAAGTGAAAAGAATAAATGAAAGGCCAAAAGCAAAAGAGCCAATTGATGAAATATAGTTAAAATCTGAAAACTGTAATGCATAGTCAGGAATACGACGAGGCATTCCAGCCAATCCTAAAAAGTGCTGAGGAAAGAATGTTATGTTAACCGAAATGAGCGCTATCCAGAAATGTACCTTGGCAAGCCTTTCGTTATACATTTTGCCAGTCCACTTAGGTAGCCAATAAAATACTGCCGCGATGATTCCCCATAGGGCACCAGTCACAAGAACATAGTGAAAGTGGGCAACAACGAAATAAGTATCGTGGTACTGAATGTCAGCTGGAGCGATTCCCAACATTAATCCTGAGAAGCCGCCAATCGTAAACAAAAACACAAACGACAGGGCCCATAACATTGGTGTTTCGAAGGTCATAGAGCCTTTCCACATTGTCGCGACCCAGTTAAAAACTTTTACTCCCGTTGGAACCGCAATCAACATTGTGGCATACATAAAGTATAGCTCTCCAGCTACGGGCATCCCGGTCAGGAACATATGGTGTGCCCAGACGATGTATGACAAGAATGCAATTGATGCTGTCGCATAAACCATTGACGAATAGCCAAAGAGCGGCTTTCTTGCAAAGGTTGGAATAATATGGGAGACAATCCCGAATGCCGGCAAAATCATGATGTAAACCTCTGGGTGCCCAAAGAACCAAAATATGTGCTGAAACATCACTGGGTCTCCACCGCCAGTTGCATCAAAGAATGCAGTGCCAAAGTTTCGATCCGTCAACATCATTGTAACGGCTCCTGCTAGAACAGGCATCGCCCCAATCAATAAAAATGAAGTGATTAACCATGTCCATACGAAAAGAGGCATGTCCATGAGTCTCATTTCAGGTGCCTTCATATTAAGAACGGTTGCAATAATATTAATCGATCCCATGATTGAAGAAAATCCTAGCAAATGAACAGCAAAGATAAAGAAGTCTGTTGAGTCTGGGGCAAAGGTTGTTGAAAGCGGCGCGTAAAAAGTCCAACCAAAAGCCGGAGCTCCGCCCTCCATGAAGAAGGTGCTTAAGAGAATTGTACCTGCAAATGGCAATATCCAAAAACTCCAATTGTTCATTCTTGGAAGCGCCATATCAGGCGCTCCAACCATCATCGGTATGAGCCAGTTTGCTAAGCCCACAAACGCAGGCATAATAGCTCCAAAAACCATTATAAGGCCATGCATTGTAGTAAGCTGGTTGAACACTTGTGGTTCAAATAACTGTAAGCCGGGCTGTAATAGTTCGGAGCGGATACCCATTGCAAAAGCACCCCCAACTAGAAGCATTGCAAATGAAAACCATAGGTACAAAGTTCCGATGTCCTTATGGTTGGTTGTCTTAACCCATCTTAAAAGCCCCTTTTCGGGACCATGGTGGTGATCGTCGTGTGCTGCTGCCGTTGTAGTTGAGCTCATGTATTTCTCCTTAAATTAACGTGCAGATGTAACATCTGATGGTTGAACAACTGATCCATTGTTA
>Ga0208522_1002494_pt1 | contig 11030 bp, 9 predicted proteins | sample ETNtaG_25_FD_185763 | JGI IMG/M metagenome (GOLD analysis project Ga0208522, IMG submission 185763) | Marine microbial and viral communities from oxygen minimum zone, Eastern Pacific Ocean - ETNP201302SV86 (SPAdes) (version 2) | ecosystem: Environmental > Aquatic > Marine > Oceanic ... | reverse complement strand
TGTACAGTCCGATTAGTATCTCTCCAGCGTTGGTTGTCATTTTGACTACGGTAGGCATGGAGCCGGGAGCGTTCACAGGCACAAGAGCATATGTGTGCCCCCTAACTCTAATGATGGTGTCAGCATCGAGAGTAATCAGGCGACCACGGAGCCGGGGAGAACTCCGTCGGGCAACTCAAGCAGGCGAACCGTGCCATCGGGATCGAGTGCTCCGAGGACAAGGAACTGAGAGATGAATCCCGTGGGCAGGGTCTTGTCACCGAGGTTGACTGCGCCTACCACGGTGCGGCCAATCAACTGTGCTCGCGAGTAGTTGGTAATCTGCGCGGAGCTCCACAGTTTCCCGATTACCGGTCCAAAGTTGACACGAATCTTGTACGAGGGCTTACGCATCTCAGGGAACTCCTCCACCTCGAGGACTACGCCTGCCCTCATGTCGAGTTCAAAGTAGGCAGCTGCGCCCACATACTCCTTCTTGTCGAGTTTCTCGGGATGGTAGGGCTCGCTCGAGTCGATGATGTGCTGGCTCATTCACTCACCCGCGACATCTGACTTCAATATCAGCGCCCTGAGGTCGATTCCGGCCTCTGCGAAAGCCTCTGCTCCTCCCTCCTCACGGTCGAGGATGGTGATGCAGGCGGCGACATCGCAGCCCATCTCACTGAGTCTGGCAGCGGCCTGCAACGCCGACCCCCCAGTTGTAGTCACATCCTCAAGAAGCACTACTCTGTCACCAGTAGCAAGGCTCGATCCCTCGATGCCAGGGGGGTTGCCGGTCTTTCGTCCACCGCGCCCCTTCGGCTCCTTGCGCACGAGGAAGCCGCGCAGGCTAGATCCTCTACCTGCCTTGGCGATGGCGATGCCCGTGAGTGGGACGGCGCCGAGCTCGAGGCCGCCGACCGCGTCCACGCCCCCGATGCCTTCAATTTCGGCGTGGATTAGTACACCAAGCAAATGGGCGCAATCGGGATCCATCATAACCGGCTTCATATCGAAGAAGTGGGCACTCTGGCGCCCGCTGGCTAGAGTAAATAGATCGTCGGGAGAGTGCAAGTAAGCCAAGTCGCGGACCCTGTCGACCAGTCTCGACCTCGCTTCGTCCACGCTGGTTGACGCCATCTTCTCCTCCGCTTCGGCTCGGCAGGGGTCGGATGAAGGTTCGCACTCCGGACGGGCCAATTGACGGGCATTCCGGTGAATGTTCTTGGACGGCCTCTCTCGGTATGGGAATGTTCGGCAGCGGAGCGTGTCTACATGAGTGCGGATAAGAGACAGATTGCGGAGTACGACGAGGTCCGGCTGAGTGACGAGCGCACGTCGTACCAGAGTTGGTTGGACCGACGTGCAGACGAGGTCTATCTCATCGCCACTGAGGCCAAGGCCAAGGGCCTTGATTTCACAGAAGAAATCGAGATTCCACGTACAGCCGACCTCGCTAGCAGAACCGAGAAGCTGCTCGAAGAATACCTCGATGGGATGAGCATCGAGGATGACCTGCGCAACCTCCTGAGGACCTTCGACAGGGAGACTGCAGCCATCGAGATTGCGCTGGATGTCGCAAGAAGGATGCACGCTAGGACCAGTGATATCACCAAGGCCATCGACTCCGGATTGAGAGTCGGTCTCGCTGTGCTGACCGAAGCGGTTCTGGTAGCCCCGCTCGAGGGCATCGGCGGCGTTCGCATCATGAACAACGCCGATGGTTCCGAGTTCCTCTCAATCGACTATGCTGGCCCGATTCGAGCGGCGGGCGGCACCGCCCAGGCACTGGGAGTCCTAATCGGAGACATGATCCGTCGCGAACTTGGCATCGGCAGGTACGTCCCGACGACACCGGAGGTAGAGCGGGTCAAGGAGGAGTTCGGCCTCTACCGCGTCGGCCTGCAGTACAAGCCTCCTCCTGAGGAGATCGAGGTCATCGTGCGGGCCTGCCCGGTGATGATTAACGGAGAGGAGACTGAGAAGCAGGAGTGCGCTGGCTACAAGGAGGTCCGCAATATCGTGAATTCGAACGACTCACCTCGTACTAGGATTCGTGGAGGTGTGATGCTGGTCATTGGAGAGGGGCTGTGCCTCAAGGCTCCGAAGATCCTCAAGCACACCACGAGCCTAGAGATACCCGGATGGGACTTCATAGCCCAATTCGTCGGCAAGGGCAAGACCGACGATGCTGGCGGCATCAATAAGCGTGAGATTACCAAAGTGAGCCGGTACATGGAGGACGTCATCGCCGGGCGACCGGTCTTCGGCGAGCCCTGCGAGCCTGGAGGGTTCAGGCTCAGATACGGCAGAAGTCGCGCTTCCGGGCTTGCCGCCGCCGGAGTGAACCCGGTGTCGATGCAGGCACTGGGGGGATTTCTTTCCGTGGGGACCCAGATGAAGACGGAGCGGCCGGGCAAAGCCTGCGCCGTCACCCCGTGTGTTGATATTGACGGGCCCACGGTACTACTCAGTGACGGTGCCTTCCGCAGGATCTCCACGCCCGAGGAATGGGAGGCGTGCTCTCAGGAAGTAATCAGCATCTGGGACTCTGGGGAGATACTGTCGGGATTCGGCGAGTTCCTCGAGAACAACAAGGACCTTGTTCCCTCTGCCTACAACCGGGACTGGTGGGCAGCCGATCTCGCGGAAGCTCTAGATCACCCAGACAAAGTCGACGGTTTCGCTCAGATGCTCGGCGTAGATAGGACAGAACTGCCGCCAGGGATGCCCTTCAACGGCGCCATAGAGCGAGGTGGAGAGAGTGCGCTGGACCGCAGCTGGCGCCAGCGGAACTGGTTCCTGTATCTGCGCGACATGGAGGTAGAGTGGGAATCTGCGCGAGCCATGAACCTAGAGTACGGCACGGCGGTCCCCCCACCGTGGAACTTGTGGTGGTCCGACATGCCGATGTCGTTCGCCCCCGCAGTCATCGAGGCGCTTGTTGGCTCTTCCATCGAGGACGGGGCGCTCCGCCTGAACGGAGGCGCCGCCACTTGGTCGCCAGACGCCTTCTTCGAGGATATCGGGCTGCCGGCCCCCTCTACTGGAATCTGGCCCCGATGGACCATGGTGCACAACCACGGCATCCTGAAGTCGGCTCTGATGACCCTTGGGGTCGAGCATCTCCATGAGGGTGATGACATCGTGATAGCATCTCACTGGGAGGGACTAGTCGAGGGGCTCGGACTCGAGATCCACGGCAGCTCTCTGCGTATCACAACCGAGGCAGGATCATACATCGACGACAGAGTGAATAGGATTCGTGATGCGACAGCGGTCATCGCACAAGAGGGCGCTCGTCAGGAGGACCTAGGAGGTCGGCGAGCGGTCGTCAGGATGAAGGCCGAGACAGCAGCGAGGCAGGAAGGGCTCGGGATACAGGATACCGATGCAGCTGGAAAGGCTGCTGCAAGCGAGATCGAGGACTCTGGGCCTGCCGATACCACAGCCCTACGGGCCGCGCAAGTTCTGCTGGACGAGCACGGAGTAGATCGTTCGCTGTGGCTGGTCAGGCGGCTCTCCGGATTGCGGTGGGAGGATTCCGCGCCTTGCAGGGTGGGCTCACGAATGGGTCGGCCGGAGAAGGCCGGAGTTCGAGAGATGAAGCCGAAGGTCCACGCTCTGTACCCAATAGGCGAGAACGGCGGGCCGCAGCGACTGCTCGGACAGGCCGCCGGCAAGGGCGTCATCCGGGTTGAGATGGGACCTCGTGTGTGCGACAAGTGTGGGCAGGAGTCCCCACATCTGAGATGTCACAACCGGCTGGTCGCCGGCGAGGTGGCTGAGTGCGGCGGGCGCACCCGGATGAGGAAGCGGCGAAGCGGCCGAAACAGGCGCAGGATGGGTCAGAGGACCAGTGTTCCACTCGGTGGCATACTGGAGGTCAAGAGGCGCGCGCTCGGACTTGACAGGGTGCCGAACAGAATCAAGGCGGTCAAGGGCCTGATCTCGATAAAACAGACGCCAGAGCCAATCGAAAAGGGGTTACTGCGAGCCAAGCACGAGGTATCGGTGTTCCGCGACGGCACCTCGCGCTACGACATGAGCGATGTCCCGATTACCCATTTCAGACCTAGTGAAATCGGCACCCCTTGGAACAAACTGCACGATCTTGGATACTCTCACGACATCTTCGGCGCGCCTCTCAATTCAGACGAGCAGTTGCTTGAGCTTCTACCGCAGGACTTCGTGCCTTCGATTCTAGCCAAGGACCACCTCCTGAACATATGTCGTTTCGTCGACGACTTGCTAGTGCGATTCTACGAGATGGATCCCTTCTACGAGGTCGCTGACGAGTCTGATTTGGTTGGCCATCTGGCAATCGGCCTCGCGCCACACACATCGGGCGGTGTGCTGTGCCGAATCATCGGTTGGACCAGTGCCTCCGCCGGGTACGCCCACCCCCTGTTCCACGCTGCGAAACGGCGCAACTGCGACGGTGACGAGGATAGCCTGATGATGCTGCTCGACGGTCTGCTGAACTTCTCCAAGTCAATCCTACCAGCAGGCAGGGGCGGTCGGATGGACGCTCCGCTTGTGCTGAGCACGCGCATCAATCCGAGCGAGATCGACAAGGAGGCCCTCAATGTCGACTGTTCATGGTCCTACAGCCGAGCCTTCTACGAGGCGACTAAGTCGCAGCCGCACCCGAGCGAGATCGAAGACCTCGTCGACTTGGTCAACAACAGAATCGACACGGTCGGTGAGATTCGGGGGTACGGATGGACCCATGACTCGGGTCGACTCGACGCCGGGCCCGAGAACTCGTCGTATAAGACCCTCAAGACGATGGAGGACAAAATGCTCGCACAACTGGCTCTCGGAACTCGTCTGAGACCTGTTAGCGCGCAGCGCGTCGCCTCGCAGGTCATCGAATCCCACTTCCTTCCTGACCTGCGTGGAAACCTCATGGCCTTCACACGTCAGAAGGTCCGCTGCGTCAAGTGCGCCGCTTCTTATCGTAGGATGCCTCTGGCGGGCAAGTGCATCCAGACTGTATCAACCGGTGGCGGCTTGGTCGGTTCGAGAGATGGTGACAGTTCATTGTGCGGGGGCAACGTCGTTCTGACGGTCTCAGAAGGAGCTGTTCGCAAGTACATCCAGATCACCCGGAACGTCATCGAGAGGTACGGCGTCGATGACTACACCAAGCAGCGCGTCAACTGGATGACTGACAGCGTTGATTCCCTGTTCAACGACGACACGGTCACCGTGATGACTCTCAACGACTTCGTCTAGTAATCGATTTCCAGGGTCCGGAGGACCCTGTCCATCCACTGAAGCTTCTCCATCTTGGCCTCAGCCTCGGTCACTCCAGACCACCTGCCTACGACATCAGTCCTAGTACCCAGCATCGTGATTGCCTCCTTGGGCACACCCATAGAGCGAATCACGCAGGCGGCCCGGTCCCCGTCGGTGAATCCTCCGGGATTGTGCATGCCGGGGATCGATGCGGGAGTCTGATGAGTCAGCACCAGAGGCGAGGGTGTTGGTGCCTCTGCGGCTATCTCCAGCAGTGACTCCCATTCGGCGAGGTTGTCGCCGTGGGCGTGCAGGAAGACCGGTATTCCTCGCTTGACCGCCTCGGTAGTCCCCCGGCCACCGTCACCGTCGCTGACTATGCATGCTAGGCGCGACCATGCTCGCTCCGCCGTCGAGTCGGGCAGCGTCGAGAGGGCGCCTGCGGAACCGTCGGCTGCAACCAGAAGTGCCGGTCGCTCGAGCACTTGCAGGACCTCATCGGCCTCCACGGCCGCGCCGAGGACTGCGACTTCTGTGGGCCTGAGAACCATCCTCCGAATCAGGCCCGCCACAGTGGCGGCCCTGCGCGGGCGGGTCCAGTCGTTGATTTCCGACGCCTCAACCGCTTCGAGCATGGATTGGGCGCTGCTGGAGTCAGCGTCGAGTTCCCATCCAAAGTGCTCGCGGACCTCCGTCTGAATGGAGAGCAGTTCGTCGTCGACAGGAAGCAGGTCGGTCGGTCTGTCCATCTGGCCTCACTCCAGTAGAAGGGCACGGTGAGTGTTGAATAACCCTCGTGGCCCACTGCTTGCCAATGCCGATGCCGCTTGCACTGCCGTCGGTGGAGGACGAGGTCCTGCTAGCCCGCTATCCCTTCCTGCCCCAAGGCAGGGAGCATATGCGTAGAGTGCTCGAGAGCAATGGCATCTCGGTCGAGGACCTGATTGACGCGCCCTGGTTGGAAGACATCAGGACTAGGGGTAGACTGCGCTTGCTCGACAGCGTGATGCACAAGGATGGCGCTGACATAGCGACCACTGTCGACCTGTCGACCGAAGTGGGTAGGATGACCGAGGTGCTTTCGTTCCTGCACGCTATGCTGGTCGTCTGCGCCTCCTTCAACGAGAGGCTGTTGGCTCGATGGATAGAGGGTGAGGCAACCAGAGCCGACCAGCTGTTCGGCATGGACACGGAGAATTTTGAACTGCTGGCGGCTTCTTACCTCTCAGGAATCAGAAGCGAGGGGGGTTCGGGCTCCAACGAAGTGGTTTACTGGATCCCCATGGCTGACTTCATCGAGTTGTGCCCAAGAATCTCTGGCACCTATTGGCATCTGGCCAACCGACCGGTCATCGGAGGATGGGTTTGCATGGACGCGGCTGTGGGCGAGAGCAGCAGGCAGCGTACTGCGAGACTGCTGAAGGAGAGGATTAGAGAGAACCTGAACCAGACCTGCACAGACAGGATGGACAGGATGAGTGAGGAGTTCGCGGCTCTGTTCGCTGATCCAGTCGAGCGCATCACTGGGCTGCTCTCCGAGCGCGTCGAGGCCGAGATGCCGATGACGGCTGCGGTCAGGGAGGACTGGCCGCCGTGCTTTGAATCGGCGGTTTCCGAACTGAATCAGGGAGTCAATGTGAACCACGTCGGGAGGGTCTTCCTAGCTGCCTTCTCGAAGTCCATCGGGATGTCGCAGGAACAGACATGCTCATTCTTCGCCAACGCCCCTGACTACAGTGCGGACACCACCTCATACCAGGTGAACCAGATCTACGAGCGTGACTACACGCCACACGGCTGCGCCGCCCTGAAGACCTCGGCTAGGTGCCCAGTGCAGCCGGGTGATGACAGGCTGTGCGACCAAGAATGGTTGACTCATCCACTGAAGTACATTAGAGCCAAGCAGCGCAGCCGCTATCGCGAGAGTTCGCAGGCCGAGGAAGTGCCTGAAGTCGTCGAGTCCGAGTCCGAGTCGGCCAATTCTTGATATGGGCCAGCATTACATCGCGACTCATACCGGATGAGTAGACATGGTGAGGACTCTCGTACTGACTGTCGACCGCGACAACGACCTCGGAGTCAAGGCTGGCATCAGAGGTCCCGTCATCGGTCGCAAGGCCACTCTTACGGCCGCACTGCGACTGGGCATAGCTGACCCTGAGGAATCTGACACCAATGCCATACTGGGAGCCCTGAACCACCACGACAAGTTGGTGGAGAACGCTCAGGGTGACGATGAGATACAAATCGCCCTCCTGACAGGTGATGTCAGGGTCGGTCCGCGCAGTGACCGGGCCATCGCGATGCAACTGGACGAGGTCATCCAGGAGTTCCAGCCTGACTCAGCCATTCTAATCACCGACGGGGCGGATGACGAGGCTTCGCTTCCCATAATCACCTCGAGGGTGCGCGTCGATCACGTCGAGAAGGTAATCGTCAGGCAGTCCAAGGGCATCGAGAGTACCTACTACTACGTCGCCAAGGCCATCGACGACCCGCGCTGGCGAGCTAAGCTGCTGGTTCCTGTCGCCATCTTCCTGATGATTCTTGGTCTCGGCCTCATCATCCCGGGCGGTGGCGCTCTCATCGGCGCGATGCCACTGTTCATCGGCATCTGGGTGCTCGCCAAGGGGCTCGGATGGGAGCAGCAGCTTGAGCGCTTGATGATCGACATGCGGGAGAGCGCCACCGGGGGGATATGGTCGTCCCTGCTCTGGGGCCTCTCGATTGTCTCGGTGCTCCTATCAATCCTCACCGCCTACCAGGTGTTCTCAGCCACGAACATCGAGATTGATGGTTACGTGGCCTGGCTAGGCAGTGAATTCAACGTCGACGCGGTGAACAGGGACATAGCCGTCTGGGCCATCGCCATCAACGAGGCTCTCACGTGGATCGTCGTCTCCGCATTCTCGTTCGCGCTCTCTCTGGGCGTGCTTAGGTGGAAGGAGGGCAACTTCACCGGACGCAGTGTGTTGCTGCTCAGTCTTGGCATGGTGGTCTACTTCTTCGCCAAGGCCGCATTGGTGGTCATACTGACTGAGATGGGAGGGTCGGACTTCAACCTCGACTACCAGAGCGTCTCGGACACTTGGGGGATGCCGGTGTTCGCAATCATCGCGTACTACCTACTGAGGACGGCCGTGCAGTCGGTGACTGAGGACGAGGGCATCACTGGAGAGAATCGGTTCTGGGGCGTCTAATCACTCCTCGAAGGTCGAGTCCATCATGCACGCAGGGCAAGTTACCCTAATCGGGCGTTTCTCCGGGATTCCGAGTGCAGCCTTGCAGTGCGGACAGGCGATGGCCTGAATCGCCTTATCTTGCCGGGCCTTTCCGACTACGCTGGGGTCGTACCTGAATCGATATCGGTGGGAGTCATCGACGAACTCCGGGCCGCCCTCTTTCTGCTTCTTCGGCCTCTTGAAAATCGACTCCCTGCGCGGCGCTTCGACCGGGGAGGTTGCAACAGGCTGATCCTGGTTGAAGCCACCGCTCTGGAAGTTCTCGATCTCGGCCTCAATCTGTTCGACGGTCATGCCGAGCTCTCTGGATGCCTTGTCTATGGCTAGCCTGCGCTCGTAGTCCGAGAGACCAATGAAATGCTGCAGTATGACCGCTGGAATCCGAGCCATCCCTCTCCTCGTCTGCCGGAGCGGAGTGGTCCCTTTGAATGCCGCCTCGCCGCGTTTGCAGAGCAGTATGCCTAAGAGCATCCGATTGCGATTGTATACCGATGTTTCCCGAGTGCATCGAGTGCCGAGGCACTCGGAGTATGTGCGGTATCTCCCCGTGCCCCCTGCTCGCTGACATTAGGGGCAGGCTCCCCGTGGTGCAATCCGGTTCGGTCAGCGAGCTGGTCGGACCAAGTCCGCCATCGCTGTTTGTAGGCAGGTACGGCTACCCGGATGTCAGGGCTGGTCCGAGCGCGGCTTGGGTCCCGGACGACTCCAATGCCGCGCCGCTGGCCAGTGGTGACCCTGCCGACCTGTTTGGCAGGCCGTTGGAGGAGGTTGCCGCCCGTCATGCCAATCTCATCACGGGTGGTAGTGTGATGCCTGTCGGCAGCACCGCTTCACCGGACGCCATGCTGGAGACCACGCAGGAGATAGCGATGGCCGGGAAGAGCGTGGACGTGGAGCTCGACTTCGCCAAGCCAATCATAGTCGGGGTGAATCCCACCTTCGACAGCATGAGTACCCCCCTCGGCCCCTCCGGCGAGGTGCTGCGGGCCGAGGTGGTCGGCCACACCAGCATCCCTAGGAAGGTCGACTCGGTTGCCAACGAGAACGACCTGCTGGCCGCCGATGCGTTGGGCGAGTTAACCGAGGCATCGATTGGAGAAGCCCATATCTCCCGCCTGCTCTCGTCCGGGCTATTAGGTAGGGAAGGCAGCAGGAAGCTGGTTCCTACACGTTGGGGCATCACAGCCACGGACGACATGCTTGGGAAGCGGCTTTGGGACAGAGTCAGGGACCATCCCTCACTCGACAAGGTGCTGGTCTACGAAGTAACCTACCTCGACAACGTGTTCCACATCATTCTCACACCTGGCCTGTGGGCCTTCCACATGCTTGAGGCTTGGACTAGGGGTAGTGTCTGGACGGGGACCGGGGAAGTGTTGGGAGACTGGGAGGACCTAAAGCCGCGCAGCGAATACGCGCACCGGATAACCGGCGCCTACTACTCAGCCAGACTGGGTGTGCTCGAGCACATGGACTCGATGCGACGCTCGGGCGCCTGCCTGATCTGGCGCGACATCGGTCCAGGATACTGGGCGCCAGTCGGGGTCTGGCTAATCAGAGAGAGCGTTCGTGAGGCGATGAAGCTGGCTCCGAGGCAGTTCGACTCGCTCAAGCAGGCCATCGACTACGTCGCTCCCAGAGTATCAGCCCCTGACGACTTGCGCAACAGTTGGTTCGTCAAGAGGGGGCGTCAGACGCGATTGGACTCATTCATCTGATTATCGCGACTTCTTCAGGAATCCGCCTACAATCTCGCTCTCTGCTTTGACCAGTTGCTCTGCCACTGTCGACTTGGACAGGCCTAGCTTAGAGGCAAGACCCCTGATTGAGATCTTCTTGGGGACCTCGTACCAGCCGTGCCTGTGAGCGACCTTGATTATCCTGTGCTGCTGCAGGGTGGGTCCCTTCTGGACCATTCCATCAGAAGCCTTCGCTGTCGTGATCCTCTCTACTGGTATCGCCTTCCTGATTGCGTTCAGGAACGACACCATAGAAGCCTGCCTGCCTGCCACTTGGACCACCAGTCCACTGGAGGTGAAGTTGGTGCCAGCCAGCAAGGTCAGATCTCTAGAGCGAAAGAATCGCCCAATCGTGTCAGAATCGAATTCCAGCACGACGAGATGATGGGTCAGGTAGTCCGAGGACCATTCTTCAAGGATCTCGACGACCGTGATGCCGCCTATCCTGAGTCCTGGAGCTGGACACCCTCCGTCCATGGTGATGCATTCGCACATCACGCGCAGTCTGCCGTCCATCTGATCGAGAGTTCCTCGATAATCCCAACTCACTGCCCGCAGGGCCGTCTGCGCTCTCGGGTCGTGCACGATTGAAGGGATGGCGCACTCGACTCGAACCGCTCTCACTTTGTGTTCCTCCAGTCCTCCAGAAACTAGATGAGGTTATGAAAATACTTCACCGGTGCTCCATAATGGTCAGTTTCTCCTTCGACGTGCGCTTTCCTCGTTGTCCACAATCGCCTGGGCGACCTCGGTGGAGTAGCCTAAATCCGAGAGATCCCTGACTTGCTTCTCAATAGTTGGGGGCTCTAGAGACGTCTCGGATCGC
>Ga0208522_1002492_pt1 | contig 11032 bp, 8 predicted proteins | sample ETNtaG_25_FD_185763 | JGI IMG/M metagenome (GOLD analysis project Ga0208522, IMG submission 185763) | Marine microbial and viral communities from oxygen minimum zone, Eastern Pacific Ocean - ETNP201302SV86 (SPAdes) (version 2) | ecosystem: Environmental > Aquatic > Marine > Oceanic ... | reverse complement strand
CGAATGATCAGGGTGTGGCGTATGTCGCCCGCCTCCGTCGACCAGTCGTTGCGCTGCACGTCGAGATACAGGCGCTTGCCGGCCTTGCTGCGGGTCCTGATGACCACCGGCGAATCCGACGCGGGCTCGCCCTCGCCGACCGCCGTAGCGAGCGTGACGGCGGTGATGGCGTCGTAGCTGAGGATGGTCTCCACGTGCCGGTCGCGGATCTCGTCGGCGGTGTGACCGAAGATCGCCTCCACGGCGCGGTTGACCGACAGGATATGGCCGGCGCTGTCGAGGACGATGAAGCCGACCACGGCGGTGTCGACGATCGCGCGGTTCTCGCGTTCGCGCGCGGCGATGGCGTGGGTCTTCATCTCGACGGTGTTGCGGATCGATTCCTCGCGGCGGGCGTGGGAGTACAAGAGCGCGCCGAACAGCACCGTCAGCAGCATGCCGCCGACCAGGATCAGCGTCGCCTCGTTGCTGGCGACGCTCGCCTCGAAATCGGGCGTGCTCTGCCAGGAGACCGTCCATTGCTGCCCCATGACCGGCAGCACCTTCTTCACCCGGTAGGCCGGCTCGTGCCCCCCGGACCCGGCGGCCTTGCTGGAATAGATCAGCTGTTCGGGATCGGCCGTGCCGCCGTCATAGACGCTGAGATCGACGCCGACGCCCTGGCTTGCGGTGAGATTGTCCATGAACAGCGGGGCGATGAAGGGCGCATAGACCCAGCCGAGAAAGGCGCGGCGCCGTTCGGTGATGCTGCGCAGCGGTCGGCCATTGGCATAGAGCGGGCGCAGCAGCAGGAAGCCGGCGCTCTTTGTGGTGTCCTGCACCAGGAAGATCCGGCGGGTGATCACCGCTTCGCCGGTGTCGCGGGCACGCACCGCGGCCTCGTAGCGATTGGTTTCGAAGGCGATGTTGAGCCCGAGGGCCTTCAGGTTGCGATCGCGCGGTTCGATATATTTGATGACGAACCTTGCCGGTGCCGGCGTGTCGGGATGCACCTGCATCGGCCCCACCCCGTCACGGAACGCCTGGTCGAGGAAGCTCTGCAGGCCGCCCAGGCCGACCGGCTGGATGAAGCCGATGCCGTTGATGCCGGGCAGGTTCTCCTCGATGTTCAGGGCCTCGACGAAGGTCTCCCACTCCTGCGCGGTGGTCGATGCGGAGGCCAGGAACAGGCCCGAACCGCCGTCGAGGCTCTGCTTGTAGGAGGAGATGCGGTGCAACAGCGCCTGAAGGCTGTCCTCGGCCAGCACCGCGAAGGACGCCTGGTTCTTCTGTTCGGAAATCTCCGTCGTCATCTTCCAGGCGTAGAGGGTCAGGGCAAGCGGGACGATCAGCGCCAGCAGCGACGGCGCGGTGAAACGCGTGACCGGCTGCCCCGACCAGCGCAGGCTCCAGTTCCGCCAGGGCGCGACCAGCGCGAGCGGCAGGACGATCAGCACGCCGGCGACATCGCCGAACCACCAAGTGAACCAGTTGCGGGCCAGTGCCTCCGGGGCAACGAGGCCGGCGACATAAAGCGAGCCAACGCCGATCGAGGCGGCGACGAGGCACGGCAGCGGCCCGGCGCACAGCGCGAAGAGGACCAGATCGCGGCGGCTCGACAGATTGACCGGCACGCCGAAGACGCGGCGCACGAGGCCGGCCGCGACCAGCGCCTGGATGGTCGAACCGACCGCGATCGCGACCGCGACGGCGATGCCGGTCGCCGCGATCCCGTCCGGCGCGGCCGCATGACCGGCGCTCAGATTGACGATCAGCGAGCCGAGCAGCACGCCCGGCCAGAGCCCGGCTCCGTAGAGCAGCAGCGCCGCCACGGCGATACCCGAGGCGGGCCACAGAACCGTCGCGTAGCCCGGCGGCACGGCGAGGAGCAGCCCCAGCCAGCCCGCCAGGCCATAGAGAATGATCACGATCGCCAGACGGATCGGATAGAGCTGGGTAAGACGGTGCAGGCCGGTCATGACAGTATCCCCGCGCACCGGACGGCAAGTGTCGACCGGGCAATGCTAGGCGAGCATTCCGTCTTTCCTTTGAGAATAGCTTAAGCTGACGCGACGAGATTGCGCCCTGCGACAAGTCGGCAGTTCCCTCCCCCGTCCGTCGGCACGATCGGCCGTGTTCCGGCAGACCGGTCAGCGGTCCAGGTAGCTGCGGGCCTCGCCGGCCAGCGCCATCGGATCGAACGGCTTGGGGATCACGCCGAGGGCGCCGAGACCCAGAAAGCGCTCGACATCGGCCGATTGCGTGCGGGCGGTCATGAAGACCACCGGCACCTCGGCGGTGCGCGCATCTTCGCGCAGGCGTCGCAGTGTCTCCGGGCCGTCCATGCCCGGCATCATCACGTCGAGCAGCACGAGATCGGGCACCCATTCGCTGGCCACCGCCAGGGCTTCGGCGCCCGAGCTCGCGCCGCGGACCTCGAAGCTCGGCTCCAGTTCGAGACACATCACGGCGATTTCCCGGATGTCAGCCTCGTCGTCGACATGGAGAATGCGATGGGTCGTCATGGATATCTTCCTGTCCTGACAGTCTCCGGTACGGCGCATGCCCGGCCCCTCGCGAGGGCTGCGGACGACGCCCTGCCCGCAATGGCACGAAAGCGCCGCGATGTCGAAAAGCGGGTCGGTGGTGCAACGCTCTTATTCGTAACCATCTGGATTCAAAGCGCTATCAATCCATCCTTAACGCCGATCCCGGACTATCCGGCGCAACACCCACCCTTGGGCAATCTCCAAGGTGCAGGCAAATGGACGGATAGCATATGGACCGCGACATCGGCCTCGCCGTCGTAGACGACGACCCGCTCTTCCTCGACTATGTCTCCAATCTTCTTGCCCTGCAGGGCGGGATGCGGGTCACCTGTCTGGAATCGGAAACCGCGCTGTTCGATACCCTCGGCACCGAGCCGTTCGACTGCATCCTCATGGATTACGACCTCGGCCAGAACAACGGCCTGTCCGTTGCCGAACGCGTCAATGCCATGCTGTCGGACCCGCCTCCCATCGTCATGCTGACCGGCGGCGGCAGCGAACGGACCGCGGTCAAGGCCTTCCGCAGCGGCTTCAGCGACTATGTCTCGAAGCGGGACCTGAAGGTCACCGAGCTGGTCGGCGCCGTGCGCGGCGCGGTCGACCGGCACGAGGCCGCACAGGGCGCCCGGGCCCGGACCGAAGCGCTGCAGGAACGACTGGAATTCAACGCCACCACCGGCCTCTACGACCAGCGCTTCATGCAGGCGCGGCTGGCCGACTTCACAGCACCCGGCGCGGCCCGGCGCTTCGCGGTCATCGTCATCGACATCCGTGAACTCGCCACCGTGCGCGCCGAGCTCGGCTACATGGCCGGCCAGCGGCTGTCGAACGCCTTCGCCGCCGAACTGCGCAGCCAACTGTCCGCCGGCGACATCGCCGGCCATCTCGGCGAGGACGGCTTCGTCATCATCGTCGACCGGCCGGCGGCCCTGGCGGATGTGGACACCATGGTCCAGCGCCTGCGCCAGGCGCTGACCCGGGGCTTCACCCTCGACCGGGCGCAGGTCCACCTCGCGCCGCAGATCGGTGTCGCGCTCCATCCGGACGCCGGGACCAGGGGCGACGGCCTGATCGCCGCAGCGCGTCCTGCGCCCACCGGCGAAGCCGCGACCGTGACGGCCTTTTCGGCCACGCCGACCGCCGGCGACGCGGAGGCTGTCCCGGCCACACGGGCGACCCAGTCGGGCCAAACGCCGATCACCCAGGCGACGGAGCGTCGCAAGGAGCGACGCCAGCGCGTGCTGCGACAGGCCAAGATCCTGATCAACGGCCGCAGCACCATCATCGACTGCAATGTCCGCGACCTGACCGCTTCGGGCGCCCGGCTGAGGGTCGACAGCTATTTCGCCGTGCCGGCGGAATTCGACCTCGCCATCGTGGGAACCGGAATCACCCGACGGGTGACCACGCGCTGGCAGATCGGCCGCGACATCGGCGTCGAATTCGTGGTGGGCGCCGCATGAACGCACAGCCCGACACCGCCGCCATCGAGGCCCGGCTGATGCGCCTGCGCGAACAATTCGCCGCGCGCGCCGCCACGCATGTCGCGATGCTTGACGCGCTGGCCGGACGGCTCGCCGACGAAGCCGCGCCCGCCGATCGCGAGGAAGTGCGGCGCATCGCCCATTCGCTGGCCGGTGCCGGCGGGACCTTCGGCTTTGCCGTCATCTCGAGAAGCGCCGCCGAGCTGGAAGACTTCATCGCCGCAGACCCCGATGACGCGGCACTTGCCGCGCGCATTCGCGGTACCGTCGCGGCCATCCGCGACAATCTTGCCGCAGACGGGCTCGCAGCCGGCGAACCGGCAGAAGGAGACGGCGCATGACCGCCCAGGCAGCCCCCCTCGCCGTTTCCGACCTCGACACCGCCATGCGCCGGCAGGATGAAGGCCCGGCGCGCCAGATCGTCTGCGCCTTTGCCGATGACGGCCGTATTTCCGGCCTGCTGCTGGCCCTGTCCGGCCTCGGCTATGAGGCCGTGGACGGCCGCTCCGGCGTGCCTGACGGCTGCCTCGCGGCGGTCGTGTGCGGCGCTTACGATCCCGATCTGGCGCTGAGCCGCGTCCTGAAGAACCAGGTGCGGGTGGTGCTGGCCGACGCGGCGCCGTCCTTCGCCCGGCGGCTCGCCGTCGCCCGGGCCGGCATCGAAGCGATCATCGCCACGCCCGTCGACACGGTCGAGCTCGGCGCGTGGCTGTCGGATTTCGAGACCAGCGGCGACCGCCAGCAGCGCCTGTCGATCCTCATCGTCGACGACGACGAACTGATTGCCGAAAGCTACGCGCTGGCGCTGGAAGCGGCCGGCATGGACGCGCGGGTGGTGACCGATCCCGCCGACGCGCTGCGGCACATCGCCGAGGTCACGCCCGATCTGGTTCTTCTCGACATGCACATGCCGGGCGCCAGCGGCCTCGAACTGGCGCAGATCATCCGCCAGTCGCGCCAGACCCTGCCCCTGCCGATCGTCTTCCTGTCGGCCGAGCGCGATATCGCCGCGCAGACGCAGGCCCGCCAGATCGGCGGTGACGATTTCATCCGCAAGCCGGTGGACCTCGCCCATCTCGCGGCCACCGTGCGGATGCGGGCCGAACGGGCGCTGGCGCTGCGCCAGATCATGGAGCGCGACAGCCTGACCGGCCTGTTGAACCACGCCCGGTTCAAGGAGCGGGTGACGCTGGAACTGGAGCGCTCGCGGCGCACCGGCGCGCCGCTGACCGTGGCGCTGATCGACATCGATCATTTCAAGCAGGTCAACGATACTTACGGACACGAGACCGGCGACGAGGCGTTGAAGGCCGTGAGCCGCATCCTGCAGTCCTGCGTGCGCGAAGGCGACTATGTTTGCCGCCATGGCGGCGAGGAATTCACCGTGATCCTGCCGCAGACCGGACTGCCGCAAGGCCGGCGCACGGCCGAGCGAATCCGGCACGCCATCGAAGCGGCTCCGCTGATCGCCGACGACCGGAACCTGTCGCTGACGGTCAGCATCGGCGTTGCCGGAGCGCCGCAGCATGGCGACGATCCGAACACGCTGTATCGTTGCGCCGATGCGGCGCTCTACGAAGCCAAAAGCGCAGGCCGCGACCAGGTGGTTGTGTATGGGCGCCCCCAACTGAGCGAGATCATCTCGCTCAACGAGAGAGAGGACCTGGCGCTCGCCATCTGACGCATTCTCCTGCCGATCACGGCCGGAAAACGCGCGCAGGCCCCTTAGCTTCGGGCGAGGGCGGCCTCGGCGAGGCGCTGCCAATAGCTGGCGCCGAAGACGAGAGCGTCGTCGGCGAAGTCATAGCTGGCGCTGTGCAGGCTGGCGCTGTCGCCATTGCCGATGAAAACATAGGCTCCGGGGCATTTCTCCAGCATGTAGGAGAAATCCTCGCCGGCCATCAACGGCGCCGCCGCTGCATCCACCGCATCGGCCCCGGCGATGTCGGCGGCGATCCCGGCGCAGAACTCGGCCTCCGCCGGATCGTTGATGGTGATCGGGTAATTGCGATCGTAGTCGACCCGCACATGCGCGCCATGGGCGGTGGCGATCCCCTGCGCGATCTCGCGGATCCGGGCTTCGGCGAGTTCCCGCAGTTCGAGCGACAGGGCCCGGACCGTTCCCGACACGACGGCCTCGTCCGGGATCACATTGTGGGCGAAGCCGGCATGGAACTGGGTGACGGAGACGACCAGCGACTGCAGCGGATCGGCATTTCGCGCGACGATCGCCTGCAGCCCCTGGACAATGGCCGCGCCGACGACGATCGGGTCGACTGCGCGATGGGGGAGGGCGGCATGGCCGCCGCGCCCGTCGACGGTGATCACGAACTCGTCCGTCGAGGCCATGATCGGGCCGCCCCGCATGCCGAACCGGCCGATCGGCATGCCCGGCAGATTGTGCATGCCGTAGACGCGGCTGAGCGGCAGCCGCTCGAACAGCCCGTCATCGATCATCGCCTTGGCCCCGGCGCCGCCTTCCTCCGCAGGCTGGAAGATCAGTGCCACGGTTCCGTCGAAGGCACGCGTCTCGCAAAGGCTGCGGCCGGCGGCAAGCAGCATCGTCGTATGGCCGTCATGGCCGCAGGCATGCATCATGCCGGGCACCTTGGACGCGTAGGCGACGCCCGTCTCCTCGGTGATCGGCAGCGCGTCCATGTCGGCGCGAAGGCCGATCATCGGCCCGCCCGCACCGCTTCGGCCATGCACGAGCCCCACGACACCCGTCCGGCCCATTCCGGTGATCACCTCGTCGCAGCCGAAGTCGCGCAGCTTGCCGGCAACGAACGCTGCGGTCTCGTGAACCTCATAGAGCAGTTCGGGACGCTGGTGCAGGTGCTGGCGCCAGCCGGCGATCTCCGGTTGGGCATCCGCGATTCGGTTGTTGACAGGCATGGGCGACTTTCCGACTCTCTGGTTCGGACCTACAAGGGAATGTGAGGTCGATGCGTCAACCCGGCATTGCCATGCTTGGGACACAGCCCAAGGTTAGGCGCCCGTCTGCTTATCGGATCGACGAAAAACGGCAGCCTGACCGCAATCAATGAAGGAATCCAGCGTGAAGACGCGCGCGTCCCGACCATTTCCCGTTTTTCCCCTCGTTTGCCTTCTGGCGCTTGTTCTCGCTGTCGTGCCCCTGGCCGGCGGGGCCGCATTGGCCCAGGCAGCGAAGGCCGACGCAGCTGCGACGGAGACGGCGCCGCCGATGGCCTCGATCGTCGTGGACGTGGCCACGGGCAAGGTCTTGTCGCAGCAACATGCGTCCGAACGGCGCTATCCGGCTTCGACGACGAAGCTGATGACGGCCTATCTGGCGCTGAAGGCGCTGCGCGAATCCCGGCTGTCGCTCGACTCGCCGGTGATCGTCACGCGGCGTTCTGCCGCCGAAGCTCCCAGCAAGATGGGGTTCAAGCCGGGCTCGGTGATCCGTCTGGACTTCGCCCTGCGGATGATGCTCGTGAAGTCGGCCAACGACATTGCCTATGCCATCGGCGAGACGGTTGGCGGATCGATGGAAGAGTTCGTCACGATGATGAACGATGCCGCCGCGCAACTCGGCATGCAGGACACCCGTTTCATCAACGCCAACGGCCTGCCGGGGGAAGGGCAACATACCTCCGCCAAGGATCTCGCCATTCTGGGCGTTGCGATCCGCCGCGAATTTCCGGCCTTCGCCGATTATTTCGGCACGGAGGCGATCTCCAACGGCACGGCGATCCTGAAGAACGGCAACAAGTTGCTCGGTCGCTTCGACGGAGCCGATGGCATGAAGACCGGTTACATCTGCGCCTCGGGCTTCAACCTCGTGTCGTCCGCGACCCGCAACGGCCGCACGCTCGTGGCGGTGGTGATCGGCGCGAACGGCACCATTCCGCGCGAGCGGTTGTCGGCCGAAATCCTCGAGGCGGGCTTTGCAACCGATCCCGCCTCCGTCGACATTCGGGTGGACGAGTTGCCGGTCGCATCCAACACCGAGCCGCTCGATGTCTCCGACTACATCTGCTCGGCGGAAGGCCGTACGGCACGGGCCAACGAGCGCTTGGAGGAACGCGACCGCGAGGAAACCTTCGGCTCGCCCTACCTGCGTGATCTCGACCGCTCGCCGGTGGTCTTCCGGGTCAGCCTCGGTGGCGCCGCCGGCAACGCGATCGCAGAACCCGGCATCTCGATCATCTCCGCCTATGGCATTCCGCTGCCGACCCCACGCCCCGACTATACGCCGGCGCCGGCCGCCGAAGTCGATGCGACGCCGCAAGTGCCCGCACCGACCGATGCGCCCGTGCCGGCGGCACCCTCCGGGGAGGCGGTCGAGACGGACGAAAAGGAAGTGGTCGTCGAAGCCACCGGCTCGGGTGATGTCGACGGGCCGAGCTCGGCTCTTGGGATCGATCGAGACGGCAAGACATCACGGCTCGCCATCCGGCGCGACGACACTGGCGATCTGCGCAAGGCGACGACGGCGCCGGTGCCGAGCGCCGCAGAACGGCCGGCAAACTGACCCGCGCCCCGATCCGCCTCACCGTCCTCACCGGCTTCCTCGGTTCCGGCAAGACGACGCTACTCAACCGCCTGCTTGCCGAGCCGGCGGTCACGAACACGGCCGTCGTGGTCAACGAATTCGGCGAGGCGGGCATCGACCAGCTTCTGATCGAGACCGAGTCCAGCGATGGTGTGATCGAACTGTCGGACGGATGCCTGTGCTGCAGCGTGCGCGGCGAACTCGTCGAGACCCTTATCGAACTGGCGGAGCGCCCCCGGCCCGGCGGCGAGGCGCCTCTCGAGCGGGTGATCGTCGAGACGACGGGGCTTGCGGACCCGGCACCGATCCTGGCGTCGCTGATGGCGCAGCCGGCGCTGCTCGAGGCTTATGTCCTCGATGGCGTGATCGCAGTCGTGGATTGCCTTGCCGGGAGCCGCAATCTTGCCGAGCGCAGCGAAGCACGCCGGCAGGTCGCCGTAGCCGACCGCGTCGTCGTTACCAAGGCCGACCTCGCCGACCAGGGCGCGCGGTCTGCGCTCGATGCGGCCGTACAACGGCTTAATCCTGGAGCCGGGCGGGTCGACGCAGGTGATGGCCTGCCCCTGGCCGACCGGCTTCTGCATTGCGGTCTCTACGATCCGGCCACCGGCGTGGTGGATGCCCGGCGCTGGCTGGGGCTCGCAGATGATGCCGAAGTCCGGTCGGAGGCGAATTGCGATGGCGTGCACGCAGACCATGCACACCACGCAGGGCATCACCACCATGGCCCAGGTCACGAACATGCGGGCGACAGCCATCACCATGGCAGCGTCCGGTCGTTCTCGCTGGTCGAAGCAAACCCTGTCGCCTGGGAAGCGGTCGAGGCGTTTCTCGACCTGCTGCGCGCCACGCAGGGCGAGCATATCCTTCGAATGAAGGCTATCGTCCATCTGCGCGAGGCGCCGGATCGCCCCGTCGTCCTGCATGGTGTTCGCGAGTACCAGCATCCCCCGGCGCAACTTGCCGCCTGGCCGCAGGGGACCCGCCGCGAGACGCGCATCGTCCTCATCGGTGAGGCGTTGCCTGAGAATTATATCCGCGATCTCTTCGCCGCTTTCACCGGCGGCGCGCGCATCGACGCGCCAGATCGCACGGCATTGGAAGACAACCCGCTTGCTGTGCCGGGCTACAGCTTTCCCTGAGTGGCTCGGTCACCAACCACCTTGCAGCGGAAGCGGCTGTGCAGGGAAGCCAAGCCGGTCCGATCTTCTTTCGCGGTGGCCGCGATCCTATCTGGGGGCGGTGCCTGAAACCCCGTCCCTGCAATGAAGGTCCGACATGAGCGAGTATGCGATCGATCCCCAGATCATCGTCGATTTCTGGCGAGACGCCGGACCTGAGCGTTGGTTCGCCAAGAGCGATGCCTTCGATGCGACGATCCGGCAGCGTTTCGGCGACATCTACGAGCAGGCGGCAGCCGGCGACCGCGATGCCTGGATCGAAGAGCCGACCGGGGCTTTGGCGCTTGTCATTCTGCTGGACCAGTTTCCGCGCAACATCTTCCGCAATTCGCCGCAGGCCTTCGCCACCGATGCCAAGGCGCTGGCGATCGCCCGAACGGCGCTTGCCCGCGGCGACGACAGGATCGTGGGAGAGGATCTGAACGCGTTCCTCGCAATGCCGCTGATGCATTCGGAGAATCTTGCGGATCAGGAAGCCTGCGTGGAGTGGATGGAGACCATCGGGGGGGCGGGCAACCGCAAGGCCGCTGCCGAGCATCGGGACATCATCGCGCGTTTCGGCCGATTTCCGCACCGAAATGCCGTCCTGGGGCGCCAATCCACCCCCGAAGAGCTCGAGTTTCTTGCCTCCGGAGGATTTTCCGGCTGATTCCGGGTGAAGTCCGTACTTTTTTAAAGTCCTCGGCATATGCCTTGTTAAGCCCCTCCCGCTACTTTGTAGCCGACTACGCATGATGCGTGGCCAGCGGATCAGGCAGGGGCTGCTGAAGGTGACCCATGGTAGCCAAACCCTCGATGAGTGATCTCATCGGCGGACTCCCGCCGATGGCCTCGGTCGTGCCGCTGCACGAGGGCCCGGTGAATGCGACCCCCGAGCTCGATCTGACGGTTCCGTTCGGCCGCGTCTCGCGCCATCTGTCGATCTATGCTCCGAATGCGGTTTTCGGCCTGATCGACGAACTGGCCCATCTGTCGCGGCGCGCGATCGAACCCAACGTATTCTTCGACCCGCAGTTTCTCGCACCGGCCATGCCGCGGCTCGACGACCGCAAAGTGCGTCTCATGGTCGTGCGCGACGAGAAGGGCAGCCGCAGCCGGCTTCGCCTGCTGATGCCTTTCTCGGTCGAGCGGTCGGCCTTTATTGGTGGCGTCGCGACGATCCGTGCCTGGACGCATCCCTTCGGTCCCCTGGGAACGCTGCCGGTGGACGGCGACGATCCTGCCGGCACGCTGTCGAATTTCCTGTCCACCCTGACCGCCCCCGAACTCGGCCTGCCCGACGTGCTCGTCATTCCGGACGTGCGTATCGACGGACCGATG